>JGI25616J43925_10000175_pt1 | contig 21019 bp, 11 predicted proteins | sample GraSoi2013_100cm_FD_43925 | JGI IMG/M metagenome (IMG submission 43925) | reverse complement strand
CCGTCGGTATGCCCGGAGTGGAATCCGGTTTGTCGGAGATATCCGTGAATGGGAAGCTGGTGCTGAAAAACGGGAAAGAGGGGGCGAGATGGGGTAGTGCAGGCGATCGTCCGGCGGTGAAATTCATAGGAGCCGACAGTAACTATTTTCTGTTCACGGTGAGACCCGGTAAATGGAGTTTCATAAGCAACCCGACCGGCTCGTCAAAAACAAAGGCGATCCTTTCTGATGAGCATAAAAAAACGCTGACCCTTTCGGACAGCAGTGGGGACTTGCTGATACGACTGAACTATGCAGGCGGATGCAGCCTGGATAAGATCGTCGTGAAAGGGGTGGAAGTTACAGGGAATGGGAATGCCGTCTATTCGGGCTTTCGTTCGGGAGGAAAGCTCTTCTCCTCCAAGAGCAGCAGCACACCACCTGTGCTCACGATAAAGGGTAACAAGGTAACGGTGGGCTCGATAAAATTCGGAGATGGGGCCTTTGCGATGGAAGAAGAATGGCGCTTTACCATACGGCGGAATACGATTCAATGGAGGATCGGAAGGAAATATCAAAACAAGGCGGTTATCGACGAAGATGATTTTCCCTGCTGGCAATTCAATTCCATGCAAACCTGGGATGGGGCTTTGCTCGATGATGGGGGTGTCGCCTGGAACCGGTTTCTTAGTGAACCGGGCGATGCTTACGGCGCGAGTGCCGCTGCGTTGACTTTTTGGAACAAAGCTAATAACAGCTGTTTGAGGATCACACCTGATGAGGAACCGTCGATTTTCAGGGTTGCCGCCTTCAATCATACGAAGGATAATCTATTATCGGTTGTTCAATCTTCCTCGGAAGATGCTATCCCTACAAGATACGGATTGCGGCGTTTTATCCAGACGGGTCAAAATGTTTTCGCTCCTATTGCTGTCACGAAGTCCGAAGCCGCTATTCAATATACATTACAAGCCCTCTCTTATGACAAGGAGTATAACCGGGGAAACTTAAAAGGAATAAAAGAAAGGTCCGTTAATGAAATGCTCAATACCATCGGCCGTTACGGGGTGGTGGATAAGGGGCTTTACGGATCGAACGGGTGGCGTACCGGATGGGTGGTGACACAGGAGCCCTGGCTTGCCTTATTCGGATTGGCTATCGATGCGCCCGATTTCATCAATGGATTTTCGCAGGCGCTGGCTTATGAAAGAGAGGCTGCCATTATGCCTGATGGAAGGGTGTTGCCGCGCTGGCATCATGATTCAACGGATGCAATGCCCCATACATTCCGGGAGAATGGCTTCTACGAATGCCAGTGGGGGTATATGTTGGACGCTCAGCCAGCCTATGCTATCGATGTTGCCGAGCAGTTTGACATGACCGGGGATATCGATTGGCTTCGCCAGTTTAAGCCAGCCTGTGAAAAGGTGCTCGACTATATGATTAAAAGGGATTCCGATGGGAATGGGCTATTTGAGGTAGTGCAGCATACGCATACGGAAAATAAGGGGGCGGACTGGATGGATGTCGTATGGGCATCGTATGAAGTGGCCAGTGTCAATGCGTATATGTATAAGGCATTGATCCGCTGGTCGGCGTTGGAAGAATTGCTGGGCGATCAGCATAGGGCGGGGGAATATCAGCGCCTGGCTTTGAAATTAAAAACAACTTTTAACAAGGACGTTGCCAACGGAGGATTCTGGAACCCGGATAAGAAATGTTATGTTCATTGGCGGGAGAAAGACGGATCGGTATACGGCAATAATTTCGGCAGTATGGTCAACTTTCTTGCCATCGGCTATGGTTTATGTGATGATCCGGGCCGCAAGGATGTTATTTTGGACAGGATGGAAGAGATGATGCAAAAGGAAAAGCTGTTCATCTGGCCATCGTGTTTTTTTCCGTATGAGGACAGCGTTGGTTTACGGGGAGTGAATTATCCTTATCCGAATTATGAAAATGGGGATCTGTTCTTGTCCTGGGCTGAATTGGGAACCCGTTGTTATGCTGAAAAGAATCCTGCTATCGCGTTGAAATACATTCGTAATGTCATCGACCGGTATGAGTCGGACGGTCTGGCGCATCAGCGTTACACAAGATATAAGCAGGCCGGGGCAGGAGATGATATTTTATCCAACAATATAATGGCTGTCGTTGGGTTGTACCGTAATATTTACGGTATCCGGCCTCAGTATAACAGGTTGTATCTCGAACCTCATCTGACGACGGAACTGAATGGCACACAAGTAAAATATTGGCTGCGTGACCAGGATTATGTGATCGGGCTATCCAAAGACAACTATTCCATCAAGGTAAATGATTTTTCCGTTTCGGATAAACATCCTTTTGCCATAAATTCCAAAGGGAATAAACTCGAATACTTCAAGGGGAATAATAGCCGGTTTTCTTTAAAAATCTCAGGCAAACACCCCTGTTCTGTAGATATTCTTTACTGGCAGGAAGATAACATGAGCTGGAAGGAAACGGGCGAAGGGTCGGGCGAGCCTATTCATCATGAAGCGGGTAATCTCAAAGCCGGTGAGGGCTATCAGCTTTTCCTGAATGGCAAACCCTTTAAAAAATATACGGCTGATCCGGGAGGAAGTATTCGCTTCGATGCAGACGGCGGTGCAACTATTTTTAGAATCAGCATGATCCGCAAATGAACGCCGGCAGCGCCGCTTTAATTATATCAGAAAACACAAAAACAAATCATTTTGGCCATTTTTATCCTTTTAGGGGAAGGGTATCTTTGGATAGAGCGGCCCATGTGACCACTCATTAATAAACTTCATAATTATGAAAACTGAACTTGTTCGTGAACAAATAGATTTCTACAGGGAAAACGGCTTCATTAAGATCGAAGATTTTCTGGACGCGGGAGAGCTTGAAAATTGGAGGGAGAGTGTAGAAGAAGCCGTAAAGGAAAGGAAGGGGCAGAAAATGCCTGGCAAAGACGTTAAAACGGGGGAAGAGGACGGAATTAATAAAGAAGCCGATTATTTCAAAAATGTATTCGACCAATTGCTGAACCTGTGGCAGACAAACGATAAGGTAAGGAAGCTGATGCTGGATGAGCGGATCGGAAAGATGGCCGCTGAACTGTCCGGCTCGGATGGGATCAGGATCTGGCATGATCAGGCCCTGATCAAACGTCCCTGGGCCAATCCGACCTCCTGGCATCTGGATACGCCTTTCTGGTCTTTCTCGGATCGAAGGGCTCTGTCTATCTGGGTGGCGCTGGATGATGTGACGTTGGAAAATGGCTGTATGTTCTTCATACCGGGATCTTATAAAGAGACTACGTTCGAGTCTCCCCAGATAGGGAAGAATGTCGGTGAGATCTTTAATCAGTATACGCAGTTCAAAAATTCCAGATCGGCGCCTGCCGTTATGAAAGCCGGCAGCTGTACGTTTCACAATGGATTGACCATTCACGGCGCGCATGCAAATATGACATCGGGTCAACGCAGGGCTATGACCTGTGCCTACATGCCGGATGGCAATGTTTACAATGGGAAGCCTAATATCCTTCCGGATAGTTATCTGCGCCAGATCAAAGTGGGCGACCTGTTGAATAATAATGAGCAAAATCCGCTTATTTATAAATCACATTAAAAAGAGCGATGGCTAAAGAACTTTTGTACGCAATTGTCCCGGGTATGCTTATGCTGTTCCTGGGTTCCTGCACGGCAACCCAGGAACAGGGGTCACCCGTGAAAGTCGCGGTATCCGTGCCTTCTTATGCCGATGGCCGCCCTTCCGCCAGGTACCGTCTTGATGCCAAAGATCAGGGGGTCGTTTTGAAATATGGCGCCGGCCCGGACAGCAGCGATTATCTTGGGGCAAGGGACGTTTTTGTATTTGAAGATCATGGGACTTATTATATGCATTATGATGGGGCCGGGCGTAAAGGCTGGCTCGCTTGTCTGGCTACCAGCAAGGACCTGGTAAACTGGCAGGTGAAAGGCCCGATATTGGATTACGGGGAGCCAGGCAGCGAAGATTCAAGATCTGCTTCCTATGGAAGCGTTTATTATGACGGGGTAAAGTGGCATATGTTTTATTTGGGCACCCCCCACGTATCACCCGCGCCGAACAATATTCCTGCCTTCCCTTATCTCACAAAAAAAGCGGAAAGCAATGCTCCCGGAGGGCCATGGAAAAAGCGTTATGATATTATCCCTATTCGAACGGCGCCCGGCACTTATTATGCCGGATCGGTCAGCCCCGGGAACGTCATTAAACATGGGGATGAATATCTGATGCTCTTTGCCGCATCGACCGATGTGCCGGTGATAAAGCGCACGTTGAGCTATGCCCGGACAAAGAACCTGGATAGCGCGTGGACGCCGGATGCAACTCCCTTCCTTCCCCAGAAGGAGCAGGTGGAAAATTCTGCCGTTTACTATGAGCCCGCGAACAAGACATGGTTTGTCTTTACCGATCATGTGGGTATAAGGGGAAACCTGGAATATACGGACGCCATATGGGTGTACTGGACAAAGGATCTCGATAAATGGGATCCTGAAAATAAGGCCATCGTATTGGATTCTGTTAATTGCAGCTGGAGCAAACATATCATCGGTCTGCCGTCCGTGGTTAAAAATGGTAACCGGCTGGCTATATTCTATGACGGTAATGACGCTGCTGAAATTCCCCCGGGCGCCGATAGCCATATGCGTCGTAATGTGGGGCTGGCCTGGCTGGAACTACCCCTGCGGCTGCCCGATCCGGAGAAATGAAATGAATCCAACTCCCTAAAAGGGGCTCAGATCGTGAATTTTATCTCGTAGATATTCGGCCATAATTTTCCGGTAACATATATTTTCCCGGTGGTGGAGTCATAGGCAATGCCATTGAGGGTATCGCTGGCGCCATATTTATTCCTTGCTTCATTCACGAGGGAGGTAAGGTCCAGTCTGCCCACCACTTTGCCGCTGGAGGGATCGATCTTCAGGATATAGTTGGTCTGCCATTGATTGGCATACAGGAAGCCGTTGATTAGCTCCAGTTCATTGATATTGCTTACGGGGCCATTGTTATCCGTCACGCCTACGATTTTTACCAGTCTGAAGGTGACGGGGTCTACATAACTTATATTGCTGCTGCCGTCACTCATGATCAGGTTGGTACCATCCGTGGTCATTCCCCAGCCTTCTTTAACGGGAATCGTGAATTCTCCCGTTTTTTTAAAGCTTTTGGCATCGTAGATGAAGCCTATTTTGGTAGTCCAGGTCAGCTGGTAGACTTTGTCTTTCAGAAAGGCGATGCCTTCTCCAAAGTACTTATTCCTGTCCAGTTCGGCCTTGGCGCTGATCTTCCCGGTTTTGGGGTCTACGATTCCGAAGAGGGACTTGCGGCTTATGGGCATACCAGGTTCCGTTCCCGTGCTTTCATATAATTGGCCGTCATGGACCAGTAGTCCTTCTGTAAAAGAGGAGGTATCATGAGGTAACACCTGTACGACGCTGTAGTTGATGACCGGAGGGGTATTATCGGTTGTTTTTTCCCCCTCCGCCGCGGGAGTATCCTGCCGGGAAGCGTTGTTACAGGAAGCAAAAAAGGCCAGTATAATAATGAATGGGATTTTCCTGATCATAGAAAAAGTGCTGATAAAGGGCAAAAATAAGCTTCAGGTCTCTTAATAATAAACCTGTCTGCTTAAATTTTCTCTTAAAAATTTTGATATACGATAAAAAATGTATTGTTTTACAGTAGCTTATCGTCTGAATACCGCCCTGCGCCCCAATTCTGCTAAGTTAGTTTCTTCGAAAGGGTACTATTCACAGATCAAAAAACCGAACCGTAGAATATCCTGCCTGATGAACCCTCCAATTCCTATCTGGTATATTGTCATTTATTGATCAATTGTTTCTATCAATCACTATGTAAATGTGATCCAGGGCAATAGGTAATCGCTATGCCCATGGGGTAACATCTGCGCAAGACACCTTTCAACAACCAATACCGATGAACTACCCTCTGTAAATGAAGGTATAATGAGATTTTTTTTACTCTTGTCGGCTTTATTGTCGTTCAGCTTACTCTCTGTTGCTCAACAGGACTGTCGTTCCGTTGAATACAAGCAGGAGATGATCCGGACTAATCCGGAGCTGGCGGTTAAAATACAACAGATAGAAGCATTTACCCGTCAGCGACTGCAAAGTTCTACGGTAGAAGTCACCGGCACAGAACCTGCCGGCAAAGGAGTTGGCGTGATCCGGATCCCTGTTGTCGTTCATATTGTCTACAACGCTGCCCGGCAGAATATAAGCGATGCGCAGGTACAATCCCAGATCGATGTCCTGAACCAGGATTATCGCAAGCAAAATCCCGATACCGCAAAAATACCCGGTTACTATAGTCCGTTGGCAGCCGATTGCGGCTTTCAGTTCGTATTAGCCAACATAGATACTNATGGTAATGCGACTACGGGTATTGTTCGTAAGCATACCAATATGCCATCCTTCCAGGTCGACGATGCTATCAAGTTCACGGCAAGAGGGGGTGATGATGCCTGGGACCGGGACCGCTACCTGAACATCTGGGTGGGTAACCTAACAGGAGGAATTCTCGGTTATTCCAGTCTTCCAGGCGCTTCTAAAGCGACAGACGGGGTCACTATCCTCTATACGGCTTTCGGGACGACGGGGACGGCAGCCGCTCCTTTTAATCTTGGCAGGACGGCGACGCATGAGATCGGGCACTGGCTCAACCTGATCCATATCTGGGGGGATGCGGATTGCGGGAATGATTACGTCGACGATACTCCTCAACAGCAGGCGGCTACCCGGGGAGATCCCAGTGGTATGATCTTTTCGTGCGGGAATACTCCTTTTGGNAATTTATATATGAACTATATGGATTTTACCGATGATATCGGTATGCATTTGTTCACCTACGGACAGCGTAGNCGGATGCGGACCCTGTTTGCGGAAGGTGGTTTCCGCGCGGCCCTGCTTACCTCCAATGCGCTGACCGGAAGTCCCGCATCCAGCGGGCCTACGACTACCGGGCCTTCTTCCGGCGTCAATGACGGGCCGGCTCTTCGGATCTATCCTAACCCTGCCGTTAATACCGTATCGGTGAGCATCTCTGAACTATCTTATGTCGGCTCCCTGCTGGAGGTCTATGACCAGGTTGGGCAGAGACTGATGGTCACCCGGATCACCGGGACCTCTTTCCAATTGAATATTGCCGACCTTCCCAGGGGCCTTTATTTTATCCGGGTGAATGGGGGCGGGATGAAAAGTTCCCGGCTGGTGAAAATGTAGGGATCTCCGCCGGCGGGATGAGCGCTATTGTTGCTTTCTCAGCACCTGAACAGCCCCGTTATAAGATGCCGCCACGATGAACTCCTGTTTTTTCCCTTTGAGGCCGATCAGGCTCCGCACATCGCCGGGAATCAGCAATCCCGTTTGATCATAGGGCTGGCTGATAAAATGCCTGTGTTCGTCCATTTGCAGGACCAGGCCGATGCCCGCATCCAGGGGGCCGAGTTGTGCCCGGAAGGGAAAAAAATTGCCGGCCAGCACAAGGGATTCCTTTCCGTTGATTGTTGACGGGACCAGCCCGTTGATCATGCTGATCTGTGCCCGTTGTGGAAGGGGATGCTGTGTCCAATGCCGTTTGCCGTCGTTATGCAGGTAGAGGGATGACAGAATGCGGATCTCTTTTACTCCTGCCGCGGCTACTTGTTCAGGGGTGAACATATCTTCTATCTGTGCGTCGGCATAGGCAGCGTAACGGCTGAATTTTTTCTGGCTCGCGGGAAGCTCCCGAAGCAGTTCGTCCCGGGACGCATAAGGATAGCTTTTGCCCTGGATATAGTACGTGAGGATGGGGTCGAAAGTTTTGTTGCCGCTGAAGTCCCCGTAGTAGATCCGCAGGGGTTCGGTGGCCGAAGCTTTGAACTGGGTATTGGTGCCGAGGTTGCCGATCACCAGGTCGGTATCTCCGTCGTGATCGAAGTCCGCCGCCAGTATGCTGGTCCACCAGCCCTGGGTATGATCGAGGCCGTAGGCTTTGGTTTGATCGACGAGCCTGCCTGCTTTGTTTTCGAAGATGGTGATCGGCATGAAAGCCCCTGCCAGGACCAGGTCGGGCCAGCCATCTTTGTTAAGGTCGATCCAGCAGGCGTCCGACACCATGCCGGGGCCTGTACCCGTGTGGGCCAGCAGGCTGTCTTGCCCCGTACTATCTCTCTCAAACCGGATATGACCGGGCCGGCTGATATTCTTCAGGAGAAAGCTTTCGGGGGTAGAGGGGAAAAGTCCGGGCGCTAGCTTGCCTCCCACGAAGAGGTCGGGGCGTCCATCTTTATTATAATCGGCGGCCCTTGCGCAGGCGCCGCTGATGGTCTCAGCCGGCAACGCATCGGCCACCAGGGTGAAGTTGCCTTTGCCGTCATTTTCAAAGAGGCGGTCCTGGTAGTTGCGGCTACCCTGGGGATAATCGGCTCCTCCGCTGACCAGGTAAAGGTCCAGGTCTCCGTCTCCGTCGGCATCGAAGAACAGGGCGCCGGTATTGATGTGGTCCTTGTCCGAATTCCAGGGTTGGAGGGTGGCAGGCCGGAAGACTCCTTCTGAAGTTTGCAGGTAGAGCCTGCTTTCCTGGCCGGAGCTGCCGCCGATGAACAGGTCTTCCAGACCATCGCCGTTGACATCTCCCTTCGCCAGGCAGGGGCCTACCCGCGATACCTGGTAGGGCAATAAGGGGTATACTTTAAAGTCGACGAAACCGGAACCCTGGTGGGTATAGCTGATGCCGGAGGCAGCGGTGATATCGGTGAAGAGCTGTGTGTGAGGGAATGCGGAGTCTCCTTGGTAGGGCGGGTCGGGTCGGGTCGCTGCTGTTTCCGAAAGAGTCAACAGCGTATCTGCCCTGACGTTGGCAAGCCAGGTGACCCGATTCCCAGGCCAGACCCGATCCCCGGGCCAGACCACGGTGACGGATTGGATCAAGGAGTCGGGGCCGGTGCCGATATGCATGACGGGGTCGACGGAGGATTGAAATCCCCGGGAAAGGTATTGTTCCTGGAATTGAGTGCCCTGGGAAGTAGTCACATATACTTTCGCCCCGATCGCGAGGGTATTGGGCGATCGTCCTTGCAGACGGATGCGCAGGTAATGTCCTTTGTGCTGTTCCGAGGCATTATTCCGGTAGATAATGGGGCCGTCGTTGAGGGTATTGATCACCAGGTCGAGGTCTCCGTCATTGTCCAGGTCCGCATAGGCGGCTCCGTTACTGATGGCTTTTCGGCTTAGCCCCCATTCGGCGGAGGTATTGCTAAAAGTGAGGTCATGATTGTTGTGGAAGAGGTAATTAGTCATTTTGGTAGAAGGCATTTTCTGCACCAGTTGCCACATTTCGAATTTATCGCCACTTTTCTCTGCCTGGCCCACCGAATAACCGGAAGTATATTTCACGAAATCCAGGTTGGTAATGTCCCGGAGGATGCCATTGGAAATGAACAGGTCCTTCCATCCGTCATTATCAAAATCTGCCAGCAGGGGAGACCAGCTCCAGTCCGTATTGGACATGCCGGCCAACTGACCCACTTCACTGAAGAGGGGAATGCTGTCGGGGCCATTGCCGTTGTTCAGCTGGAGGGTATTCCTCATCTGCTGGTGATGAAAGCCATGATCTGCCCGAAGGGTATATTTATCATAATTGTCGGCGCCCCGGAGCAGCTTTTGGCGATGGTTGTCTTCCGGCAGCATGTCCAGCACGACGATATCGGGCTTCCCGTCATTGTTATAGTCGGCGATATCCGAGCCCATCGCGAATTCGGAAATATGGTTGGCCGCCTTGGTCAATGCTTCCCGGAAAGTGCCGTCATGGTTGTTGAGGTACAGAAAATCACGTTCATCGTAATCATTGGTGACATAAATGTCAGGCCATCCGTCTCCGTTGATATCGCTGGTAGCCACGCTGAGCCCGAAATTGAGGCCGCTTCCGTCGATATGGGCCTGCTCACTGATATCTGTAAAATGCCCGCCGTCATTGCGGTACAGGCGGTTGCCGAATTGCGGATGTCTTTTTGCCCGCAATTTATCCGTGTTGAAGAAAGGATTGAAGAACATGTCGGCATGATTGACCATGAACATATCCAGGTCCCCGTCATGATCGAAGTCAAAAAAGGCTACGGTGGTGGTATAGGTCCCCGGAGCATCGAGTCCGTATTTTTTCGCGCTCTCGGTAAAGGTGGGGATACCGTCCTTCACTCCGTTGTTGATATATAGTTCGTCGGCCCTGTCCGCATCGGAGCCCGGTCCGGAGTAGCAGACAAAGATATCGAGCAGGCCATCGCCGTTGACATCTGCCATCACGGCCCCTGTCTTCCACCGGTCACGTCCACGGACTCCCGCTTTATCGGTGACATCTTCGAACTGGAAATTTCCTTTATTGAGGTAGAGTTTATCCGGGGTCATATTGCCGGTAAAATAAATATCGGGAAGGCCGTCTCCGTTGACGTCTCCGACTGCCACTCCGGCGCCGTTGTACAGGTATTCATAGGTGAGGATATTATAGTCTGCATTCTCTTTGATATCATTACGGAAATCAATATGCGTAATGGAGGAAGGCATTTCCGTGAAGAGCGTACCGGGTTTTTCTTTTTGCCGGCAGGAAGCAAAAAGAGGGAGTGCGATAACCAGGAACCTTAATAAATTCATCAAATGAAATTATTACATATTTAATAATTTCTGCTAACTTTAATCTGGTTATCGAGCGACACCACCAAACTAATTAGTAGCAACTTAGGAATAACTATGGCCAGTTTACCGTCCGATAGTGACTATAAGGCTTTTTTTGAAGCGATTGCAGCGGGAGACGAAGCAGCTTTTGAAGCTTTTTTCCGCCAATGCAGGGGAAGGATCTATACACTGGCTTTCAAATGGACCCATTCAGCCTTCGCCGCGGAAGAAATAACACAAGATGTATTTATCAGCGTCTGGACGGGGAGGGGCCATCTCTCCGGTGTCAAGGACGCCAGGGCTTATTTCTACACGATTTTATATAATAAGGTAAGCCGGTATTTGAAAAACGAGGCGAATAAGGCGAGGATCCTTAAACTGTCTTTGTGGAATGCAAAGGAGTCCAGTAATGAGACGGAAGAAACGATCTATGCCAATGAAGGTCAGAAATTTATAAACAAGGCCGTCGGACAGTTGTCCCCTCAGAAAAAGCTCATTTATGAATTGAACCGCCGGGAGGGTAAGAGTACTCATGAAATTGCAAAGACGCTGAAACTATCTCCTCACACGGTGAAAAGTCATTTGATACAAGCGATGAAGTTGATTCGCAACTACATGAAAGATAATGCCTTATCTGTTTTTTGGCTCATCGTGGGCCTGTTTTCCTGAAATTCTTTTAAAAAAACCCGTTTTCACCTCATCCTTTTTCTTCTCAGCGGACTCTATAGCGATGGATCTTATTTATAAGCTATGGGGAAAGACAGGATATCTTATTTATTGCAGCAATATAGCAGTGGCCAGGCGACGAAGGAGGAAGTGGAAGAAATGTTGAGGCTGCTGCAATCGGAAGAGAGCCCGGCATTGCTGAAAGACCTTATTCTCGATAAGAATAATGATGAGGAAGAAGAAATCGTCCTCCCTCTCAGAAATTGGGACAGGATGTGGTATGCGATCCGGTCAGCTACGCTATCGCCTGTCCGGAAAAGAGTCTTGTCCCTGGGCTGGGTGAGGGTAGCTGCTGCGGTGATCGTGGTTGTGACAGGCGCTGTCGCGTACCGGGCCCTTCATAAAAGCAAAATAAACAAGACAATCCCCGTGGCTACTGTGCATACCAACAACGATATCCATCCCGGCGGTAACAAGGCTGTCCTGACCCTGGCCAATGGCGCTACCATTGTTCTCGATAGCGCGCACGACGGGTTGATCGGGCAACAGGGAAATACGAGTATTGTGAAAGTGGATGCGGGCGCACTGGCCTATGATACCAAAAATAAACATACGGGGGAAGTGTTGTACAATGCTATTTCAACACCTCGTGGAGGTCAGTACCAGGTGATATTGCCCGATGGCAGTAAGGTCTGGCTGAATGCCGCCTCTTCTCTTCGTTTCCCGACCTCTTTTGTCGGAAAGGAGCGGTTGGTCGAACTAACGGGAGAGGCCTACTTTGAAATAGCTAAAAATGCTGCTATGCCTTTCAGGGTTTATGTAGTCCCTCCTTTAGGGAGCGGGAGAGAAGGGATCAATGTCCAGGTATTGGGTACTCATTTCAATATCAAGGCGTATGAGAATGAGCAAAGCATCCGCACTACTTTACTGGAAGGGGCGGTGAAAGTGAAGCTTTCTGCGTCGGAGGTGAGCCTTGCGCCTGGGAGACAGGCGATCGCTGACAATGAGGCCCGGTCGCTCCAGGTGGCGGATGTCAATACGGAACAGGTCGTAGCCTGGAAGAATGGAATGTTCCGGTTTAAGGAGACCAGCATCCGGGAATTGATGCGGGAGGTGGAGAGATGGTATAATGTGGATGTAATCTATAATACTTTGAAAACGGATCAGGATTTTACGGGTATCGTTCCACGGACCCAGAATATATCGGAGCTATTGCATACGCTGGAACTGACCGGAACGGTGCATTTTCAGATCGAAGGGAAGAAGATCATTGTATTGCCCTAAAGGGGGGCGGTCGAAAAATCCAATAAAAAACCAGGAGCGATTGGAGCCGCCCCTGGCGAATAGATTGGTTGTCCTGAACAGGCCAAAGCGAAATGACACTGTATTGTTAAACCAAACTTCACAAAAGTATGAAGGTAACTGCAAATGGCAAAGCCATGCCCAAACGGCGGCTTTTGTCATCTCAAATGCTATCGATTATGAGATTAACTGCCATTCTACTGCTAACTGTCTCTTTACAGGTTAGCGCCACCGGGCTCTCTCAAACGGTGACGATTTACAAAAGCCACGCCTCCCTCGAGCAGATCTTCGAGATCTTGCAGCAGCAGACCGGTTACAGTTTTATGTTCAACAGCCATATGCTGGATAAGGCCAAAAAAGTGACTATCCGGGTCAGCAATGGGTCTGTAGAGGACGTACTGGCTATTTGTTTTAGAGATCAGCCTTTCACGTATGTCATACATGAGAAGGTCATTGTGGTCAAGGAGAAGGAGGCCCCTCATAGCCCCCCTGTCGCTCCTCCCACACAGGTTACCGGAACGGTGAAGGATGAGAACAACGCTCCCATCGAGGGGGCTGCTGTGACCGTGAAGGGCCTGGGTACCGGGACCGTTACGAACAAGCAAGGGAAATTCCAGCTCAATCTTCCCAACGGCAATTATGAGATCGAAATTTCTTTTGTAGGATATAAGAGCGTGCGGAAAAGCATCACGGTCAGTAACGATCAGCCTGTGAATATCTCTATAACGCTGCAGGTGTCTGCTACGGGGCTGACGGATATGGTGGTAGTAGGGTATGGGTCTCAGCGGAAAAGGGACCTGACGGGTTCGGTCAGCAGCGTGAAAGGGGAGGATATCAGGAATCTGCCGGTCAGTAATGTAGGGGATGCCTTACAAGGAAGGGCTACCGGTGTAGATATCGTGCATGACGATGGCAGTCCCGGGAATATCCCCAGCATCCGGATACTGGGGACGGGTACGATCAACAACTCCGATCCGCTGATCGTCATCGACGGAGTGCCTTCGGGAGGGTTGAATGACGTGAATACCAATGATATTGCCAGTGTTGAAATACTCAAGGATGCTTCTGCCTCTGCCATCTATGGTTCCCGGGCGGCCAACGGGGTGGTGCTGATCACCACCAAAAAAGGCAATTACGGTGAAGCGCTGAAGACATCGGTGAACGTATATGCCGGCACCAAGAAAGCATCGAAATATCTTCCCATGCTGTCGGCTCCCGACCTGGTGAGCCTGAAGACAGAAGCCTATACCAATGACGGGCTCTCCGTACCTACGGTATGGAGCAATCCTTATTATTCCGTTCAGCGTACTGACTGGCAGCGGGCTCTTTTCGGGACGGGCAATGTGCAGAATGCAGATGTCGCCCTCCGGGGGGGAAATGCCAGTAGCAATTACAGTCTTTCCGGAAACTATTACAATGAGAAGGGGATGATCCCGAATTCTTATTTTAAGCGATATAGTTTTCGTCTTAATTCAGAGCATAAGATAGGAAGCCGGCTTAAGGTGGGAGAGAATATCGTGTATTCCAATACTGATGGGGCAGCGCCCAATACCAAATCTTCCCAGACCGGACTGGTATGGAGCGCGATCCGTTTCAACCCGGCTATCCCGGTAAAGAATGCCGATGGAAGCTGGGGTACTTCCCAGGCAGACAATCAACTAGGCGATATCAATAATCCTCTCGCTACGGCCAATGAGATCCAGAAATACAGTAAGACGAACCGGTTGCTCGCGAATGCCTATGTCGAGCTGGAGATCTTGAAAGGGCTGAAGATCCGGGCCAATTACGGATATGATTTCAGCAGCAATGATTACTATGAATTTGATAATGCCATGCCGGGTCAGACCCGTGGTCCTTCGATCGCCGCGCTAAGCCAGTCTTTTTATAAAACCAAAAGTCCGCTGGAGGAATATTATCTTACGTACAACCATCTTTTCGGAGGGGTGCATGCGCTGACTTTAACCGGCGGCTATTCCGCCCAGACTTTTGACGGTAATTTTTTCGGAGCTTCCAGGACAGGCTTTTCGGATACCAGCACCGATCAGCGGGTGCTGAATCTCGGTAACAGCAGCAGCTCCGCCAATTATGGCGGCAACTATGCCAACTGGGGATTACAATCTTATTTTGTCCGCGGTAACTATGCCTACAGAAATAAATACCTGCTGACGGCAACTTTCAGGGCGGATGGCTCCAGCAAGTTTGCGCCGGGTAAGCGTTGGGGTTATTTCCCGGCTTTCTCAGCCGGCTGGCATCTCTCTGACGAGAAGTTCTATGGAGAAGGCATGAAGAAAGTAATTAATTCCGTAAAATTCACCGGGGGCTGGGGGCAGCTGGGTAACCAGAACGTGGGTGATTTTCAATACCTGAGCATTATCCGTGTCGGCAGTGGCGGTGGAACAGGCGGGGGCGGATATGGCTATAACCTGGGAACGACCACCACGAATTATAACGGGGCCTATATTACCAGCCTGGCCAATCCGAATATTACCTGGGAGAGGGCGGTAACGACTAATGTAGCGGTGGAGCTGGCCGCTTTGAATAACCATCTGACGGCGACCCTCACCTATTTCAATAAGAATACTTCCGATATGCTGATCCCTTATCAGCTGGTGGAGACTTTTGGAGCGCAGAACAATCTGCCGGATGACCCCGGTAATATCACGTTACCGGATTATAACCTGGGCAGCCTGAACAACCATGGCCTGGAAATCGAATTGAATTATCAGAATACGGTAGGCAAGCTTAGTTATTCACTGGGTGTGAACGGTTCTTTCTTACGTAATAAGGTCACCAAGTTATACGGTAATTCTACCTATCTCGCGTCGACGCCTTATGGCAGGGAAAATACCGATATATCCCGGACTTATGAGGGGCAGCCGATCGCCTCTTTCTTTGGATTCCGCACGGGCGGTCTTTACCAGTCGCAAAGCGATATCGATAAGGATCCCGGTATTGCGAACGATCCCAACAAGGCGAATATCAAGCCCGGGGATGTACGGTTCCTGGATATCAATGGCGATGGGGTCATCAATGATAAGGACCGGGTGCGTCTCGGGGATCCTAATCCGAAGTTTGTATTCGGATTCCATGGATCTGTCAACTACAGCCATTTCGATCTGGCTTTCAATTTCACCGGGGCGACGGGCTTTCAGTTGTATGATGCCGATCGTCTTTCCGGGTTGGATGCCACGCAGGTATATAACTGGTATGCCGATCAGAAGAACCGCTGGCATGGGGCCGGTACGAGCAACAGCATACCCCGGCTCAGTATCAATAACCTGAATGCTAACTACCGGTCTTCCGACCTCTGGGTTAAAAATGGCGCTTATGTTTCTTTGAAGAGCCTTTCGTTGGGGTATACGGTCTCCAAATTAAGCATCAGCGATTGGCAATTACCCGATGTCCGTATTTATGTCACCGGGTATAACCTGTTCACGATCACGAAATATCCGGGCTATACGCCGGAGCTGGGTTATACGGCTACGGGTTCCCCTTATGCAGGGAATCCTTCCAACCCTGGTTCCGGTTCTTCCAGTTCCTCTGCCACGGGCCTTCAGAGAGGGGTGGATCTGGCGCAATACCCGCCAACCCGGAATTTTATGATCGGTGCAACAATCAATTTTTAGGCTCTTAAACCATTCGGTATATGAAACGATTATTCAATAATAGGAACTATTTATTATTTTCCCTGCTGGCGGTGCTGTCCATCTGCCTGTTCTACGGATGTATTAAGAAGCCCCTGGATCAGACTCCTACCGGGGAATATACGACCAGTAACTATTGGCGCAACCAGGATGACGTGCTCGCCGGCGTATTGGGGATTTACAATGTGCTTTTTACGGAAGACTGGGTGGGTCATGACCTGTATGCTTATGATGATCAGTCGGATGATATTGCCGTGGATGGAGACCATCCGGATTTCAAGGCGATCGAGCGATTCAATATCGACCCCACGCTGCAATTGATCTATATCACCTGGCCTTTTGCCTATGAGCAGATCGCCCGTGCGAACAATGCGATCATTTATATTCCAAAGGTCCCGGTGATGGACAGTGCGATCCGTAACCGGTCTTTGGGGGAAGCTTATTTTTTAAGGGCGCATGCTTATTTCGTGCTTAGCCAGATCTATGGGGATGTGCCGATGATCCTGGAGGGTAACGTACAGTCTGCCAGTTATAATGTCGCCAAGTCTTCTGTGGATACGATCCGGGCGCAGGTGGAATCGGATCTGCTGAAAGCCGCCAGTCTGTTGCCGGATGTCGTTTATGGGAATGCCGATAAGGGCAGGGTGAGCAAGGGCGCTGCCTGGGGACTGTTATGCAAGTTGTATATGTTCGAAGATAAATTCTCTCAGGCTATCCAGTATGGATCGAATGTTATCAATGATCCTAACTATGCGCTGGCTACCAATTATACTGATAATTTTACGCTGGGTCAGCAGGAGAGTAATACGGAGATCCTTTTTGGGGTTTGGAATAAAAACCAGGAGATCTCGAATGTTCCTGCTTCGGCTATCAGTACTTATTTCACGCCAAGGTCCTGGCAGGGCTGGGGTTTTCACCATCCCACGCAGAATTTCGCCGATGAATTCGAAGCGGGCGATACGATCCGTAAAAGAGCTACCCTGGTTTCGGTGGGAGATACTATTCCTAATCAGACCAATATGGTGACTATTGCGAGCGGGGATGCTTACCAGATGTTTATGGGAATGACGGGTAAGTCTACGGGCCGCATGTTGCCCAGCATGTCTACCACGGGATATACTATCCGCAAGTATACGGCCTTTATGCCCAGTGGGGATGGGGGGGTAGATTATGACCTGAAACAGCCTGTTTTAAGAACGGCCGATGTGTATTTGCTGGTGGCGGAAGCCAAGATAAGATTGAATGGAGCGGGCAGCGGTGATGCGGAGATCAATGCCGTTCGTACCCGGGCCCATTTGTTGCCGGTATCCGGCGCCGGAATGGGGCAGCTGATCCATGAGCGCAGGGTAGAGCTGGGTGGCGAGAATATCCGTTGGCAGGATCTGCTGCGTTGGGACAAGGATAAAATCATCAACCTGGACACGATCGTCGGCAAGCCCAAGGCGGCTTCGCCGCTGGCTCCTTACAATGGGTCGGTTATTATTCCCGCCCGTACTTTTACGAGGCCTAAGAATTATTATATGCCTCTTCCGCAGGAGATCATCGATGAAAGCAAGGGGGTGATCCTGCAGAATAAGAATTATTAATCCCTGCCCGATGGGGACTCTATAGAAATTCAGGTTTTGACGATTTCTGGAGTAATTTGCGAAGGAACCTATAGAAGGTGAAATCTTTTATAGGTTCCTTTTTTAAAACTGTTATGAACCATGAAAGGAATGAAATGGGTTTTAGCCGCCGGGATGGTATTTTTTTGTCAGGCTGTTTTTTCCGGGGAGACAGGGGCCTTCCCGCCGGTGGGATCGCCCNGGACCCTGGATAAACAGGCGTTGGACGCTTTTCTGCAGCGGATCGTCGGGGATAAGGCGGCCTTGTTTGTGATAGAGTATATAGCGCCGGAGAAAGGGAAGGATGTCTTTGAGGTGGAAGCCGTAAAGACTGCGGGTAATTCCGGAGGCGCCGGCAAGATCATACTTCGTGGAAGCAACGGGGTGAGTGTGGCATCGGCCCTCAACTATTATCTGAAGGAATATTGTCATTGTCTGATCACCTGGAACGGGACGAACCTCCGGCTGCCGGGAGTATTGCCCGTGGTGGCTAAAAAGATCCATAAGGGGACTCCCTATCAATATCGTTACTATCTCAACTATTGCACCTTCAATTATTCCATGGCCTGGTGGGATTGGGCCCGTTGGCAGCGGGAGATCGACTGGATGGCCCTGAACGGGATCAATATGCCGCTGGCCCTCACGGGTGAAGAAGCCATCTGGCAGGAAGTATACCGGTCTATGGGATTTTCCACAGAGGAGCTCGATCACTTCTTTAGTGGCCCCGCCTATTTTTCCTGGTTGTGGATGGGGAATATCGACGCCTGGGGTGGTCCCCTGCCTGCTCATTGGAAGGATAGTCATAAGGAGCTGCAGAAAAAGATACTTAGCGCCGAAAGGGCTTTCGGGATGAAGCCGGTATTACCTGCCTTTACGGGACACGTTCCGCCTTCCTTCAAAGATCGTTATCCCTCCGCCAGGGTCAAGAAGACCAATTGGGATGCCGGTTTTGAGGATGTATATATTCTGGATCCATCCGATCCTCTGTTCGAGGAGATCGGCAAAAAATTCCTGGAAGCGCAGACCCGGGCGTTTGGAACGGACCATTTGTATTCGGCTGACACTTTCAATGAGAATGTGCCGCCTACCAGTGATTCTTCTTACCTGGATGGGATGAGTAAAAAAGTATTTGCCTCGATGGCGTTGGCCGATCCGAAGGCTGTGTGGGTGATGCAGGGGTGGATGTTCCATTACAATGCAGCTTATTGGAAGCCTACACAGATCCAGGCCCTGCTGAATGCCGTACCCAATGACCATATGATCCTGCTGGATCTTTACAGTGAAAGTCATCCCGTCTGGAACAGGACGGATGCCTATTACGGCAAACCCTGGATCTGGAATATGTTGCACAATTTCGGCGGGAACATCAGCCTGTGGGGACGTATGAGCCATGCGGCTGCGGACCCTTCGCAGGCCCTCCATGATCCGGCCTCCGGTAAGATGATCGGGATCGGCCTCACCCCGGAAGGGATCGAGCAGAATCCCGCGCTCTACCAGCTGATGCTGGAGAATGTATGGAATGACAGCCCGGTGGATGTGGATGGCTGGCTACACACTTATGCGCTTCAGCGTTATGGAGATGCCGGTGCTTCGACTGGTTCGTTGAAGGAAAGGCATGCCGCTGACTCGGCGATCGATCAGGCCTGGCGGATCCTGGAAGCCAGCGTATATAACGGCGGCCTTGGCGAAGGGGGGAACGAGTCCATTATAGTGGCGCGGCCTACTTTTGAAAAAAAGATCGACCGGGTGCTGACGGGACTCGATTATGACCCGGCGAAACTAGTGAGCGCCTGGGATCTCTTTATAAAGAATGCGCCTGCTTTCAAGGGCAGCGATGGGTTCCGATATGACCTGGTGGATATCAGCCGGCAGGTGTTGGCCAATTATGCCAGCCCTTTGCAGCAAAAGATAGCGGAAGCCTGGCGGCTGAAAGAAGCGTCGGCCTACCAGGAATATAGACGGCAGTTCCTGGAGTTGCTGGATGATATGGACCGTCTCCTGGCTACCCGGCATGATTTCCTTTTGGGCAAATGGATAAAGGAAGCCCGGGATAATGGGATCACTCCGGCAGAAAAAGATCTGTATGAATGGAATGCCCGGGATATCATTACGCTCTGGGGCGATAAGGAGAGCGGGTTACGGGAGTACTCCTGCCGGCAATGGTCCGGGTTGATCGCAGGATTCTACAAACCCCGTTGGGAATTATTTTTCCGGACTTTGGATCAGTCGCTGGCGTCGGGTTCTGATCTTGATTGGAAAGTCGTTGATGCGGCCGTTAAGAATTGGGAGTGGAAATGGGTAAACAGCCATGACCGCTATGAGGTTGTGGAAAAAGGGGATGCCGTAACGGTGTCAATGGAATTGTATAATAAATACCGAAAGAATTTATGAGACCTGTCCTACTGTTAGCCTTATGTTGCCTGTTGTTCAGGGGGGCGGATGGTCAACCTGGCTTTGATCTGCCGGGGGCCAATGATCATATTTTTCCACCTGCTGCCCGGGCGAAACCTTTTATCGATTTTGACGCCAGGGGATTTTTGGTGGGGGGCAAGCGTGTCTTTTTAGTTTCGGCGGGTATGGAATATGCGCGGGTACCCCGTGCCTTATGGCAGGACCGGTTGCTCCGGCTCAAGCGGGCGGGTTTTAATTGCATAGAGATCTATACTTTCTGGAATTTTCATGAGCCCAGGGAAGGGCAGTGGGACTTCAGCGGAGACCATGACCTGGAGGCTTTCCTGCGGCTTGTCAGGAATATGGGATTGTATGCTATTGTCCGGGTGGGGCCTTATTACTGTGCGGAATGGGATAATGGGGGTTATCCGTTGTGGCTGCGTTTCAAGCCGGGGGTTCGTGTGCGGGAGGATAATGCGGAATTTGAAAAATATGTAGACCGGTTCTTCGGTAAGCTATTGCCGATCGTAAGCCGGCAACAGATCCATCATGGCGGCGCGGTGGTATTGGTGCAATTGGAAAATGAGCATCCGAAGGGATGGGGTACGGTCATGCCGGACGGATATTTCCGGCATCTGCGCGACAAGGCTTTGTCGATGGGGCTGGAAGTTCCTTATTTTTTCAGTGGGCTGCATCATTCCAGCGATCCGGCGGGCGATCTGCCTCGCAGACC
>JGI25616J43925_10000174_pt1 | contig 21076 bp, 16 predicted proteins | sample GraSoi2013_100cm_FD_43925 | JGI IMG/M metagenome (IMG submission 43925) | reverse complement strand
CGGGAAATCCCCTTCTTTTGCCGAAGGGAGTCGATTTCATCAAAGTGCCTTCCCTAATTAAGGTTGATACCGGGGTCTATGTGCCCCTCGGCCTTCGTATCAACCGGCAGAAGGCCAAGGCGATTCGCGCTTCGGTTATCCTAAGCGCCGTCATTCACTTTAAACCCAATCTTCTCCTTGTTGACCATGTTCCATCCGGAACCTACGGCGAACTTCTTCCCACTTTGGGGATGCTCAAGGAGCTCGATGATCCGCCAGCGATCGTTCTCGGCTTGCGGGATATCATTGACGCGCCCGACGTCGTGTGTGAACTCTGGCGAAAAGAAATGACCTACCAGACCATCCGCAAATATTACGATGAAGTGCTCATCTATGGTTGCAAAGACATATTCGATAGTGCCCTCCACTACGGGATAATCGAGGAATTTCGGGGAAGGGTCAGGTATACCGGGTATGTTTGTTCGCCGGGGCCTGTTAAGTCGAGAGAGCAGGTCCGAGCTGATCTGCGCCTAAGGCGACAAAGCTTGGTTGTTGTAACTACCGGGGGAGGGCATGACGGCTATCCTTTCATGCAGTCCTGCCTGGACGCCATTCACCTTATCGGCAGGAATGCTCGGTTCGAGGCTGTCTTCATCACAGGCCCGTTGATGGACCCGGACCAGCGCGAACACCTTCGAACACGGGCACGTGCGTTGGGTGCCCGCGTGTTTACCTGCGTCGAAGATGCTCCCAGTTTCATCAATGCGGCGGATTTGGTTATCACAATGGCAGGATACAATTCCCTTTGCGAGGTTGTCTCCTTAAGGAGAAAGGCCCTCGTTGTGCCGCGTCTCGGGCCAAGAGCTGAACAGAGAATGCGCGCCGAGCTCTTTCAGCAGAAGGGGTTGATCGATGTGCTTGATCCACAAGAAGTCTCTCCGGGGAATTTGGCCCAGCGCATCATCGAGGACTTGGAAAGGACGGACTTCCCCTTAGCGGATGCCGCCATCGATACGTCTGGTGCCAAGAATGCAGCCTGCCGCCTGTCAGGGCTGGCTCTGGAGAGAGCAGGCCTTCTGCCAATGACGCTCTCCACGGGTCACGTAGCTGGTGCGCTTAGTGCCAAGCGTGCCGCTTCGGGGGAAGGCAATTGACTCGAACCGGACTGTTCTAGGCAGGTAAAAGCTGGCCGCGAGTCTTGAGGATCAAACCGTCTTTCCAGGACGCGAGGGTCTCACAGAGAAGAGGTCGCTCGGGGTAAAGGGATGAGTAACCCGTACGTGTTCATTGTAGGATGTCCTCGGTCGGGGACGACTTTGCTCCAGCGCATGGTAAACGCACATCCTGACATAGCCATTACACCTGAATCGCATTGGATTCCCCGGTTATACGCGAAGCCTTGGGCTCTAACTTCGGAAGGCCCAGTGAAACCAAAGCTCATTCGCCGACTTCTTGGCCACCCTAAGTTTGCACGATTGAAGATTAGCCCCGAGGAAATTGCCAGGTTGACCGGAAACGGCGAGTCAATCTCTTATGGAAACCTGGTCTCGCGGATATTTGACCTCTACGGAGAGCGGCAAGGGAAACCCCTAGTGGGAGATAAGACGCCTGACTACGTCCGAAGCATCGAGACCCTTCACAGCCTTTGGCCAAACGCACGCTTTGTTCACGTGATCCGAGACGGTCGGGATGTGGCCTTGTCCATGATGGACTGGCCGAAATACCGCCCTAAACCGGGTGATTTCGCCACGTGGCGGGAAGACCGTGTATCAACTGCGGCCCTGTGGTGGGAGTTGAATGTGCGCCTTGGGCGGAAGGCTGGGAAATCAATCGGAGACAAGCTTTACTATGAGGTGCGTTACGAATCATTGGTTAGCCACCCTAGAGAGGAGAGCGCCGCGCTATGCGGGTTCCTCGGCGTGCCGTACACTGACGCAATGCTGCACTTTTATGAGGCTACAGCGGCTTCCGACCCAGGACTCGAGGCAAGGCGGGCTCACTTGCCCGTAACTCCCGGCTTGAGGGACTGGAGTGCGCAGTTGCCGACCCAGGACAAGGAGGGCTTCGAAGCCGCGGCCGGCACGCTTCTCGAGGAGTTGGGTTATGCCCGCGTCGTTCCGCGTCCACGACCGCAGGTGCTGGAGCATGCCGCGAGAATTCGCCACTTGCTGGCAGAGGATCCTCGTGCCCGCGACTAACGCAATGGTCCTTTGTTCTTTGTCCCCTGGTTGCAGACGACTGGAGACCAGGAACTAAGAGCCAAGGACAAAGAACAAAGGATTGTGTACCAGGGAATGAGACTCGAGTTAAACGGTATCAAAGTTCTGGCCGTCGATCTGATTGGCACCCTTGCCAAGAGAGTTGGTGCGACTTTCGCAGACCGCGGTTCAGAGCACCTCGCAAAAAACGGCTGTGATATCGCGCCCGCCAAATTGCGCGCACTCTATCGAAAGCGCTACCTGGAATACTCGCTGGGCAACTACGCAAGTGACCGAGAATTCTATTCGGTCTTGTCTGCCGATCTCTCCGGCGAAGCGTGGCAGCCGTGGTTAGAGACTCTTACCGACATATGGCTCCAATGCAGTCCGGCATTTGATGACGCTCAACCCTTTCTCGAACAGGTGAGCCGAACCCACAGGCTGATACTATCGTCAAACTACGTCGGCGAGTGGGCCCGGCGCTTACTAACTGATAATCACTGGGAGGAGTACTTCAAGGCGCTTGTGGTGTCCTCAGAATGCCGTTTCAGGAAACCATCGCGGCGCTTTTTTCTTGAGCTCCTCAAGGTTTCGGGAGTGATGTCCCCCGACGAGATACTCGTGATTGGCGATTCCTTGGTTAACGATGTGTATGGAGCGGCTTCTGCGGGTCTTCACGCTGTTCTCTTGGACCGGAACACCGAGCCTAGTAAGCACGAATTCCCAGGAAGGGTACCTTGCGTTCAGTCGCTGGATGAGCTTATGCAGTGCATGACAAACAAGCAGTTCGTTTCGAGGTAGAGCTTCGGCCNTGAATCCTTATGTCTTTATCGTCGGATGCCCGCGGTCTGGAACCACGTTGCTCCAGCGAATGGCGAAAGTACATCCACTGATCGCTATTATGCCGGAAGCGCCATGGATTCCCCGCCAGTTCAGCAAGGAAAGCGGGCTGACCTCGGAGGGCCTGGTCACAGCAGAGCTGGTTCCCCAATTGCTTGAGCACCCCAAGTTCGGTCGGCTGGGCATTGGCCGAGAGCAACTTCTGAGGCTGTTAAATAATGGCCGATCAGTCTCATACTCGCCGTTCGTCAGTGGCATTTTCGACTTGTATGGACACGCCAAGGGTAAAGAGCTCGTGGGGAACAAGACACCGGGGTTTGTGCGAAAGATGCATAGCTTGCATCGCCTTTGGCCCGAGGCTCGCGTCGTCCACCTTATCCGAGATGGCCGGGACGTCTGTCTGTCCATGATAAATCGGCCGTTGCACGACCTGCATCGCAAGCCCTTTTACACTTGGGCGCAAGACCCTGTGGCCACGGCTGCGCTGTGGTGGGAATTGAATGTGAAACGGGGACGGCAGGCTGGAAAGGCGCTCGGAAGCGGGCTGTACTACGAGATGCGTTACGAATCGCTGGTTGCCCACCCGGCAGAGGAATGCGCCGCGCTTTGCGCTTTTCTTGGCCTGCCGTATCAGGAAGTGATGCTCCGTTTTCATGAAGGCCGGAAGAGAACTGCTCCCCCTTCTGACGCAAAACATGCCTGGCTGCCCTCCACGGGAGATGAGTCCGAATTCCGGCTACGGCCCATTACCGCGGGCTTGCGAGATTGGAGATCCCAGATGTCCTGCGAGGACGTCGAGAGGTTTGAGGCGGCGGCCGGTGGGCTACTGGACGAGCTGGGCTACCCCCGTGCCTTTCCGCAGTTACGGTCCGAAAGACTGGAAGACGCATCGAGAATTCGCGAGTTGTTTGCTTTGGACGCGCGCGCGCGCGTGGCCGAAAAGGCGGAAACGGAGTTGAGCCGATGAGCAACCCCTGCGTATTCATCGTAGGATGCCCGAGGTCTGGAACGACCTTGCTGCGTCGTATTGTGAGCGCACATCCGAAGATCGTGATCACGCCTGAGGCGCATTGGATACCTCTGTGGTTCGAGCAGCGAAGAGGGCTCACGCCGGATGGTCTCGTTACTCCCGAGCTGGTTTCGGAATTACTGGCACACGATAAGTTCGCTTTGTTTGGCCTTGGACGCGAAGCTCTGATGTCCCTGGCCGGCAGCGGCCAGCCAATTTCTTACGCCTCGTTCGTTACCGGTATTTTCGACTTGTATGGGGAGGCTCGAGGCAAAAAGGCCGTTGGAAATAAGACTCCTGATTCGGTGCGACGAATAGGCACGCTGCACACCCTCTGGCCCGAGGCTCGTTTCGTTCATCTGATTCGTGATGGTCGAGACGTCGCCTTGTCACTGATGAACTGGCCGAGTGTGCGCACCAAGAAGCCAGGGACATTCCCTACATGGAAGGATGACCCTGTGTCAACCGCTGCACTTTGGTGGGAGTTGAACGTGCGGCGAGGCCGAGAGGCCGGAGAAGCGCTCGGCCCCGAGCTGTACTGCGAGCTGCGTTATGAATCTCTAGTGGCCCATCCGGCGCAGGAATGTGCGGCGCTGTGCGAATTTCTACGCTTGGCGTATGACGAGGCTATGCTCAACTATCATGAGGCCTTCAAGGCTGCGGCGGACCAGGAGGTTGTCCATGACCGGCAGCCCATTACTTTGGGTCTAAGAAACTGGAGAGCACAGATGCGCGCTAATGATGTCGAACGCTTTGAAGCGGCGGTAGGCACTCTTCTCGATGAACTGGGCTACCCGCGGGCAGTCACCCACCCTCGACCGGTTGCCCTGGAGCATTCGACCCAGGTGCGGAACCTGCTCGCTAGTGTGCCGCGAGGTGTTCGGCCTTATGGACTGGCCTGAATCTTCACCGGCGACGGAGGGCATGTGGCAAGTTGGCTCCGACGTTCCAAAGACTATGACGCAAGCAGATCATCAGCGTAATATCGCATACATCGTCAAGGCCTGGCCGCGGCTCTCAGAGACCTTTGTTCTGAACGAGATCATCTCACTCGAACAGCGCGGCGTACGCATACACATCTTTTCGGTTAGGGAGCGCGACCCCGGCCCTGCCCACTCCAAAATCACGCAGGTCCGTGCCGAGGTTACCTATCTGGCCTTCTGGCCAAACTGGAAGCGGACGATCCCCGCCAATCTCCGCACGCTTTGCCGACGGCCCGGGCGATACATGCGGGTTTTGCTCGAGGCAATCAAAGTCAACGTGATCCGACATCGCCGCTTCGCTCCACCCTGGCACTTCTTTGAGGCGGCTTACCTAACGGACATATTATTTCGTGAGCCGCTGGACCACCTTCACGCGCACTTTGCCTCGACTCCGGCGCTGGTTGCAATGTATACCCATCGACTCTCCGGCATTCCCTATACCTTTACGGCGCACGCCAAAGACATCTACGTCAGCGACCCGGAGGTATTTCGCGCCAAGCTTGAGGAAGCTCGCGCATTGGTTACATGTACGGCATACAACCTCAGCTACCTGCTCGCCCAATACGGCCCGCTGTGCGATCGAAAGGTGCACTGCATTTATCATGGGCTCGACATTTCCCAATTCAAGTTCAACATGTCCAGAAAAGTCGACTCCTGCGAGCCAATGATCCTTTCGGTCGCGAGGCTGGTCGAGAAGAAAGGATTGGGCGATTTGATTGCGGCGGCTGATATTCTTCGTCGCCGTGGCCGCGTCTTCCATGTGGAGATTATTGGGAGCGGTCCTCAGCGTGAAGTTCTCCAAGCTCAAGCCAAACGACTGGGACTGACGGATCGGATCAGGCTGCCCGGCGCCCAAGCCCATGACGTCGTTTGCCTCGCCTACCAACGGGCTTCTGTCTTCGTTCTTCCGTCTGTGATCGCTTCAAATGGGGATCGAGATGGAATACCCAATGTTTTGCTCGAAGCGATGGCGAGTGGTGTGCCAGTCGTTTCAACCCCGGTCTCAGGAATTCCGGAACTGATAGAGTCAGGACTTGATGGCCTGCTCGTTCCGCCAAACAATCCGGCGGCTCTAGCTGAGGCGATCGACAAGCTGTTAGCTTCACAAGAAACGCGGGAAAGCCTCGCCCGTGCTGCAAGGGCCAAGATCGAATCATCGTTTTCGCTGGACGCCAGCGCGGAACGCCTCCTCGGCCTCTTCAGCGAACCAGAGAGTCCTTCTTCTCTGGACCTCAATGCCGCAGTCGCAGCGGGGCGTTCTGTGCCGTTTGCTGAGGGCAAATGAAGATTCTGTACCTCTGCTTCGACCCTGGCATCGACCTTTCCGGTGTGAAGGGCGCGTCCATTCACGTCCGGTCTTTCGTTCGGGCGCTGACCGAACTTGGACACGAGGTGGCCGTTGTGGGCACCAAGGTGAACTCGCCTGAGTCTTTCGAAACCTCGACCGGCGCGACCGTCCTTCGAGCTCCTTTCACGCCGCGGAACCGGACATTGCTTCGGACACTAAAAGCTGGAAATCGGTTTTTGGGCCCAAGCCTCAGTCGTGGTCGCGATCTGGTTCGAGCTTTTCACAATAGTGAGTTCTTCAGAGTTGCGGATGAGTGCGCTGGCCGGTTATTGCCGAGTTTCATTTATGAGCGCTACAGCCTCTCGGGAACTGCGGGGCAGCGCCTCGCGCGGAAGCACTCGATCCCTCTGGTGTTAGAAGTTAATTCCCCGCTTACTTACGAGGAAGAGAAATATCGCGGAGGGTCGGTCTTTCCTTCACTCGCTCGATGGGCTGAGCGCCGCACCTGGCGTAGAGCGGACTTGTTGGTCGCGGTTTCCCAGGCCTTGTGTAATCACTTCGAGAAGGCCGGAGTAAAGGCTCGGAGAGTCGAAATTCTGCCGAACGCGGTCGATACCAAGCTCTTTCGCCCAGAAGTGGACGACTCTCCACTTCGAAGCCGATTGAAGCCTGACGGCCGGTTTGTGGTCGGTTTCGTGGGCAGCTTCAAGGCTTGGCACGGAGTGGATTTCCTCCTGGAGGCTTTCAAGCGGCTGCGCGGCGAGGACGCCTCCTATCACCTGCTTCTTGTCGGTGACGGACCGATGCGAGCGAAATTGGAGGAAGAAACTCGGCGGCTGGGACTTCAGGAGGCGGTGACACTTGTTGGTAGCGTCCCTCACGAGGAAGTCCCCCGGTATTTGGCGCTGATGGATGTTGCTGTTGCTCCGTATCCGGCCCTTGACGACTTCTACTTCTCGCCCTTGAAGCTTTATGAGTACATGGCCGGCAGTCGGACTGTCGTTGCCAGCAGGATCGGCCAAGTGGCAGAAGTCATTACCGACGGTTTCACAGGATTGCTGTACGAACCCGGCAACGAAGAAGCGTTACTAGGTTGCATTCGGCGATTGCGAGCCGACGAGGGTCTCAGAAGAGAACTTGGGCAGAACGCTCGAATGGCGTGCTCGAAGAATACCTGGAGGCGGAACGCAGAGCGAGTGGTCGGTTGGGTTGGGCCGTTGCTGCAGCATTCGCCTACGCGGTCGCTTCGCGACACCGGGCTTGCGGACGGAGGACTCTAGAACCATGAGCGCTCGGTCTTCCAAAATCCCAAGACCGATGAAGGATTGGATTGAGCATTTCCTCCCGCTTCTCCGTCCCCATTGGAAGCACCTATGCCTGGCCTTGATCGCGATGTTGTTGGACGCCATGTTCACGGTCTTCCGGCCATGGCCGCTTAAGGTTGTGATTGACCGTGTGCTTTCGAACAAGCCGACTCGCGTGCCATTCATCCGCGCCTGGCTGGACAGCGCTTCGTTTACCCGTTTGGAGATTCTCTACGGGGCGTGTCTCGCGACCTTAGTGATAGCGGTAGTCACGGGTCTTCTTACGTATTGCTTCACACACGTCATGGGCCAAGTCGGGCAGCGTTTCGTGTTTGATTTGCGGCGTAATCTCTTCGCGCATATGCAGCGCCTTTCACTCCGCTTTCACGACCGCCAACGGACCGGTGATTTAACTGCACGCTTGACCTCTGAAGTGCAAGCCATTCAAGACATGATTGCCAACGGCCTGATCATGCTGGGGAGTAATTTCTTCCTGCTCACCGGTATGCTCGCGCTGATGTTCTGGCTTAGCTGGCGAATGGCGCTGGCGACGCTCTCCGTCGCCCCACTGTTGCTCTGGGTGGTTTTTCGATATACGCGTCGGCTTAAGGTGGCGGCCCGCGAAGCTCGCCTCAGCACCCGGCGGATGGCTGCCTTAGCCCACGAGACGTTGGCTTCCATTCGGATCGTGCAGGGTCTCGCGCAGGAAGAACAACAAGATGAACGCTTTCAGGAGCGAAGTGAAGGCAATTTGCAAGCGTACCTGGAGACAGTTCGGTATCAAGCGCAAGTCACACCGCTGGTGGATGCCCTGGCCGCCGTGGGACTGATGATCGTGATGTGGTACGGTGCAACGCAGGTGTTGGATGGAGTCATGACGACGGGAGACGTTGTCATCTTTTTCGCCTATGTTACAGGATTCTATTCGCCGATGAAGGCGCTGGCACGGTTTTCCTATTTGTTCAATCGGGCCAGTATCGGCGCGGAGGGCGTTGCCGAAGTTATGAGCATTCGCAGTGAGCTTGCTGACCGCAAAGGGGCTCGTCCAGCTCCCAGGCTTCAGGGCGCCATAGACCTCCGACGTGTTTCGTTTGAGTACGAGCCGGGGCGACCTGTGCTCTGCGACCTTAACCTTTCGATTGTTGCGGGCGAGAAGATTGCTATCGTAGGGGCCACAGGAGCGGGCAAGAGCACCTTGGTAAGCCTGATTCCGCGCTTTTACGACCCTACGCAGGGAACCGTGTGCATCGACGGCGAAGACATTCGGGATTTCACGGTCAACTCGGTCCGCGAACAAATCAGCTTGGTTTTGCAGGATTCCCTGCTGTTCAGTGGCACCGTACGCGAGAACATTGCTTTTGGTCGCCCCGATGCAACCGATGAAGAAATATTCACCGCTGCACGGCTGGCCAACGCCGACGAATTCATTCAAGACCTGCCTAACGGATACGACAGTATTGTTTCCGAGCGGGCCACAACGCTGTCCGGCGGACAAAAGCAACGAATTGCAATCGCCCGGGCGATCTTGCGTGATGCGCCTATTCTCATACTTGACGAGCCCACCAGCAGCCTGGACGCCGCGGCAGAACATGCGGTGATGGAAGCGCTCGGCCACGCCGCCGCCGCGCGGACCACTATCATTATTGCGCATCGTCTTTCCACCGCGCGACTTGCCGACCGCATCATGGTCCTCGAAAGAGGGATGATCGTTGAGGAAGGTATTCACGAAGATCTTTTGGCGCGGGACGGACGATACGCGCGTCTTTACAATCTCCAAATGTCCGCGGAATTGGAAGTGCCCTCTGTTCGGGGCCATGAAGCTACACCGAGTGACTGAATTTCAAGAGGGAGCCACGAGATGATTGCCAGGTGCGGTCGGATGAGGATGCTCGCGGTGCAGTGCCGGGCCAAGCTTTCGGTGGCCGCGGTTCTTCTGGGCATCGGCTTCCTGACAACTGCATACGGCCAGGAAACCGGGGCATTGAAAGGAACGGTCGAAGATTCAACGCGCGCGGCGGTCATCGGGGCCCACGTTGCCTTGAAGCACAACGCAACCGGAAAACGGTTCTCCGAGGTGACCGATGAGGACGGTTACTTCGAGGTGGGCCAACTACCCGTAGGCCAGTATGTCCTCACCGTGGAAGCCCCGGGCTTTGAGACTTGGGAGAAGACCATTGAGGTGGGCTCCAAGCCGGCTGGCGCGATTCTCATTCGCATGAAGCTGCAGCAGGTCAAACAACAGGTCATCGTCAAAGCAGAAGCGGAATCCGCGCCCTCCGCGCTCGACAACCGTGATTACCTTGAACTCGACCAGACCTCGCTCCAGCACATGCCTATTAAGGAAGGGGATCCGCTGGCGATTCCTTCACTGTTTCTGGAGCCTGCGGTAATGGGCTCGCAAGGTCCACAACTCATTGTGGACGGAGTTGAAGAGAGCACGCTGGAACTTCCTACCTCGGCCATCAAGGAAATCTACGTGAACAGGAGCCCCTACTCGGCGGAATTCGGAAGACCCGGAAAAGCTCGCATTGAGGTGATTACCCGCCAAGGATCCCGGCATCACTATCGAGGCAGTGTCTCGTTCATCCTCCGTAATTCCGCCTTCGACGCACGTAACGCTTTTGCCTTGACCCGCCCGCTCATGCAGCGTCCAATCGGCGAGGCGCAACTCAGTGGGCCGCTGAGTAATAAAGTCTCGTTTTTCGTAGCCGGAAGGTATGTCCATAGGAATCAGGCGGCGATAATCGATGCCGTTACTCCTGGCGGAAATCTGTTCGAGAACTTTCCCGTACACGGCGTGGACGCTCACGGATTCGGCCGACTTGACTTCAAACTGAGTAACCGCAACCAGCTCACACTTTCTTACAAGTACAAGGACAAGTCGCGGCGAAATCAAACCGTCGGTGGCTTCGACTTGCCTTCTCGCGCCACGGATACTCTTGATCGCGAAAACGAGGTCCGAGTATTTGAAACGGCAACAGTCTCGGAGGCTCTCCTGAACGAAGTGCGGTTCACGTACAAGAAGCAGTCGATTAGCATGGCGAGCCTGTCCAGTGATCCCGCTATAATCGTTCTAGATTCATTTAATACCGGCGGCGCACAGCAATCGCAAGCGCAAACGGAGCAGGTCGGAGTTGCTCAGGACGTCGCGACGGCAGCGAAAGGCAGCCATACATTACGCTTTGGATTCGCAGCCCGGCCGAGATTCTTTGATGCTCTCAATGCGGCGAATTTCGGTGGGACTTTTATGTTTTCGAGTTTATCCACTTTTGCCGCTTCACAACCCTATCTGTTTACGCAGAATCAGGGGAATCCCAGCGTCTCGTATCACCAAATTGAGTATTCTTCCTTCATCCAGGACGAGGTGCGCTTGGGGTCGCCTCTGTCGCTATTGTTTGGCGCGCGGCATGAATTTCAATCAAACCTTGGCTACCACAAGAATGTGGCCCCGCGAGCAGCTCTGTCATTTGCGCCCGGGAAAGGGGAAACGGTTATTCGAGCCGGCGCCGGCTTGTTCTACGATCGCCTGCCTGATGTCATGCAGCAGCAAGCACTCCTCTACGATGGTGTTCACATCTTGCACGTTGTGGTTCCAAATCCTGCTTACCCCGTACCTTTCCTTCCCGGTCAGATTCAGTTCGCCACTCCCAGCGTCATCCACATCGCTCCGGCTATCCGTACGCCGTGTCTATTCCAGGCGAACCTCAGCATCGACAGGAAGCTCGGCAAGGGCAGGAACTATTTGACTTTGGATTACACTACCGTAAAAGGTTTCAGGCTCTATCGTACGCGAAACATCAATGCGCCGCTCCCCGCGACAGGCCAGCGCCCAAATCCAAACTTCATCAACATCGATCAATTCGAATCCTCGGGCAGCTCAAAGAGTAACATATTGACTACCACTCTAAAGACCTCGCCAGATCCGCGGCTCTACTTGATGGTGCAATATACGTATTCACACACCATCGACGACACCTCAGGAATGTTTTCACTGCCAGCGAATAACTATGACTTACGCGGTGAACGCGGCCGCTCGGACCTCGATCGGCGCCATCGGCTGAATTTAATAGCCAGCTATGAGCTGCCGTTTGCGTTTAGGTTTGGGACGGTTTTGGCTTTGAACTCCGGAATACCTTATAACATCACCACGGGCGTCGACAACAACCACGATACGGTTGCGAATGACCGCCCTCCTGGAGTCGATCGAAACACCGGGCGTGGGCCAGGCTTCGCCCAAGTCGATGTGCACTTGTCGAGACCCTTTCACTTTGAAAAGAACAAACACAGGCCGAGAGTCGAACTCGGTATCGATGCCTTTAACGTTTTCAATAGCGTGAATTACAAAGATTATATAGGGACGCTGACGTCGCCATTTTTCGGTCGCGCGAACGCCGCTAATCCGCCCCGAGAAGTGCAGTTATCCTTGCAACTATATTTCTAGCAAGGCCGCGACAACTGTCTCGTTGTAGGATCTCCAATGCGCCAAGTATTCTCCATCGGGTTCAAACACAAACGCACTGTCCGCGGTAGCGTGGACGCTCTACATAGACGTCCGCGCAGTGTGCCTGGTGGAACGAAGGAAACGTCAAGATTTTTCGGTGCCGCGAACGCCGCCCAGTCAGCGCGCCAACTGCAGGAATCCTTGAGATTCGATTTCTGATCCTTGTGCGTTTCAAGCAGCCTTTCCTAAACGGTTGGCAAGGAAGGGCTGCGAGAAAGATATTTGGTAATGAATCCGGCCACCAGGGGAGTGCCGTCGCGCCACGGTGCAGGGAGGTTTTGAACCTTGATGCAACACCTTATTTCGCCTCACGGTGGAGAACTAGTTGACCTTTTGGCGAAGCCTGAGCGCGTTCGCGATCTCCGGACCGCATCGCGTGAATGGCCATCGTGGGATCTAACTCCTCGACAGCTTTGCGATCTGGAGCTGCTCTTGAATGCCGGCTTTTCTCCACTGCGCGGGTTCATGTCACGCTCGGACTATGAAAGGACTTGTTGTCAGATGCGTCTAAGAGACGGCACATTGTGGCCCATCCCGATTACGCTCGACGTGTCTGAAGAGGTTGCTCGGTCCATCAGTCCTGGCAGCATGCTGGCTCTCCGTGACCCGGAAGGAGCGATGTTAGCTGCTCTGCAGGTTGAAGAGGTCTGGGAGCCGGACCGGCTGGAGGAGGCGCAACAGGTATACGGTACGACGAACTGCGAACATGCAGGTGTCGAGTACCTATTGCGGCGCACGCATCCTTGGTATGTGGGCGGTCGCTTGGAGGGCGTTCATCTGCCTCCGCATTACGATTTTCGCGCTTTGCGGCCGACTCCGTCCCAGCTAAGGGAGGAATTTATTCGGCGTGGTTGGCGCAGGGTGGTTGCATTCCAGACCCGAAACCCGATGCATCGCGCTCACCAAGAACTGACTTTGCGGGCCTCTAAGAAAGTTCAAGCAAATCTCCTGATTCATCCCTCTGTGGGCATGACGAAACCCGGGGATGTGGAGTACTACGTGAGGGTGAGGTGTTATCAGGCACTCCTTCACAAGTATCCGAAAGATACGGTCATGCTCGCGTTGTTACCTCTAGCCATGCGGATGGCGGGGCCAAGGGAAGCTCTTTGGCACGCGATCATTCGAAGAAACTACGGATGTAGCCACCTCATTGTGGGGCGCGACCATGCTGGCCCGGGTCCCGACGGAGCCGGTAAGGCCTTTTACGGCCCTTATGCTGCACAGGAGTTACTGCGGACATATGGGCAGGAGCTCGGCGTCACTGTGGTCCCCTTTCACATGATGGTTTACCTAGAGGAACGCGACGCTTATGTTCCTGAGGATGAAGTACCGGAGGGGGCGCGCCCTCTTAACATCTCAGGGACCGAGTTGCGCCACCGCCTCGCTGAAGGACGCGACATCCCTGCATGGTTCACGTTTCCCGAGGTAGCGCGCGAACTGCAGCTTAGCTATCCACCGCGGCATCGCCAAGGGTTCACGGTTTTTTTCACCGGCCTTTCTGGTTCAGGGAAGTCCACCATTGCCAATGTGCTGCGAGTCAAGTTGCTGGAGATGGGAGGGCGGCCGGTGACCTTGCTGGATGGTGACATCGTACGCAAACATCTGTCATCCGAACTCGGATTTTCCAAAGAACACCGCGATATCAATATCCGGCGGATCGGGTTTGTGGCGTCAGAGATCACGAAGAACGGCGGCGTTGCTATCTGTGCCCCCATCGCACCTTATGACGTGGTGCGCAAAGAAGTGAGAGCCATGATTCAACCATTCGGTGGATTTGTGCTTGTCCACATTTCCACGCCACTGGCGATTTGCGAGGGCAGGGATCGCAAAGGTCTTTACGCGAAGGCACGCGCTGGCCTGATTCAGCAGTTTACCGGCGTCAACGACCCGTATGAGACACCGGACGACCCGGAGGTTGTGATTGACACTACGGACCTAACCCCAGAGGAGGCGGCCCAGGAGATCTTTCTCCATTTGCAGAGGCAGGGATTCATTGGAGTAGACGGGGAACGTATCCGGCCATGATGCATTGCTTTCAACGTTCAAGCTGGGAAAGCGATCGGTGTTGCCGACGGGTCGCAATCGAGCTTTCCGATGGGCCTTGTTGTTATCCGCTCAGATTGAATTTGTGCATCGATAACAGCCCCTTGGCACTGTAGGAGGTAGCGCCTAACGCAGTTAGATGCTGAGAGGCTGAGCTAGCCGGCGGTCGGAAACAAGACGGAGGCAGGTGTGCCATGGTTTTATTTCTGTTGAAAATCATGATCGGCATGCTGGTGGGAAGCTTGGTGGGTCTGACGGGATTGGGCGGTGGGCTGCTGTTGCTCCCGATCTTGATCTTCGGCCTGGGTGTTCCCCCGATCATAACTGTGGGTTCCGATGCCGCTTTTAACGCGCTGACCAAAATTGGCGCTGGCTTCCTTCACTGGCGTTATGGGAATGTGAATTGGCGCCTGGTCTCAGCACTTTCTTTGGGGAGCATCCCCGGTGCCTTCGGTGGGGTGTTGCTGCTGGTCCGTTTGCGTTCGGTTTACGGAAGTGAAGTGAACGATATCCTCAGGACTTTTATCGGAGGGCTTCTCGTTTGCGTACCTGTTTTGTTGCTCTCAGAGGGACCGCTTGAGAAGTGTTTTGCCCACTGGAAGCAATCCAGGCCGACTTCGTATGGGGGGGCTATTGCGATCGGACTGTTTTCGGGATTTCTGGTTGGGATGACATCGGTCGGCTCAGGTAGCATTATTATGATACTGCTTCTTCTCTTTACAACGTATTCGCCCCCTATGCTCGTGGGTACGGATATCGTACATGCTGTTGTTCTCACAGGATTCACAAGCTTTCTCCATCTTCGATTGGGAACAGTGGATCCCACGCTGGTATTTCCCTTGCTGATCGGATCTGTGCCGGGATCGTTGATCGGTGTGCGGCTCAGCACTCTGATCCCGAAACTGTGGCTAAAACGCGCCCTCTGTTTCATCTTGCTTGCCACGGGCGCGATGATGCTTTCCATCTAACCATGAAGAACTCTTCGGGAACAGAAACTCTTGGACGCATACGAGAAGCGCTGGAGGCAGCCGTTAGCGCAGCCTCTTCCTTCGTTCCGGGCACCGTAAAAGTGCTTCATACTTCGGACCGTGGCCCCGTCACAGAGGCTGATTCGGTGGTGAACCAGGTCCTTAGGCAGGTCCTGGTACGGGACGGGGAGGGGTGGCTTTCTGAGGAAAGTGTGGATGACCTTCAGCGTCTGGAAAAACATCGCGTCTGGGTGGTTGATCCTCTAGATGGGACGCGCGAGTTCGTTGCTGGAATTCCTGAGTGGTGCGTGTCCGTAGGGCTGGTGGAAAACGGTAGGGCTATCGCAGGGGGCATCTGCAATCCGAACACGTGTGAGACCTTCCTTGGCTGCTTGGAGACAGGCATCACATATAATGGCAAAAGAGCTTGGGTTAGTAAGAAAAGGGGCTTGGCAGGAGCCCTTGTGCTCGCCAGCCGCACAGAAGTCGAACGCGGAGAGTGGAAACGCTTTCAGGATACCAGCCTTGTCATTCGACCCGTGGGATCGGTTGCGTACAAGCTTGCATTGGTGGCAGCAGGTCTGGCCGATGCTACGTGGAGTTTGAGTCCCAAGAACGAGTGGGACGTCGCTGCCGGGGTAACGTTGGTTGAAGCCGCAGGGGGCGTTGTCCGAAGTTTGGCAAATTCCTCGCTTACGTTCAATAATAAGAGTGTGGCTGTTTCTGGCTTTCTAGCTTGTGGTCCGCGCCTGCGGGAAGAACTAACCTCTCTCATTCAGCGTCACGTCGAGGCTCATGCGTCCGGTGCTTTCTTTCCTACCGGCAGCGATCAAAAGCGCAGATGAGCAGCAGGTCTCAGCGGGTTGTGCTGACGGGTGGAGCCGGCTTCATTGGCTCGCATGTCGCGGAGGCCCTTCTCCGCCGCGGTGTACACCTGTGGATTCTCGATAACCTGGACGAATTCTATTCGCCTGCCTGGAAGAAGGCCAACCTGGAAGACGTGCGCCGCGTGGGCAGCTATGAGTTCTCTCAAGTCGACATTTGTGACATGGTTTCCCTGCGCGAGACCTTGGAGCGCGCGCGCCCGGACGTGGTGATTCACCTGGCTGCGCGCGCCGGTGTGCGTCCCTCGATTGAGCAGCCGCGCCCGTACGAGCAGGTCAATGTGGCCGGGACCCTCAATCTGCTTGAGATGTGCCGTAAGCTCGCGGTGAGCAAGTTTCTTTTCGGTTCGTCCAGTTCGGTATATGGCGCCACGAGTCGGGTTCCCTTTTCCGAGAACCAAGTCGAGCTCCGCCCAGTCTCCGTGTACGCCGCCACCAAGATCGCCGGGGAAATGCTTTGCTACACCTATGCGCATCTTTTTGCACTTCCCGTGATTTGCCTCCGTTTCTTCACGGTTTACGGGCCCCGGCAACGCCCAGATCTGGCCATACACAAGTTCACTGCTCTGATTGAGGCAGGCAAGCCCGTGCCCATTTTCGGCGACGGTTCAGCCGGACGTGACTATACCTGGGTTGACGATATCGCAGCCGGTGTGATGGCGGCGGTCGATTACGAACCCCATCCCGTTGGCGGAGTTCCATTCGAGGTGTTCAATCTTGGCAATTCCCATCCTGTAAAACTGGCGGAGATGGTGGAATTGCTCGAGCGCATTACCGGCAAGAGGGTCATCCTTGAACGAAATCCCCCGCAGCCTGGGGATGTGCCGCTGACCTGGGCGGACATTTCGAAGGCTGGTCGATTGCTTGGCTACCGGCCTGCCACGCGGCTTGAGGAGGGCTTGGAGAAGTTTGTCGCGTGGTATCGTATGGTGCGGCCTAGCCGCTGGGCGTAACGCACGTCGAGCCGATTGTCTGGATGCTACTGAATGTAATTTGTGTTCGACTCTCGACTCTGGAGCATCTTGGAGCACAATCGATGCTATCTTTTCAAGCTGACTCCAATTGACTCCAATTGGAGCTTGGCGGAAGCCGCAACGTCATCATTCGCCGTGATTTGGGAGTTGAATGTTTGGGTTCGACTCCCACACGCTTCCGCCATATCTTCTCGATCAGACGGACGAATGCACTCCCTCAGGCCATTGGCGCCCAGCTCTGCTATCCGGGAAGACAGGTAATCGCAATGGCGGGAGGGTGGTCTTGCGGTGCTCATGGGGGACCTGTTAACGCTGACGCAGTACGACCTCCCGATCAAGGTCCTCGTGTTCGACAACAGCGCTCTTGGAATGGTCAAACCCGAGATGGAAGTCACGGGACTGCCCGACTATCAGACGGACTTGAAGAATCCAAACTTCGCAAAGCTTGCGGAGGCGATCGGCATGATGGGTGCAAGAATCGAAAACCCAGCCGATGTGTCCTCGGGACTAAAGAAGGCACTTCAGCATTCCGGTCCCGCGCTCATTGATGTAGTGACCGATCCAAATGCGCTTTCGTTGCCCTCCCATATTGCGCCCGAGATGGTCGTGGGGTTCGGACTGACCATGGGAAAACTAGTCCTCTCTGGTCATATCGACGAGGTGTTGGACACGATTGAGACCAATATTCGACATATCTGAGTCCGCCTGTAAGGAGCGAAACATGCGCGCATTCGCCGTCCGAGCTTCGGCGAAGCTCCGGCGATCCACAACCTACCGAGGTAGGTCTACGTGGCTGAATCGGTTAGCGAGGCCGAAAGCGTAATCGCGAATCTTTCTGGAGCGAGGAAATGCTGAGCGGCGTCAGTTGGTCGACAGCGGCCCGTCAGTCCTTAGCCCGGAAGAGGACGCGCCGGGGCTGGCCCATTCCCTGTTTTCAAGATATTTCACCCGTACCGCAGAAGGCCTGCTTCGAACGGCGCTTGTCAGCTTTACGGGCGGGAGATCTTATGGCGCCGCATTTTGTCCAGCAGTGTCGTTCGCTTTACTCCGAGCCGCGCCGAGGCGCCATCAGGTCCTCCGACGACCCAGTCGGCGTCCCGCAACGCCTGCAGAATGTGTTCGCGTTCAGCTTCTGCCAGAGTACGAGCGCCCGGCACGGTAGTTCTGACGATGCGGCCCAATAATTCATGAGGCGGATGAAGACGTGAGCTCGATGACAAGATCACGGAACGCTCGATGAGGTTCTGGAGCTCCCGCACATTGCCCGGCCAGTTGTATTGGCTCAGTTCCGCCATATCCTCTGCCCCAATCTTTTCGATCCGCTTATTCAAGCGCTGTGCGTACTTCTTGGCAAAATGCCATACCAAGAGCGGGATATCCTCCTTCCGATCGCGGAGTGGGGGAATCTCGATGGGAAATACATTCAGCCGGTAGTAGAGATCCCTACGAAAACGGCAGCTCTCGACCAACTCACTCAGATCTCTGTTGGTTGCGGCAACGAGACGGAAGTCCAGGCGAATCGTCCGGGTGCTGCCCAGTCTCTCTAGTTCTTGCTCCTGCAGGACACGTAGCAGCTTGGACTGCAATTCCAATGGGATGTCTCCCACTTCGTCCAAAAATAACGTTCCTTCATTGGCCAGCTCAAAGCGCCCGATAGTTCGCGCGATAGCCCCAGTAAATGCGCCTTTTTCATGACCGAAGAGCTCGCTCTCAAGGAGTCCCGCCGGGATAGATGCACAGTCGGCCCTGACCAGCGTGTGTTCCCGGCGCGGGCTCAAGTTATGGATCGCCCGCGCGATCAGTTCTTTTCCGGTGCCGGTTTCTCCCAGGATAAGCACGGACGAGTCCGTCGCGGCAACGATTTCCACCTGTTTGAGCACGCGCTGCAAACTGGCGCTTTTGCCGACAATCTCGCTGAAACCGTGCTCNCGCCGAATCTCGCCCTCGAGATAATGTCTCTCTTCCACAAGGCGTTGCTTCGATTCAGTAATCTGATGGTAGTGCAGGGCGTTTTCGACCGCGATCGCGACCTGGTCAGCGACCTGCATGAGTATGTCCATCTCTGACGCGGTAAACGCTTCCATCCTCGAACAAGCGAGATTCAAAACACCCAGAACCCGCCTGCCACTTGTGAGTGGCATGGCGCAACCGGAGTTCAGGCCTTCTTTGTTCAGGAGCTCCTGCAATTGGGGATATGTGCTCGCAGAGCCGGCCTCGAACAAAACCGGCAACGCCGTTCGCAGGGCTCGCCCTACAAAGGTGCCATCTACGGGACAAACAAGATCTTCCTTAAGGAATCCTTTGCTTTCCGGGAAATCGATTGCGTAAATCCGGATCTCTTCCTTTTCCGGTTCCGGCAGCCACAAGACGGCGGCATCCGACCGCATGACCGTTCGAAGACCAGCCGAGACGGCGCGAAAGAGCTCACGCAGGTCCAAATTTGGGACGACACGGTTGTTGATGTCCAGTAGCAACCGCAGCCGGTCGCGCTCGTGCTTCAGGTTCCGTTCAAAGCGTTTACGCTCCGTCAGGTCGCGCGTGATTTGCGAGAACCCTCTGAGGTCGCCCTCGTTGTCGCGAATCGGTGTGGTAATGACATTCGCCCAGAACCTCGACCCGTCCTTGCGGATGCGCCAGCCCTCGTCTTCAAAGCGCCCCGAAGTGGCGGCCATCTTTAAAGTCCGCCCAGGCCTGCCTAGTTCAATGTCAATGGCCTCATAAAAGCGGGAGAAATGTTCGCCCAGGATTTCCTCCGCCTTGTAGCCCTTGATGCGCGCGGCTCCCGCGTTCCAGGTGGCCACCGTTCCGCTCGGGTCAACCATATAAAGCGCGTAATCTTGCATGTCTTCGACCAGCATGCGAAAGCGCTCCTCGTTCTGCTCCAGGGCCTCTTGTACGCGCTTGCGTTCGGTGATGTCCGTGACGACGCTGCCAGTCGCGTATATTTTTCCCTCCGAATTGAACAACGGAAACTTTTGCACAATGCTCGTGTGAGGGCCATCCTCCTGCATAGCCACTTCCTCGAATTCCATCGGGACTTCGAACTGAAGCACGCGAAGGTCATTGTCGCGAAACGCAGTGGCCTGTTCGAGCGGGAACAATTCTTCATCCTTCTTGCCGATGGCCTCATCTTGGCGGATGCCTAGGGCCGTTTCGAATCCTCGGTTGACGTAAAGATAGCGTCCTTCCGGATCCTTGAGAAAGACCAAGTTTGGGCTATTATCCAAAACCGCCCGGAACCGGTTTTCGTTTTCGCGAGAGACCTCCTCCGCTCGCTTGCGTTCGGTGATGTCTTCAACGAGGGCCACCAGGAACTGAGGCAAGCTCTGATCTGCGGGGACCCTGCAGACGCCGATCTGCAACCAGATCAAGCTGCCGTCTTTGCGCCTGTGCTGTTTTTCGTTTTTGAAGTAGGCGCCTTTCTTTGTGACTGATTCAGTGAATAGATTGCAATCTGCTGGCATATCTTCGCCTGTGTATCCCAGCATCCTCTGGAAGGAGGAGTTCGTGGCCACATAGCGGCCGTTGGTGTCGCCTATGGCGACGCCAACGGGGCAATTCGCGAAGATGGACTGCCACCATTCCTCGTTGTGTGGTAGCGCCTCGAGGGCTTTTGTGTTCGCGAGGACTGGCGCGAGGGACGCGGTTGTTCCGCTGCGTGCATTAGACGGTCGTGGAATCAAGTCTGGGTGGGGGGACATGTCCACAATCTCCTTTCTGATCTGGTTCAGAACTGAATGAGTTACTGTTAAGAGAATTATAAAGAAAAACTAGCGGCCCCATCTTGTAGCGCAAGGTTGCAGATTGCTTCCTGCTCTTGATGCCCCAAATAGCGGTGGAAATTAGGTGATCGGAGAATTTCGCTGGGGGTTTACAACCGTGTCCATCAAACTGGCTCGTGCTGAAGCGGACGAAATTGCGAGCCCACTGAGTCCATCGCTGACCTGACAAGCACGATTCGATTGCGACAAAGGCTCTCTCTGCAGGGCCCGAGGAAGAGATAGAGATTCTGGTCGACATCGGATCCCCCTGCTCGAATCCCGTACCCGTGAGACTAGTTCAGGGCTGCTGCCGACTCCTCCATAGACGTACGCCAAATTATGTT
>JGI25616J43925_10000172_pt1 | contig 21095 bp, 19 predicted proteins | sample GraSoi2013_100cm_FD_43925 | JGI IMG/M metagenome (IMG submission 43925) | reverse complement strand
CTAGATTCTAGCTCCTAGCTCCTTCTTAATGCATGTCCATAAGGGACAAAATCGAAGCCGCCATCTCACGCCGATCCGGCATGAAATGGCCACAAACCGATGTTCGTCGCCTGGTCAATGGGGCCGGAGATGGTTTGGATGGGGTCATCATCGATGATTTTGCCGGCCGCTGGTTGATCTCGATCAAGGAAAGAGGATACCCGCCAAAACTTCCTCTTGAACTGGGTTATCGTTCCCTCTACGCCAAGGCTCTCTCCAAGAACGAAAAGAATCCGCCCTCCCATCTTGAAGGAGAGCAGTTAACAGAGCGGTTCAGCGTTCGCGAACATGGTCTTTCCTATTGGGTCGATTTCCAAAGCGGNTATTCGCAAGGTTTATTTCTTGATCAGCGCTTGAATCGTCAGCGATTACGCGAGCTTTGTCCCGGCAAAACCGTCCTTAACACGTTCGCTTACACCTGCAGCTTCGGCGTAGCCGCAGTTGCCGCTGGAGCTAAGGCGGTGAACTTGGATCTTTCTCGAAACTACCTCGAATGGGGACAGGAAAACTATCGGCTGAACGGTCTCGAACCAGAACAAACCGATTTCATTTATGGCGATGTATTTGATTGGCTGGCCCGTTTTGCCAAACGAGGCCGCCGTTTTGACGTGGTGGTGCTGGATCCTCCAACGTTTTCTCGCAGCCGAACATCCGGTGTGTTCCGAGCAGAAGAGGACTATGGAGAATTGCTGGAACGCGCCCTTCGGGTCGCCGCACCCGATGGGATCCTTCTCTGTTGTTTGAACACTCACCAGGTTTCCACGGCGCATTTCAGAGACATTCTGAGAAACCGCCTTCCTTCTCCGGTCGACTTACGGCCAATGCCAATGCCGCAGGATTTCCCAGGAAGCGATTATCTAAAAAGCTTCTGGGTGTTCTTATAGGTTCACGGTTCGCCGTTCACGGTTCTCAGTTCACCGTTTGGGCGCTAACCGACAGCCCTTGCGCGATGACTTGCTTCGCGTATATCATCCGGCGAATCTTCCACACGTTCCCCTATGGCCAGATCGCTTTGCCTCCTCATCGTACCGTTAAGTCTCTTATTCGCCGCTTGCGATAACAGGACCCAGGAAGACGCCCGTTGGGACGAAGTCTACAAAGACTTGACCGCGGGCGATAAGGTCCAGCCGTGGAAAGACGCTCGAGAGAGCTATAGCAGTTCCGATCACGGGAAGAAGTGGGACTGAGGGGCGGGCAGTTGGCGGTTAGCGGTTGGCAGTTAGCGGTTGGCAGTTAGCGGTGCGCGGTCGGCCGTTGAGGCGTGGAACACCCGCAGCTTTTCCTCGAGTGGGATCCGCCTCCGCCGACCTACGGCGCGACAAGCTCTATGGGACTCATGTGACTTATGGGTCTGCAGCGTTCCGCAACTGCCAACGGCAAACCGCAAACTGCTAACCGGGAAGCCTACTGAACCTCTGAATCACGTAGTCCGGCGTTTCCCGAATTTGTTCGGTTAGCTGGAATTTTGACTCGAATTCAGGGAAGTACGCGTCGCCTCCGTATTCTGTCTTCACTCGGGTGATGAGCAGCTCGCGGCATCGGTCCAGCAATTGGGTATAAATCTCGGCGCCGCCAATGACGTATACCTCAGCGGAATATTGTTCGGGATCGAACTGGTTTAGGTCCCGGATCATTTCGACCCCCGGCCAAGACCGAGAGCGACTAACCACAAGGTTTTGCCGGCCGGGTAAGGGCCGGCCGATCGATTCGAACGTTCGGCTCCCCATGAGGATTGGGTGACCCATAGTAACTTCTTTGAACCACTTTTGTTCCCCGGGAATGCGCCAAGGAATTCGGTTGCCGGAACCAATCACACGGGACGCTGTCATCGCGGCAATGGCGATCATGCCAACACCTTTTGTGAGCGTCTTTGTCGTCCGTCCATCGCCATAAGTAATTTAACTACGGAGCAAAAATCTAATCGATCAATGGCAGATCGATCATAATTTCTAACTGCATCGTTTTAGAGCGCTTATATCGAAAAGAGTCGCCGCGAGGAACTTCATCGAACGCCGGCGATGCGTTTTTTTGGTTGACGCTAATCGGGCTTTTCTAGTAGCAACAGGTTTATAGTTTTTATAGTGCTACCACTCCTAGCACGGAGCGCTGTTGGGTAGACCTGTATCTCCCCTTATGCCCACTTTGCTCGCAAAAAACGCCGAGGTCTTTGTCTGCATGGACAGCCAGCGCCGTGAATTAAAGGGTGCCGGACTGTACGCCGAGGACGGAATCATCAAGCAAATCGCCAAGAACGAAGAGCTACCTGCCACTGCGGATACGGTGCTCGATCTTTCCGGTCAGATCGTACTGCCGGGGTTTGTTAATACTCACCATCATCTAAATCAAACGCTGACTCGCAACCTGCCGGCCGCTCAAAATAACAACCTGTTCCCTTGGCTGCAGGCTCAATATCGCATTTGGGCACGAACCAGCGAGGAAGCTTCCCGAGCCAGCACCCTAATCGGGTTGGCGGAACTGGCTCTTTCAGGTTGCACCACCGTTTTTGATCACACTTACGTTTTCAAAAATGGAAACAATGTGGATTGCCAGATCCANGCCGCCAAAGAGCTCGGGGTCCGTTTCCACGCCAGTCGTGGCTCNATGTCTCTGGGTCAATCACAGGGAGGACTGCCACCGGACGATTGTGTNGAAGACGAGAAATTCATCCTCCAAGACAGCGAACGAGTCATCAAGACTTATCACGATCCGTCTGTTGGCTCGATGACGCAGATCGTCCTGGCTCCGTGTTCACCATTCTCGGTAACGATCTCGCTCCTGCGTGACTCCGCTGCGATTGCTCGTCAATACAAGGTCAAACTGCATACTCATCTTTGCGAAACCCGAGACGAAGAACGCTACACGCTCGAACGTTTCCAGCTTCGGCCCGTGGATTGGATGGAGACGCATGGCTGGCTGGGTGACGATGTGTGGTTCGCGCATGCGATCCATGTTGATGACGACGAGATAAAAAAGTTCGCCCAGACCGGTTGCGGCGCGGCGCATTGTCCCTGCTCGAATATGCGTCTTGGCTCCGGCATCGCGCCCATCAAGAAATACTTGGCNGCCGGCGTGAAGGTCGGTCTAGGAGTCGACGGATCTGCCAGCAACGACGCCTCGAATATCCTGCTGGAAGCGCGGCAGGCCATGTTGCTCGCGCGTCTGCAAATGGGCTTACTCCCGCCCGAAGGCCCGCGAAAATACTTCCTGCTCTCGCAGTCGCACCCAGTCCGAGCCAACGAATGGATGACTGCTCGCGAAGCGCTGGAGCTGGCTACCATAGGTGGCGCGCGCGTGCTGGGACGCTCCGACATCGGTTCACTGGAACCGGGCAAATGTGCTGACTTTTTCTCGTTAGACCTTCACACCATCGGTTACGCCGGCGCCCTACACGACCCGGTGGCAGCTACACTTTTCTGCGCTCCGCAAAGCGCAAAGCTCACCGTCATCAACGGCAAGGTCATCGTGCGAGATGGCGAGGTCATCACGATGGACATGAAGCGGGTCATTGAAACCCACAACCGCTGCGCCTCTGAAATGGCGAATGCTTAAGCTTTGAAACGGCGAACGCCTTAGCGATCACAAGCCCTCTATTTATGGATCTAAACACTATCACCGAAGTACTACGGCCCGCCGACGCGGATGCCGTCAAAAAGTGGGAAAGCGGATACGCCTGGCTGGCGGGAGGGACCTGGTTATTCTCGGAGCCGCAGGTTAAAACGCACACGCTCATCGACCTGGAATCATTCAAATGGCCCTCGTTGACCACCTCCCCGGAGGGGCTGGAAATCGCTGCGACCTGCAAAGTGGTGGAACTCGATCGCTTCAAGGCTCCACNGGAATGGAAAGCCGCAGCGCTTTTCCCGGAATGCTGCCGTGCGTTTTTGGCTTCTTTCAAGATCTGGAACGAAGCGACGGTGGGCGGAAACGTCGTCATGTCGCTCCCAGCCGGACCGATGATTTCCCTGACGGCAGCGCTGGAGGGGGTTTGTACGCTCTGGCCGCGGAGAGGGCCGTTCCGCAAAGTGCCGGTGGTTGATTTTGTGACTGGGAACAACACAAACGTGCTCGCTCCTGGCGAATTATTGCGTTCGATCTTTCTGCCGGCATCGGCGCTGAAGAAAAGCTATGCATTCCGCCGTTTCACTCTGACCCATCTGGGGCGTTCGGAGACTTTGGTGATCGGCACTTGCTGCCCGGAACGCGAGGAATTTCTTCTGACTGTCACCGCTTCCACGCTGCGGCCCGTACAGCTGCGCTTCGAGAACGTGCCCTCCGCGGAAATGTTGGAAAGCGCTTTGGACGAAGCTGCGCCTTTTGACCTTTACCTCGATGACGTCCACGGCTCGCCCCGTCATCGCCAACATCTGACCTATTATTTCGCCGAGCAGATTCGTCAGGAGCTTTCTAACTGAAGCCTTTTTTATGAGATACAAGATCAACGGAAAACTCTTCGACGCCGAACCTCAACCCGGCCAGTGTTTGAGAACTTTTGTCCGGAGCCTTGGCTGGTTCGGAGTCAAGAAAGGTTGCGATGCCGGAGATTGCGGGGCTTGCACTGTATGGCTCGACGGAAAACCGGTGCATAGCTGCCTGGTGCCGGCTTTTCGCGCCGCTAATCGCGAGGTAACGACCATCGAGGGCCTCTCTTGCAATGGTGATTTGCATCCTATGCAGCAGGCGTTTCTTGATGCGCAGGGGTTCCAGTGCGGCTTTTGCAGCGCGGGCATGATCATGACGTCCGCCAGCCTCTCTGAAGAGCAGAAGCAAGACCTTCCATTTCACCTGAAGGGCAACCTTTGCCGCTGTACTGGTTATCGCAGCGTCGACGATGCTCTTCATGGCAGAAAGAACACAGAAGAGGATATCGCCGGGAAGGCTTGCGGGGCTAGCCTGGGAAATCCGCTCGGTCCTGCGATCGTCACGGGAAAAGCCCGTTACACGATGGATGTAGCGATAGACAACCTGCTACACCTGAAGGTCCTGCGCTCGCCACATGCCCACGCGCGGATCCGAGGCATCGACACCAAGGCGGCGAAAGCTATCCCCGGTGTGGTTCAGATTTTTACTTGGGAAGATGTTCCCCGTCGCCTCTTCAGCAGTGCTATTCACGAGGACCATTTGGTCGATCCCGACGACACTTATGTCCTCGACAACGTCGTTCGCTTCGTGGGCCAGCGGGTCGTTGCAGTCGTTGCCGAAAGCGAAGCCATTGCCGAAGCCGCCTGTCGCGAAGTGCGGGTGGATTACGAAGTTCTCCCCGCGGTTTTCGACCCGGAGCTGGCGATGGAGCCGAATGCCCCGATTCTTCACCATAAAGGGGGCGAGGCGAAGGGTAATATCTTTTGTGAAATCCATGGCGAGGTCGGCTGCGTTAAGGATGGCTTCGAGGCAGCCGACGCCGTTCACGAGATGACCTACTCGACATCGCGGGTCCAGCATGTCCATCTGGAAACGCACGGTTCGATCGCATGGAGGGGGGAGGACGGCCGGATTCATGTCCGCACCAGCTCGCAGGGGCCGTTCATCGTGCGCCTGAAGCTTTGCCATATCTTTGGACTCAACCAGGGCAACGTCCACGTTTTCACCGAGCGGGTGGGCGGCGGCTTCGGCGGCAAGCAGGAGATGGTAACCGAAGATCTCTGCGTCCTGGCGCTGCTCAAGACCGGCCGGCCCGTCAAATGGGAGTTCACGCGGGAGGAACAGTTCATCGGCGCAACCACGCGCCATCAGATGACGACGCATGTGAAGCTGGGAGCAAAAACCGACGGGACACTGACTGCGATCCAGGTGAGGGTCGTTTCGAATACCGGCGGCTACGGCGGCCATGGAAGCGAGACGCTCGGGGCGGCTCTCGGAAGCCCGCTCGCAGCCTATCGCTGCGCGAACAAAAAGGCGGACGGTTTCGCCGTGTACACCAACGTTGTTCCCGGCGGCGGGTTTCGAGGCTATGGCGCCTCGCAAACGACTTTCGCCATCGAATGCGCGATCGACGAACTAGGCGAGCTGCTCGGAATGGACCCGTTTGCGATTCGTCGTCAGAATATGATCCGGCCCGACGATTGGATTGAGTCGGTCTGGAAGGATCCGAGCGACGTTGGTTTCGGCAGCTACGGCCTCGATCAATGTCTCGACCTGGTGGAAACGGCCTTGGCCTCAGGCCGTGGGGCTTCTAAACCCGATGGAGACGAGTGGGCTGAAGGCACCGGCATAGCGCTTGCCATGCTCGATTGCGGCCCGCCGACGGAGCATCGTTCCGGCGCCGTCATGATCCTTCTGCCCGATGGACGCTATCACCTTGCGGTTGGCTCGACTGAGATGGGAAATGGAACAGTGACGTCTCACCGTCAGATGGCCGCCTCTGTGCTTGNCTCGCGCGCCGGCAACATCGATCTCGTCAACGCGGATACCGATCTGACACCACATGACACCGGGACCTACGCCAGTACCGGAACTGTGGTTGCGGGCAAAGCAGTGGCGCTAACCGCAGCTGCACTCAGGGATAATATCCTCGAATATGCCGGGCAGCATACTAGGACCGATCCTTCGACTTGGCGCATCGAAGACAACTTCGTCGTGTCTGATACGAATCGGATTTCTCTGGTTGATCTGCATGCCGCCGGTTTCCGGGACGGCCATCGCTTCGAAGCGAAGCGGAAAGCTTATTCCTCGCCGCGGACCACCGCATTCAACGTTCATGGGATTCGCTTGGCGGTCCACCGGATGACGGGCGAAACCCGTATCCTGCATAGCGTCCACGCCGCTGATATCGGCAGGTTGATCAACCCAGTGCAGTGCCGCGGCCAGCTCGACGGCGCGATTGCAATGGGAATCGGCTGGGCACTAACGGAAAACATGGTTCACAATGCAGAAGGCCGGATCGTGAACCCAGCTTTGCGCAATTATCGGATACCGGCCTTCGCCGATCTTCCACGCAACGAGTTGTTCTTTACTGATACCTTCGACAAGATCGGACCCTTGGGAGCGAAATCACAGGGCGAGTGCGCGATCAATCCGGTGGCTCCAGCAATATCAAATGCGATCAAAAACGCGACCGGCGTTCGCTGCACCAGTCTGCCTTTCACGGCAGCACGCATTTTTTCACAGCTAATCAACGGAGTGCCACCGGTTAAAAGATTACAGTTAGCCGAGGAACCTGCCCTAGTGGCGTCTAAATGAGCGCGCCTGCTGTCCTGATCGCCACCGCCAAGCTTCGCCCCGGACAAGATCAAGCCTTCGGGGCGTGGCAAGCTCGCCATAACGCGACGATCGACAAATTCCCAGGCTTCGTCAGCAGCGACGTCATCCCGCCGTCGCAGCCAGACGGTAATGAATGGACCATCGTGCTGAATTTCCGTTCCGAGGACGAACTCGCCGCTTGGCAACGTTCCGGTGAACGAGCCACACTTGTCGGAGAGGCGATTCCCTTGCTTGAGGGTGGTAGCCTCGGCGAAGTGGCGCGACTGGATCGTCCGGGCGAGCCACCCGGTCCAAACGTCACAGAAGTGATTTTCTCCAAGATCAAGCCCGGCATGGACGCCACCTATCGCGAATGGGCGGTGAGAACTCAGGCAGCTCAAGCAAAATACCCCGGCTATCGCGGAATGTATCTCCAGCCGCCCGCTGAGAAAGACGGTCCCTGGACCACGATCATCCGATTCGACACGGCCGAACATCTCGAGGCCTGGATGGACGCTCCGGAACGCGCGGAGTTGCTTGGTGAATCCAAGGCTTTTATCGAACACGAGCAGCTCATGCGGCTAGCAACATCGTTCCCCGGTTGGGTGCCCATCAATCCGATGACCGGCAAAGGGCCTCCGAACTGGAAGACCGCTCTTCTGGTGGTTCTGGGCCTTTTTCCCGTCGTGATGCTCGAATTGCGTTTCCTCAGCCCGATCCTGGCTTCCCTGGGCTTGCACGCCTCGCTTTCCACATACATCGGGAACTGCATCAGCGTCGCCGCTACCACCTTTATCACGATGCCGCTTTTCATCCGTTGGTTCGGCTGGTGGCTTTTCAAAGACAACAGGGCCCCTGCTTGGATTGAGCCAACGGGCCTGTTACTCATGGCCATCCTCTTTGCCATCGAGGTCGGTGGGCTTTGGAATCTGCTCCCCTGGTGAGAATACGACTTCCAAGCTACGAAAATCCCACTCACATCGTTCGTAGCGGCATTACTGATTTTCGGAGCGCAGCCTTCGAATGCCGGGAATGAGTTTCCTGAACCTCCCCAGCAAATCGTTCTAAGCCCCAATTCGCCGGCGGCATCGGAAAATCTCCTTTGCTGTGCTAGCCGGGCGGCGGTCCCTCAGGCCTTGCACCTGTCCTCCATAGCTTTAGCGAAGGAGGAAGCATGGCCGCTCCAGATCTCACTTCTCGATCCCCAAGCCGCCAAAGCTCCGGATGCGATCACCGGTAACCCAGCAGCCGAGAACGCTCTTCCGGGAACTGGCCTGGCCGGACGCTTGCTGCAGCTACCGGACAGCAGCGGTCTTCGTCTCGGCGGCCTCTGGCTGGCGGATACAAACGGCCTGCTCTCCGGAGGTAAACAGCCCGGTAGATGGAGCTGGAACAGCGCGCTGATCATCGGAGCAAATCTTGATGCCGAAAAGCTTCTCGCCTGGAAAGGCGCATCCTTCGGAGTTCAGTTTCTTCAATTCAACGGGCAAGACACCAATGGTCAGGCCGGCAGCGTGCAAGGGTATAACAGTCTTCCGGGACCCAAACCCCGGGATCGCTCGGAATTATACCAGCTTTGGTATCGCCAGGCTCTGTTCGACGAAAAGCTCATCTTTCGGATCGGGAAGATCGTTCCTACCTACGATTTCAACAATGTAGCTCGTCCTGTTCCTACCCACGAGGAGGGGCTGGACATTCCGGCAGTCACTGGGTTGCTTTACACGCCCGTTTTCGTCAATCCCACCCTGCTTGGCGCCATCGGCGGTTATTACAATTCCGTGTACGGCGTCACCGTGACATTAGCGCCAACCAAAAACACTTACCTCAATTACGGACTCTATGACGGCAATGTCGCTCGCGGTGTACAGACCGGCCTGACCGGTCCGCACTTCAATGGTTATTATTTCAATATCTTGGAAGCAGGCGTGGATTGGGTAGCGGCGGAAAAATATCCGGGCGAATTCGGTCTAGGCTCATGGTACCAAACTGGCCGGCTGCACGGGCCTCTCGGAATCTCGCAAGATGGCACCGGCGGATTTTACCTGTTCGGCGGCCAGCGCATCTGGGGCAGTTCCGGGGAGCCGCACTTCTCAGATGGCGAGGGCAAAATGCTCGTCCCAATGAGCCAGGATGGGCAGCACGCATCGATTTCGACTTTCGCGCAATTCGGTGTGAACAATTCGGAGACCTTACCCGTGAAAGACTATTTCGGCTTTGGGTTCACTGGTTTCGGCCTTGTCCCGCTCCGGCCAAGTGATTCTCTTGGTGTAGGCATGGCCTGGTCGTAGCTGAACCCGCACCTTTTTAATCGACCGAGCGAACTCATGTTCCAGGGATATTATCAGGTTCACTTGTATGCCGGAACCTTCTTTCAACCTGCGGTTAGCTACATACCAACCCCCGGAGTGAGCTCCAGTCTCGGAAGCGCCTGGGCCGTGACTTTCCGGTTCACGGTGCTGTTTTGAGTTTCGACCATCCAAATTTCGGATTCGCTTGCAGGAAAATATTTTGCGTTTGATCGAAGCGAGCGGGGAACGAGCGAACGTAGATCGAACGCAAAATACAGTTATCCTCCGAGCGCGAACTGGCTCCAGGTCAAGGTCCAAACGGAATAAATGGAGGGGACCCACCGTAGGTGGGGAGCAGGCCGTTTATGCCGGATTGGAACTTGAGCTGGAACCACTTTCGCGCTTGTCGGGCCCCTGCCTCCAATTCGTTATGGTAGCCAAGGAATTGGTCTCGGAGTAACCGCGGCGGCCGGGACGCACGCCCTCCTTCAAACCGCAATCGGCGCTTTGATGCTAGGATGCGGATCGTACCCCACGAGCTCAATATCTTCGTACGCGAATTCCTGTAGAGTCGCTGGAATCCGACGGAATTTGATTGCGGGTAACGCTCTCACTGGTCGGGATAACTGTTCTTTCACCTGGTCCAGGTGATTCAGATAAATGTGCAGGTCCCCGAAAGTATGAATGAACTCGCCCGGCTCAAGTTGGCAAACCGTTGCCACCATCACGGTCAGTAACGCATACGATGCGATATTAAACGGCACGCCCAGAAAAAGGTCGGCACTGCGCTGGTAAAGCTGGCAACTCAAACATCCATCCATGACATAGAACTGGAACAGAGCGTGACAGGGTGGGAGCGCCATTTGCAATAATTCACCAGGGTTCCAGGCAGTCACGAGCAACCGGCGGCTGTCCGGGTTTTCCTTGATCATTCGGACGACGTCGCTCAGTTGATCGATGGAGTGGCCGTCCGCTGTCCGCCAAGTCCGCCATTGCGCCCCGTAAATCGGGCCTAGATCTCCCCGCTCATCCGCCCACTCGTCCCAGATCGTGACGCCCTGCTCGTTAAGGAATCGAACATTAGTCTGGCCGCGGATAAACCAAAGCAGCTCGTGGACCACGGACTTGAAGTGGACCCGTTTGGTGGTGACCAGCGGAAACCCTTTAGACAAATCGAACCTAGCCTGGGCTCCGAAATAGGAGAGCGTACCGACCCCGGTTCGGTCATGTTTGGGCCGGCCTTCTTCTAAAACCAAACGAAGCAGTTGATGATATTCTTTCACCTCGGAAAGAATTTATCCGCAGATTACGCACATTACGCAGATTTTTTTTTGGGTGCTAGGGACGAGCCGGGGAAACTCGCCTGAAGCTCGTTTCCNATAGCAAATAGCAAATAGCAGATAGCAGATGGCAAATGGTTTAAGAAAGCGCACACGGATCATTTGCTATTTGCTATCTGCTATCTGCTATTCGGAACGAGCTTCAGGCGAGTTTCGTCGGCTCGTCCCTACCGACCCCTTCTCGAAAATCTGTGTAATCTGCGTAATCTGTGGATATTTAACTCTGACAAAAAGGGGAAATAGAATGCAACCGCGAACGACGACGACTCTGGTCGACACCCAAAGCCTTCCGGATCATCGGGAAGTAAGAATCGATCGCGTTGGTGTTACCGACGTGCGTTTCCCGATCGTCGTCCGAGACAAAGCGCACGCTTCTCAACACACTATTGCCAGGGTGGCCTTAACCGTTGATCTGCCTCATCACTTTAAGGGCACCCATATGAGCCGCTTTATTGAGGTGCTGAACGAACATGGCTCCGTGATTCACGTAGACAACATCAAGGAGATCTTGCGACATCTGCAGCAGCGACTCGATGCTCAACAAGCCCACGTTGACTTTGAATTTCCATTCTTCATCGAAAAGCGTGCCCCTATTACCAAGGCGGTGGGCCTTCTGGATTACAACGTGCGATTCACGGCTACGGCTTCGCTTAAAGACTCAGATTTCGTCGTGACGGTGATGGTACCGGTCACAACGTTATGCCCTTGCTCCAAAGCTATCAGCAAATATGGCGCCCATAACCAGCGTGGCCAGGTCACGTTAAGCGTCCGTTTCGACGGGCTGGTTTGGGTTGAGGAATTGATCCAGCTGGTGGAAAGCTCAGCCAGCGCGGAGTTGTACAGCTTGTTAAAACGTCCCGATGAAAAGGCGGTGACCGAGCGAGCCTATGATCATCCGGTCTTTGTTGAAGATCTCGTCCGCAATGTGGCGATCAAAGCGAACGCCGACTCCCGGATCACTTGGTATCGGATCGAGGCGGAGAATTATGAGTCGATCCACAACCATAACGCCTACGCGATGATTGAAAAAGGCTAGCTCGTGGAGCGGCCTCGCTTCCGCTTTCGCCAAGCGACTCGACTGAGCTCGCCGAAGTCCTACGGAGCGACAAATGCTAGGCCGGAAGCAGCGTAAAGCACGTCGAAAGATGATCGGTACTGGCAGGCGGCAGCAATACGTCCGGCGGCTGCCAAGCAACCGCCGGACGCGTAAGTCTTACTGGCGAATAAGCTATTGGTTCTGGTCCTTGCCTTTTTCGCCCTTTCCTTTTTCTCCCTTGCCTTTCTCTCCACCCTGCTGAGGCGGCTTCTCTCCGCCCTTAGGCTGGCGCTCTCCACCCTGAGGCGCCTTCTCTCCACCCTGAGGCGCCTTCTCTCCACCCTTAGGTTGCCGCTCTCCACCTTGGGACTGTCGTTCTCCACCTTGGGACTGTCGTTCTCCACCTTGGGACGGTCGCTCTCCACCCTGAGGCGGTCCCTGCTTAGGGTTGGTCCCCTCGCGGTGTTCTTTGTTTTGTTCGCCCTGCTTTACCCTCTCTTCGCGTCCAGGGCCGGTATTTCCTTCGCCCGTTCTCGTCTCGCGCTTCTCGACATTCGGAGTTTCCTGGCCCTTAGCCGCACCCTTGGTCTCGCGCTGCTTGCGCTCCGCGGAAGCGCCTTCATTGCCTTTCCCTTGTTCCCCACCCCCAATTTTACCTTCATTCGCCTTCCCTTGCTCGCCACCGCCAACTTTAGTTACTGCGGTCTTCGTCGGATTGCCTTTGTTAACCGAAAAGCGTTGGCTGNTATCATGAAGCGACGTCTGTTCATGAGTGCGCTGCATCTCCGTTGACTCTAAGTGCCGCTCATTCCTTGACGCCTCTTCCTCCGCGGTCGCTTTCGCTTCAATGCCGCCTGGCCCATTGAAACTGACACGGTTGACCGTCACATTCTTGATCACCGTACGGTCAACGAACGTGTTGTGAACGACCGTGGGATTTACCCTCCAAACCGCGGAGTTACAGAAAAACCTGTCANCTTCCCATCTGCCGCCCCCGAAACCGGATCCGAAATAACCAAACCCGTAGTTAACTCCACCATAGAATCCAACGTGAGGACCCCAATAGCCGGGCTGCCAGCCGTAGTTTCCACCTTCAAAACCCCAATAGCCCGGGGTCCAGAGAAAGCCGGGTTCCGGCGCTAAGACCCAGACGCCCGGAACCCAATAATAATCGTCATCGCCATACGCCCAGTAGCCTGGGACCCAAATATACCCGTCCCCAGGGCAAAACGGCTGGTCGTAAACGGGAAGCGGAGGAGGCGCAATCGTGATCGTAACCTGCGCTGAGGAAACCAAAGGCGTTATGCCCAGCAGAAATGCAAGTAGGATGAATCGAACTCTGATGAACTTCAGCATATTGTAGGAAGTATTTGTGTCTGATAATCGTAGTTCGCGGGCCAACCTCGACACGGCTTAAGCCGGCCTGCACAAGCGTTTTATCACAAGCTCAACTGTGAGGGCCTATCCGACAGAATGCGGGGCTATTCCCTGTCCGAACTAGACCACTCCATTGATGCTAGGCAGGTACTCACCTGCTGTCTCATTAAACCAGACAAGCCGGTAATGGTTGCGGAAGCTTTGACCTTGGTAGGGTTGAATTTCCCGCAGTCGAAGGAAGGAGCCAGGAAGCGAGTGGGCGAAGCGGCGAAACGGCGAATGGGCGAGGCGGCAACACCGCACTAGTCCAATTCGTTCGCCTGGACGCAGGAAACGCCCTAAACTCATCGAGCCTGCCGCGCGGATACGCGCCTCGCCGGTGCGCCCATTCGCCGTTTCGCCCAGTCGGCCTACTGGCTCCTGGCTCCTTAAAGTCTTAGGGCGCGACCGGCTAACGCGCAGCGGTCACGCCCCAACATTAAATCAAATAGACTGATTTACTTTTTCTTGTCCTTATTCTTGTCTCCGCCGCCCTGGTGCTGCCCACCGCCCTGGTGTTGTCCGCCGCCCTGGTGCTGCCCGCCACCCTGGTGTTGTCCACCGCCCTGGTGTTGTCCGCCGCCCTGGTGCTGCCCGCCACCCTGGTGTTGTCCACCGCCCTGGTGTTGCCCGCCACTTTGGTGTTGCCCACCACCCTGGTGTTGGTTCCCTTGATGCTGCGTGTTCGCATGTTGGCCGCTATTGCCATGTTGGCCAGTATTTCCGTGTTGCCCGGCGTTTTTGTGCTCGGCATTATGCTGCCCGGCGTTGCCATGCTCATGGGTCCCGTGCTGTTCGGCGGTCCCGTGTTGACCGGCGCCACCCTTTTTCTCTCCACCCTTTTTCTCTCCACCCTTGTTTTCTGCGCCCTTATTCTCAGCGCCTTTGTTCTCTGAGCCTTTGTTCTCTGCGCCTTTATTCTCCCCACCTTGGCGTTCACCCGCGTGGTTCGTCTTTACCAGAGCCGTTTTCCCTGGGTTCCCTTTGTTCTCGGAGAACTTCTGGCCGCGATCATGAAGGGCCTCGCGTTCGTGCGCACGTTGTTCCTCCGTCTGTTCACGGCGCCCTTCATGGGCTGCCCTTTCTTCCTCGGCAGTAGCTCTCCGTTCGATGCCACCAGGCCCGTTGAAGCTAACCCGGTTATGCTCTTCAACGAACGACCGGTTAACATAGGTGTCGTGGATGTTCACACCGACGTGCCAACACGCGCTGTTATAGAAAAAATGACCGCCTTCCCAATGGCCGCCCCAGAAACCGGTTCCGAAATAACCAAAGCCGTAATTGACTCCCCCGTAGAACCCGATGTGTGGTCCCCAAAAGCCCTGATTCCATCCGTAGTATCCTCCGGAAAAGCCCCACCATCCGGGAGTCCAAAGATATCCGACTTCCGCGGGTTCTACCCAAACGCCAGGGACCCAATAGTAGTCGTCGTCCCCCCAGGCCCAATAACCTGGGATCCAAAGGTATCCTTCCTCAGGGCAAGGGGGCTGGTCGTAAACGGGAATCGGGGGAGGAGCGATGGTAATCGAGACATCTGCTGAGGCCAACAAAGGGCTAAATCCCAGCAGGCCTGCGAACAGCATTAAATGCAGTCTTCTAAAGCCAAACTTCAACATAAGATGAGGGTCAATGTATCAGGTCAGTACGTTCTCCACTAGACCAAGAGGTTGAGTCAGAGGACGTCGGCATTGTCAAAGATCGATCATCAGGACTTAAGCCCAGAGCGAGCGGGGTAGGGAGGTTGTCTGGGCAAGGCCGGAGAGAATGATCTTTAAGATTTATTAGGTTCGCTTATTAAACCCGAAAGCGCTCGCTTGGTTGCGCTCCCGTGGCGACTAGAGCAGCGGATAGCGGCAATTCCAATAGTGATAAAGATTTCGCTCCTACGGAGCTTTCTGAAGGCGTCCGATACGGGAGCGAAGCCTTTGATACGGCACCGAATCTCATCGGAGACGGCTGCCGCACGAATCTTCTCAGCCTGGAGCGAGGTTTTTTTCATTTCCGGCGCCTCTGTCCCTCAATCATTTGTCTCGGAAATTGAACGACTTAGTGAATAATCTTCACCTTGTGAAGACTAACACCTCCATTTGGTCTTCTTTGCGCAACCCGGTCTACCTGCGGGTTTGGTCGGCTTTGGTGGTATCAGGTTGCTGTGTGAGCGCCCATGACATGGCCGCGACCTGGGCCATGAATTCGATGGGCGCATCCCCTCTTTTGCTTTCTTCCATGTCAACAGCGAGCACGCTCCCGTTTTTCCTTTTTACGCTGCCCGCGGGTGCTCTCGCCGATATGACGGATCGCCGCAGACTAATGCGGATCTTCAATTGTTGGTTAGCGTTCAGTGCCGCTCTCTTAGCCATCTGCGCTTTTGCGAACAAATTGACACCGGAGATCATCTTAGCCGGTGTCTTCTTGCTGGGAATAGGGTTTTCTTTTCAGGCGCCGGTCTCTTCTGCTGCCATCCCGGAGATCGTCGGCAAAGAAGACCTGCCTTCGGCGACCGCCTTGGGTGGGGTTCAAATGAACTTGGCTGGTATCATCGGACCTGCGGCCGGCGGGCTCTTGATTGCTTGGCTAGGAGTAAGCGGAGTTTTCGCACTCAACGCGGTAGCTTTTGTTCTGGTGCTCCTGGCGGTGAACAGTTGGCCCCGAAAGACGGCCCCCGTTAACGCTCCCTTAGAGAACTTTTTCGATGCGGTGATTGGCGCGATCCGTTACATGCGCTATGCACCAGGCGTCCGAGTTGTCCTACTCCGGAATCTGATTTTCGGCATCTTGATCGGTGCAACCCCAGCCCTTCTGCCGGTGGTTGGCCTGAAAGTTCTCCATTTTGATGCGCTTCACCTGGGGCTCGTTTTTACCTGTATGGGAATCGGCTCATTAACCGGCGCCATTTTTATCCTCGAACCAGCCAGAAAAAGGCTGAAGCCAAACCAGATGACCTTACTGGCCGGGTTGGTTCTGGCGGTGAGCTATTGCCTCATGGCAGTGGTAAGAAATCCGCAGTTTTTTCTTCTGGTTGCCGCTGTAGCCGGAGCGGCTTGGACGATTTCCGCCTCAGAGCTGTGGGTAGCCGGACAACGAGTAATACCCGATTGGATCCGAGGGCGGCTCAACGCGACGCACATGATGGTATCGCAAGGTGGTGTTGCTGTGGCCGGGATTCTTTGGGGTGGCTTAGCGACGACATTTGGTATCCAATGGGCGTTGATCTCCGCCAGCATCATGGGATTAGCGAGCGCTCTCGCGGCCAAACGGTTGTCCATCGACTTTTCTACCGACGTCAACTTAGATCCGCATCCCTTGCCAGCCTTAGGCCCAATTTATTATCTACCGCATGAGGCTGATGACGGCCCTATCACCACCGCGATGGAGATCGAGGTCGCACCAGAAAACCTGGTCCGATTCTTTAGAATAATGATCCAGCTGAGATTGGCATTTCTGCGAAACGGCGCTTTTAATGCCCGCCTTGACCAAGACATGACCAATCCAAATCGTTTTCGTTTGTACTCCATGGTAAAATCCTGGGCAGAATACGAACGGGTTGGGCAGCGCATTACCCGAGACGAACACGCGCTCTGGGCCGAGCTTTGGACTCTCAATATCGGACCCGAATCGCCTGCCCCAAAACGCTATCTGGGTGTTCAACATTGGATCCCAGAGAGTTCATTGCTATCGCGGCTCAAGCCGGCCTCGGCTCAAGCAGACCCTGACGGCAAAGGCGATGCTCCTCCTGGATCAACTATCAATCCACAACACTCGGTAGACTAGACGCGGGTCTCGAAAGTGCGGGCGCTCCGTCCGGCCTGAAACCTTAAATCCCCAGCCAACAACCAGTTCCTCAGTCGAACGCAGTTCGGAGCGATCTTCGCCGGAAGCTTTCCCTTCGTTGCACGTGCCGATGATCAGACGCCCGCCAGGCTGTACTACCTGCTCAAGTAGCCGCCGGATTAGATCGGCTCGCCTTCTCTGTGGAACGTACTCCAAACCGGTCCGGACAAACTCGTAACGCTGAGGTGGGTCCCAATCGATGGCGTTGCCAACAAATAACCGGTCAGCCCATTGCGGTAATCGCTTCCGGGCTAGCTCAATTAATCCGGCGGAAATGTCTAAGCCATACGGATCGACGCGATGTCCTTTTTCGTCAGCCCAGCCAACAAAGGCATTCCAGNAAGAATCCGTTGGCGCAGCCTATATCCAAAAATGCGCCGTCACGATTGATGGCTTCGGCAATCAAGCTTCGTGCTTGAGTCCAATGGGTTTGGTCTCCGGTAAAGCCCGACTGGGCCCTCGGATTATCCCCTGCAAGATAGACCGACGTCAGCCTCGCGCAGGTTTGTTGATACCAAGTCNTATCGTCGATTTCATCTGCCATAGCCCGAATCGTTCGTAATTCTGCTTTAGGATTTACAAGCAATTCAGGCTAATGAAATCAAGATGAACAACGAAGAATTTCGCGCCCTCAACCGGAAACGGAAAATCTATCAAATTGCCTGGGTCACTCGAGATTTGGAAAGAAGCATGAAAGCTTGGGTCGAAAACCTCAAAGTTGGACCTTGGCAAGTGCTAACGTTCACCGACAAATCACTGAAGTACCTCAAGGTCGATGATAAACCGGTTACAGAGCCATTTAAGTTCCTGATCGGACTTTCCTGGATCGGGGATATGCAACTCGAGATTATCCAGCCTGTGTACGGTCCGACTATCTATCAGGCGTTTATCGATAAACACGGAGGAGGACTGCACCACATAAAAGAACAGATCGCTGACGCTGATATTGAAAACGTCGTACAGGAGTATCGCGATAAAGGAATCGGCGTCACCCAGACCGGCCAGTTCGAAACCGATTTTCACTACTATTTAGATACTGAGCCAAAGCTCGATTTCATTTACGAGCTCGGTAACTGTCCAAAGCTAGAATTAACTCCGGACAAGTACTGGACCTATCCCTCGGAATCCGCGTAAGCAGCCACCCAACGAGAGCGAACAGAAGATCACGAAGAGAAGACAAATCTCACGCAAAGCAGACTTCGCCCCGTCTCCCCCTTTAGCTACGTCGGCCAGGGACGCAAAGGCGCAAAGGTAAGAAGCGGAAAGTCCAAAAATTCTTACAGAAGGCAACGAAGGTAACGAAGGGGGTCCGCCCTTGTGAGCATCATCGGATTCCATTTATTTCTGCGTTTACCCTCCCACTACGCGTACGACGACTGCCCCCGAAAAGCTTCTAACAGGAACGGAGCCAACAGAGGAACTCTGGCCCTGTAACTATCCGGCTCCTCTACCCCCTCTGTTTGCTCCTGTTCAAACCCGTCTTTGTGATCTTCTGTGAAACCCGCCTCAAACCTTCGTTACCTTCGTTACCTTCTGTAAAAAAATTCTCCTGTAAGTTCAGCTCAGGAGTTTGAGTCCCTTGAGGAGCTTATCCACTACTCGCCGGTCGGCATAAAGACCGACACCAACAAGGTTCAGATCTGCGGTGGGCACGGATGCTACCGCTGCCCGGTTATCGAAGTCATTGTAGGTCGTGAAAAGGTCTTCTGTATAAATTGCTACGTGGACGCTCCGGGCGCAGGCGCGCTCCGTCACATTGAGTAGTTCGTCCTTTTCAGCTCCGAAAATCAAAACCGGCTGGCGCAACAAGGAGAGATACGCAACCTGGTTCGCATCGACGTAAGGTTCGCCAACTATTTCCGGAAACGCCTTGGCCAACCCACCGGTTAGAAAACAGGCGATATTCAGTTTCTGCCAAGTGGCTAAATCCTGGCGGACGACAATGCCAATCTTGGTATCGTAAGTAACCATGAACCAAGATCGAATCATTCAAGCGACGGTTCTTGAACGATCGTGCGGGGTTCTGGGAAAGGACTGGATGCAGATCGCTCCGGCGTTAAACGGGCTGGAACGCCTCCAAGCACGGTTCCACGGCTACGCTTATGATTGGCACCGGCATGATACCTATGCCGTCGGCGTCACGCTGGATGGTGTACAAACCTTTGATTATCGGCGCACCACTCACAATAGCCTGGCTGGGCAAGTCATCGTTATACATCCGGATGAGCGGCATAACGGCCGGGCCGGTTCTACCGCCGGCTTCGGTTATTGTATGGTGTACATCGAGCCCAGTCGCATTCGCGAAGCCGTCGACTTGCAGAGGTTGCCCTTCGTACCCGAAACGATTTTCACTGATCGGAGCCTTGCCCGCACGATCTTAGCCGCATTTAGATCATTCCCCCAGCCTTTACCCGAGCTAGAGAGTGATGCATTCATCGCGCGAATTAGCGATCAACTTGTCCGCCGGAGCGATGAGAAGCAAAAGCAGCGGGTTTTGACCGCAGCCAAAGCCCACATGACGACCGTCCGGGATTTTCTCGATGCCGAGTTTAATCGACCGGTAGAATCACAGGAACTCGAGGCTCTAACCGGACTAAGCCGCTACGCCATCGCCCGCCATTTCCGGATTTGTTACGGAACGAGCCCCTATCGGTATCTCCTGATGCGGCGACTGGCTGAAGCTAGGCGTCGCATCGTACAAGGAACACCGATCGTTGATGTCGCCATCGACCTCGGCTTTGCCGATCAAAGCCACTTGACCCGTTGTTTGCATCAGATGTTCGGACTACCGCCCGGCAGGCTCAGGCAGCTCGCCTTAGGCTCGCTGCCGAATAGCAAATAGCAGATAGCAGATAGCAAATTGAAGCTACCCAACGTTGGGTCACGCGAGAATCTTTTGCTATCTGCTATTTGCTACTTGCTATTCCGAACGAGCTTAAAGCGATAAAATAGCCACCGGCGATTTCGTCCGTCACAGCAAGACTTCGCCCCGAAGGACAAAAGATTTGCACAGTTGTGCAATCCAGACGTATAATCCATCCGTTCAAAGACTATGTCTGCCCCCAACCGTCTAAATGCCGCCAGCCGGAACCTGGCATCGGATCAGGAAACCAGCGAAAGATTGATTGCCGCCGCCGAGCGGTTGTTTGCTGAACATGGTTACAGCGGTGTCTCGGTCCGGATGATCGCAGCGGCCGCCGGGGTCAACTGGTCTCTTCTGGGGTACTATTTCCGAGGAAAGGAAGGCTTGCTCTCCGAGGTCTACCGCCGGCATTGCGGCGACTTGAATTCAGCCCGAATGCGTTTGCTTCAGGAAACTCGAGCCAATGGCCGCCAGCCCCAACTCGAAGAGATCTTGAACGCTTTCATTCGCCCGGCTCTAGCGGTCGCTCGCGGTGAAGATGGGCAGACAGCTTTCATCCGGTTACGAGCCATTTTGGCAGCTGAGAATTCTGCACTGCTCGACAAGCTAGTCGCCGAAAACTTCGATGTTTCTAGCACCACATTTATCAACGCTCTCCGCAAGTGTCTGCCGCATCTGCTGTCCGATGAAATTTTATGGCGATTTCATTTTATGTTGGGAACGATTTACTACACGGCTTCGGGCCCGCATCGAATCAGAGAGTTCTCTAACGGGCGCTGTGATCCTTCCGATATCGAAGAGAATCTCCGCCATTTAGTCCCTTTTCTGGCGGCAGCTTTTCGCTCCCCTTCGATTAAACCTGTCCGCCGCATCCAAAATGGCGAAGATGAGGCAGCAGGACTTCGGCGCGCTCGTTCGGGCCGGGGAGGCTCACGCCGAGCGGAAAGTAGGACCGTAGGCGAGCGCAAGGCAGCGAAAACAAAGAGAACGGCTACAAAGACCAAGTACGTCCATTGACCTGAAGGCATGAAGACTCAACCCGCAGTCCGTTGCATGCTAATCCGGGGTGGCACCTCGAAAGGCGCTTATTTTCTCAAATCAGATCT
>JGI25616J43925_10000171_pt1 | contig 21107 bp, 17 predicted proteins | sample GraSoi2013_100cm_FD_43925 | JGI IMG/M metagenome (IMG submission 43925) | reverse complement strand
ACCGTCCTCAAATTCGCGGTGACGTCCTCCCCGGTGTAGCCGTCACCCCGGGTGGCGCCCTGCACGAAGCGCCCGCGCTCATATACGAGACTGATCGCGAGACCGTCGAATTTCGGCTCCGCCGCGTACTCGATCTCGTCCTGCCCCAGGCCCTCGCGAACGCGTCGATCGAACCCGATCACGTCTGCGTCGGTAAAGGCGTTGTTGAGCGAAAGCATCGGCGTGCGATGGGTTACCTGTGGAAACTCCTTGAGCGGCGTCCCGCCGACCCGGAGAGTCGGTGAATCCGGCGTGAGAAGCTCCGGGTGGACTCGCTCCAGTTCGAGGAGCTCGCGGAACAGCTTGTCGTACTCGGCATCCGGGATGGTCGGCGAGTCGAGCACGTAATAGCGGTAGTTGTGGGTCTCGATCTCGCGGCGAAGCGCCTCCGCGCGCTGGCGCGCCTTTTCCGCGACCGCCATCAGGAGAAAAGCCGCAGCGCGAGCGCCCCGCCGGGTGCGATGCCCCGCGCCTCCATGCTCCTGTGTACCGCTTGGAGCTGCGCCCCGATCGCGTCGAACGCGGCGGGCCCAACGGGCTCGCGATTGTCGTCGACGATGCGCGCTTTCAACCCCTGCGCGAGCGTTTGCGCACAATCGCGGAATCGCGCGAACGCGCCATCGGGGGTCCGCGGGACATCGAGCTCGAGCGTGACTCCGCGCGTCGAAAGCGCGCTCAAGCCGTCGGGGGTCAGAGGGGTGTGCTCGAAGTTGGCAAGCGCACAAATGACCCGTCCCGCCCGGTCTCGGAGCCTGAACTTGCCGTCCGGTTCGTCGAGCCGGAAACCGGCGGCTTGCGCAAGTCCGGCGAGCTGAGTCCCCGAAAAAGGCGCCGTAACGCTGACGATATGGACGGCAACCCGGATGTCGATTTCTCCGCAAAAGCGATCGAGCTCCCTTGCCTTGGCCAATGCGGAGGCCGGATCAGGCACGCGCGCAAGAGCCCCCACCGACGCGGCAGCTCTGTCCACTGCGGCTCCGAACGCGGCCAGTTCCTCCGCATCCGCGGCGCCCTGGCGGTCCACCAGCTGCATGCCCCAGCGCAACCTCGAATAGCTGCGATCGGGATCGAGCGGCTCCCAGGAAGCCGCGGTCTCGTCGAAGCCCTCCAAAGAGATCGCTTTCGAGCAGCGCTCGAGCGCAGCGGCCATGGCGTCGATCAGGGCTGCTCCGGAAACTTCCTCCGGGGCTTCAATCTGAACGATGAAGTCCAGGAACTCCGACAGTGCGGCCCCCGAGGCCGCGGCATCTTCCCCCTGCGCTTCGAAAGCCACGAGCACGGGCTCGACGCGGTCCGAGTCTGACGCGGCCGACAGGGTCCCTTGGCCTGCGCCGCCGCCCGAGCGCATCAGCACGTCCTCATGCCGCGAAGCAAAGCCCACCTCGGCCTGGCGCCCGTAGCGGCGTTCCTGCCACTTGTTGTACAGAAAAACGGCCGCGACGACCACGGCGCCGACGCCCAGGAGACCGACCTGCAGATCGCTCATGTTCAGGCAGCGGCGGGTTCTTCCCGCAGCTTCAGAGCTTCCTCGATATCCACCGCCACCACCCGCGACACGCCTCGCTCCTGCATAGTGACGCCGACCAGTTGGTGCGCCATCTCCATGGTGATCTTGTTGTGGCTGATGAACAGGAACTGGGTCTGCTGCGACATTTTCTCGACCAACTCGCAGAAGCGCTCGGTATTGGCGTCATCGAGCGGCGCGTCGACTTCGTCCAACAGGCAGAACGGCGCGGGGTTGAGCTGAAAGAAGGAAAACACCAGGGCGATCGCGGTGAGGGCCTTCTCCCCGCCCGAAAGCAGATGGATGGTGGTGTTCTTCTTCCCCGGGGGACGTCCCATGACCTGCACGCCGCAATCCAGAATCTCCTCGCCCGTCATGATGAGCTGGGCTTCGCCGCCGCCAAAGAGCACCGGGAACATCTCGCCAAAACCGCGATTCACAGTATCGAACGTGCCTTGCAGCAAGGCCCGCGTTTCGCGGTCGATACGGCGGATCGCGTTCTGGAGGGTCTCCAGGGCGGCCGTGAGGTCGGCCGCCTGGACATCGAGAAACTGTTTGCGTTCCTGGCTCGCCGTCAGCTCCTCCAGCGCCGCCATGTTGATCGCACCGAGCTCGGCGATGACATTGGTGAGGCGGGTGATCTCGCCCTGCAGCGAAGGCGCTCTCTGGCCTTCTTTCAGCGCGGCCGCCAGGGCCGGTTCGTCAGCGCCGGCCTCGCGAAGCTGTTGTGCAAACTGCTCGCTCGTGATTCGCGCGGCCTGCTCTTTCAGCCTCAGGTCCGCGATGCGGTCGCGCAGCGGCTGGAGTTTCTGTTCACTGGCCAGTCGCGCCCCCTCGGAGGAGCGCAGCCTGCCGGCGATTTCTTCCTGGCGGTTGCGCGCCCCCGCCAGGGTTTGCTCTCGAGCGACCCGCGCCGCCAGGCCCTCTTGGAGCTGGGCCCGCAACACCTGGTCGTCCACGCCGGCCAGCTCGGCCTGGAGCTGTTCGAGGCTTCGCTCGGCACTCTGCACATGCTCTAGTATGACTTTAGAAGATCTATCTATCTCGCTGATTTTACTCATGCAATCTTTTTCAGCGTAGCCTGCCTCCTGAACTTCACGCTCAGCTCGCACCACCGCTTCGCGCTGCGCTTCCAGCTCGCGTTCCGCGGCGTCCCCATCTTTCTGTGTGGATTCCAGCTTGCGGTAGAGCGCATCGATCTCGCCCTGACGCCGCTCCAGGCTGGCCTCCGCGGCCCTCTGGGTGGCTCGTTCCTGAGCTTGCTGGGCGGCAATTTCAGCGAGCTCTCCGTCGATCTGCCGGCTGCGCTCCTGGTACCGCTCCTCCCCTTGAGTCAGTTTAAGGTTTTCCAGTTGACGCTCGTGATGGCGCTGTTTGAGCGCCGCTCCCGCCACGCGCAGCTTGGCGAGGCCTTCGTCGTGCTCGGCGAGCGAGCGCTCCCGCCCGGCGAACTCTGCGCGCTTTTTCTCGATCGAATCACTGCGCCCGCGCGCCTCCGCCTCCAACGCCTCGATTTCACGTTGCCGGGCAAGAATTCCAGTGTCTGACGGATCGGGCGCGTGAAAGCTCACGCCGAACCGGCTGAACTGGTGGCCCTCGCGGTTGATGAGCACTGCCTGGGGCGGCAACCCCATGCGGGTCATCAGCCGCGGCACGCCCTCCACGGCGTAGAAAGGCGCAAGCCACGCTGCGACGACGCCGCCCACCGCGGGCTCGGCGGCCCCGACGTAATCGGCAAGCGGTTTCAGTCCACGCTCTAGGGGCAGCTTGGAATCCGTTCCGCGGAGATAGGCGCTGACCCTCGCGGGAGGCGGGTCCTCGAGCAAGCGCTGCAGCAACTCGGGGTCGGACATCTCCATCGCATGCAAGCGCTCGCGCAAGGCCGATTCCACCGCCGTTTCCCAGCCGGCTTCGACCCGAATTTTCTGCCACAACCGCGGTTTTGACGCGAGCTCGTGCCGACCGATCCAATCCTGGATCTTGCTGTTCTCCTCAACTTGGTTCTGTATTTTCTGCAGCGTGAGCAACCTGCCCTCCAGGGCCGAGAGCTCGCGCTCGAACAACTGCAGACTGTCGACGCACGCTCGGCGTTGCCCGTCCAGGGCCTCCCGCGCGGCTTCGAGCTGCGCGAGCAGCGCTTCCTGGCGGGAGAGCTCGGCGCCGCTTTGCGACAGTTCCTGCGCCAGATGCAAGCGCAATTGCTCGTCGGGCGCGACCAGCTCGGCGCGTTCGGCGAGCAGTTTCTCTTCGCGCTGCTCCAACCCCTTCAGAGTCTTGCCGGCGTGTGCGAGGTGTGCCTGTTCCACCTGGAACGCCTGCTCGGCCTGGGCGATGCGCTCGCGCTCGCCCGCGACCCGTCCCTGCAGCAGGCGCGCCGCCTGCTCCGCTTGCGGCAGCTTGAGCTGCTCGTCGGCGAGTTTGCGCCTGGCTTGCTCCAGAGCGTCTCGCGACTCCTGGAGACGTGCCTCACAGGCCCGCAGCGCCTCGCGCTGATCGAACTCGCTCTGCCGCCCGGTGTCGCGCTGCGCGCGAAGTTGTGCAAGCTGCGCGTCGAGGCGCTGCCGGGTATCGCCCACGAAGCGTATTTCGGTTTCGAGCCGGGAAACATCGGCGTTGACGCCGTAGAGCTCCCCTTGGGCGGCGGCGAGCGCGTCCCCCGAAGCGTAGTGCTCTGAGCGCGCCTGCTCGAGATCGCGCTCGATTTCGCGCAGCCGCGCGGTCTCGGATTCGAGTTCAGTCGCGCTGCGCTCGATGTCGCGCGCATGGCGCTGCGCCTCGGCCTCTGCCTCGTTGCGGCGCAGGAGCCACAGCAGGTTTTGTTTTTGCGCCCGGTCGGTCGAAAGCTCGTTGTACCGCCGAGCGACCTCAGCCTGCTTTTCCAGCCGCTCGACGTGTGACCCGAGTTCCTGGCGGATGTCGGCGAGGCGCGCGAGGTTGTCGCGAGTGTCCGCGAGCCGATGCTCGGTTTCGCGCCGTCGCTCCTTGTACTTGGACACTCCCGCCGCCTCCTCGAGAAACACGCGCAATTCCTCGGGCCTCGCCTCGATGATGCGCGAAATCATCCCCTGCTCGATGATGGCGTAGGCACGCGGGCCCAGGCCCGTGCCCAGAAAAATGTCCTGCACGTCGCGGCGGCGCACATGAGTGTTGTTGATGAAATAGGAGGATTCGCCGTCCCGCTGCAACACGCGCTTTACCGAGATCTCCGCGTACTGGGACCATTGACCCGCCGCCCTGCCGAGGCTGTTGTCGAAGAACAACTCGACGCTTGCCCGCGCCACGGGCTTTCGCAGCGACGAGCCGTTGAAGATCACATCCTGCATCGAGTCCCCGCGCAGAGCCGAGGCGCGCGACTCGCCGAGAACCCACCGGACGGCGTCGATGATGTTCGACTTCCCGCAACCGTTCGGACCGACGACGCCGACCAGTTGCCCCGGAACGCTCACCGTGGCCGGATCTACGAAGGACTTGAACCCGGCGAGCTTGATTTGGGTGAGCCGCACGCTAGCTGAAGACGCTACAAATCCAGGTAAAAGAAGACAGGCCGTGAGGCGGATTCATCGTCGATAAAACGGAGCCCCTATAATACCATCTCCAACTTCGCACCCGGACCCTGAATGCCGTCCAAGCCAAGCAAATTGCTTGAGAGTTTTCCCAATCCGAGCCGGCATCGCGATTATATGATCCGGATGCAGATCCCGGAGTTCACCTGCCTGTGCCCGAGAACCGGGCAGCCGGACTTCGCGACGCTATTTCTCGATTACGTGCCGGACCGCAAGTGCGTGGAATTGAAGAGCCTGAAACTCTACATCGGGTCCTTCAGGAACGAGGGGGCCTTCCACGAGGCTGTTACCAACCGCATTTGCGACGACCTTGTGAAGCTGCTCTCGCCGCGGTTCCTGCGCCTGATCGCCCGATTTTTTGTCCGCGGTGGGATTTTCACCAGCGTGGCGGCCGAGCATCGCAAGCGAGGCTGGAGACCCGCCGCCGGCTTGGAGCTTGCGCCGATCGACGAGCAGAAGAGCACGCGCTGAGGGCAGGCACCGTGAATCCCCGACTGCAGTCGCTGCAGCCCTACCCGTTCGAGAAATTGCGCAGTCTGTTCGAGGGCGTGAAGCCGAACCCGGGGCTCGCGCACATCAGTCTGGGTATCGGCGAGCCGCGGCACCCGACTCCGGAGCTGATCAAGCGCGCATTGTCGGAAAACCTCGCGAAGCTCGCCACCTACCCCCCCACGGCCGGCGGCGATGCGCTGCGCCAGGCGATCGCCGAGTGGCTGGTGCGTCGCTATCGCCTGCGTTCCATCGATTGGAAAACCGAGGTACTGCCCGTGAACGGCTCGCGCGAAGCCTTGTTTGCTTTCGCCCAGACCGTGGTCGACCCACGCGGCGATGCGGTGGTCGTCTGCCCCAATCCCTTCTACCAGATCTACGAGGGTGCGGCGCTGCTCGCCGGCGCGCGCCCGCACTACGTGAACACCACTGCCGATCGCGGATTCGCCGCCGACTATGCTTCGATTCCGCAGGAGGTCTGGCGACGCACGCAGTTGCTCTACGTCTGCTCGCCGGGCAACCCGACCGGAAAAGTGCTGAGTCTCGCCGAATGGAGGGAAATCTTCGTGCTCGCCGATCGTCACGGATTCATCGTTGCGTCGGACGAATGCTATTCCGAGATCTATTTCGACGAAGCCGCGCCGCCGCTGGGNGCCCTTCAGGCGGCCGCGCAACTGGGGCGTGGATTCGAGCGACTGGTGATGTTCTCCAGCCTGTCCAAACGCTCGAACGTNCCGGGAATGCGCTCCGGTTTCGTCGCGGGCGACGCCGCCGTCCTCAAGGCATTCCTGCTCTACCGCACCTATCATGGCGGGGCCATGAATCCGGCGATACAGGAAGCCAGCGTTGCAGCCTGGAACGACGAATACCACGTCCGGGAGAACCGCAGGAAATACGCGGAGAAATTCGCTCGCGTCACTCCGATAGTGCAGACCGCAGTCGAAGTCGAGCACCCCGACGCCGGCTTCTACCTGTGGGTCCGTACTCCGATCGAGGACACCGAATTCGCCCGTCGGCTCTACGCGGAGCAGCACCTTACCGTCCTTCCGGGAAGTTTCCTCGCGCGCGACTCGGGCGGCATCAATCCCGGCGCGGGCTACGTGAGGATGGCGCTCGTCGCCGATATCGGCGAATGTCTCGAGGCGGCCCGCCGTATCGTAGAATTCGCGAAGACACTATGAGCACGCTGGCGACCCAACAGCTCCAAAACGCCATCGAAGAGGCGTGGGAGGATCGCGCACGCCTTGCCCCGGGCTCGGTGCCGGCGAGTATCCGCAGATCGGTGGCCAAGGTGATCGATGAACTCGACCGCGGCCGGCTTCGAGTCGCGGAAAAAGTCGGCGGTGTCTGGCACACACACCAGTGGATCAAGAAAGCGGTGTTGCTGTCGTTCCGGACCGAGGACAATCGGCCGATTCGCGCGGGATCTCTCCGGTTCTACGACAAGGTCCCCACCAAGTTCGAGCGCTACGACCGGGCGCGTTTCAAGCAAGGGGGATTCCGCGTCGTGCCCCCTGCCGTCGCGCGCCGCGGGGCCTACATCGCGAAGAACGTGGTGCTGATGCCTTCCTACGTCAATGTCGGCGCCTACGTGGACGAAGGCACCATGGTCGATACCTGGGCCACGGTGGGCTCGTGCGTCCAGATCGGCAAGAACGTACACCTTTCGGGAGGCGTGGGCATCGGCGGGGTGCTCGAGCCGCTGCAGGCGAACCCCACTATCATCGAGGACAACTGCTTCGTGGGCGCGCGCTCGGAAATCGTCGAAGGCGTCATCGTCGAGGAGAACGCGGTCATCTCGATGGGCGTGTTCATCGGGGCGAGCACTCGAATCCTCGACCGGGCAAGCGGCGAGATTCTGTACGGGCGCGTTCCCGCCGGATCGGTGGTCGTGCCCGGCACCCTGCCCTCCCGCGACGGCAAATACGGCCTATACTGTGCGGTGATTGTGAAGCAGGTCGACGCCAAGACCCGCGCAAAGACCGGCATCAACGAGCTGTTGCGCGGCGAGTAGCGGCGTCTCAAGGGGGATATGCCCATGTCCACGATGAAGCGACTGTTCCAGCTGATGGCCGAGAAGAAGGCTTCCGACATTTTCCTGTCTGTCGGCTCCCCCATCAATATCAAGATCAACGGCCTGGCCATGCCCATCAACCAGCAAGCCATGGATGCCAACACCGTGCGCGGCCTGCTCTACGAGGTGATCGACGACAAACAGAAGAAGGAGTACGAGGACACGCTCGAATTGAACACAGCATTCACCTTGCAGGGCGTGGGCAGCTTTCGTATCAGCGGCTTCCGGCAAAAAGGCTCGCCCGCCGTGGTGGTGCGCTACATTCCCAACACCATCCCGCCGCTCGACTCGCTCGGCCTGCCGCCGATTCTCAAGGACATCATCCTGGAGAAGCGAGGGCTGATCCTGATGGTGGGTGCGACCGGGTCGGGGAAATCGACGACGCTCGCGTCCATGCTCGACTACCGCAACGAACAGAGGACGGGCCACATCTTCACGCTCGAAGAACCTGTGGAATTCATCTTCCAGAACAAGAAGTCGATCGTGAACCAGCGCGAGGTCGGAACCGATACCCTGGACATGAAGGTGGGACTGAAGAACGCCCTGCGCCAGGCGCCCGATTGCATCCTCATCGGCGAAATCCGCGAAAAGGAGAACATGACCTCCGCGATCCAATACGCCCAGTCCGGGCACCTGTGCCTCGCCACGCTGCACGCCAACAACAGCTACCACACGATGAACCGCATCATCAGCTTCTATCCGCTGGAGAGCCGGGCCGCGCTGCTGCAGGACCTCTCGGCGACGCTGAAGTGCGTGATATCGCAGCGCCTCGTCAAGAACGTCAGGGGCACGCGTTCCGCGGCAGTGGAGGTGATGCTGAACAGCCGCTACCTGGCCGAGTTGATCGAAAAAGGCGAGATCAGCGAAATGAAAGAGGCGATGGAAAAGGCGCTCACCCCCGGTTCGCAGACCTTCGAGCAGTCGCTGTTCAAAATGATCAAGGACGGTCTCATCAGCCAGGACGAGGGGCTTGCCAACGCCGACTCCGCGAACAATCTGCTCTGGCTCATGAACAATACCGCGGCCGGCGCCGACGTTGCGGGGGGCAGGGAACGCCCGGACGCAAGACCCGCGGCGGCACCCACCGGCAGTGCTCCGTTCAGCGACTTCAAGCTCGACGTCAACGAGACGGAGCGCGCATAGCATTGATGCAGGAAGTCAGACCCAGCCCGTTTCCGCTCGGCCGGGCCGGTTCCACCGAAGATCACGATGCCGGCCGTTGAACCGGCCGCGACGCTCCGGCTTGCCCGCGAACTGATAGCGCGGCGCTCGGTCACCCCCGAAGACGGCGGCTGCCAGAGGATTCTAGCCGAGCGGCTTGCGCGGGTCGGATTTGCGCTCGAGCCGGTGCGGCACCGCGAGGTGAGCAATCTCTGGGCTCGACGCGGCGACGCCCGCCCCCTTGTCTGTTTCGTGGGCCACACCGACGTCGTACCGACCGGCCCGATCGAGAAGTGGGACAGCGACCCTTTCGTCCCCACCGAGCGCGACGGAAAGCTCTTCGGGCGCGGTGCCGCCGACATGAAGACTTCGATTGCCGCTTTCGCGGTCGCGGTCGAACAGTTTGTGGCAGGGTATCCCTCGCATAAAGGGTCGATCGCCCTGTTGATCACTTCCGACGAGGAAGGCCCCGCCGTGGACGGCACTTCGAAGGTGATCGAGCTGCTGAAGAGCCGGGGCGAACGCATCGACTATTGCCTAGTCGGCGAGCCGACTTGCGTCGCCAAGCTGGGCGACACGATCAAGAACGGCCGGCGCGGCTCCCTCTCCGGCACATTGCGGGTGAAGGGCGTGCAGGGGCACGTGGCCTACCCGCATCTTGCGAGAAATCCCGTCCATCTCGCGGCTCCGGCGCTCGCCGAGCTCGCCGCGACCGANTGGGACCGGGGCAACGAGTACTTTCCACCCACGACCTGGCAGATCTCGAATATCCACGGCGGCACCGGCGCAACCAACGTGATTCCCGGTGAAGTGGAGATCTTGTTCAATTTCCGCTTTTCCACGGCGAGCTCGCCCGAAGAGCTCCAGCAGCGGGTCGGGGCGATACTGGACCGCCACGGACTCGACTACGAGATCGAGTGGTCGCTCTCCGGCGTGCCTTACCTCACGCCGCGGGGCAGACTGGTCGAAACCTTGAGCGCCGCGATCCGGGACGTCACCGGTGCCGCCCCAGATGTCAGCACTACGGGCGGCACGTCCGACGGCCGTTTCGTCGCCGAGATCTGTCCCGAGGTGGTCGAGTTCGGTCCGGTGAATGCCTCGATCCACAAGATCAACGAGAACGTCGATCTCGCGGCCATCGAGGATTTGCGCAAAATCTACTTCGGCCTTCTCGAGCGTCTTCTCGCATCCTGATCCGGGCGCCCTTCCCCCCTCGCATCGATGCGGCGCGCCCGGGTACGCTGCGCGCCTGGCTGTCCTACGCGGAACGGCGCTTCCGGGCGGCCCGCCTGCAGTTCGGCCACGGAACGCACGGCGCGCGAGACGAAGCGGCGTGGCTGCTCACGAGCGTGCTCGGCTTGCCCCACGAGGAGCTCGCGCAATCACTTGCGCGTGAGCTGACGGCGCGGGAACGCCGCCGCGTCTCGCGGCTGATCGAAGAGCGCGTGCGCACGCGCCGCCCGCTCGCCTACCTCCTGAAGGAAGCCTGGCTGGGAGAGCATCGGTTCTACGTGGACGGGCGGGTCATCGTGCCGCGATCGTTCATCGCAGAGCTGCTGCGCGACCGGCTCGAACCCTGGATTNTGCGTCCGAGGCAAGTGCGCCGGGCGCTCGACCTGTGCACCGGCTCGGGCTGTCTTGCGATACTGCTCGCGCTGGCGTTTCCGCACGCCACCTTGGACGCGACCGATGTTTCGCGCGCCGCACTCGCCGTTGCGCGCCGAAATCTCCGAGCCTACCGCCTCGGAGAGCGCGTCAGGCTGGTGCGGACAGATCTGTTCGCCGGCCTGGAACCGGCGCGCTACGACCTCATCGTCGCCAATCCCCCCTACGTTGGAGCCGCAGCGATGCGGCGCCTTCCGCCCGAACACCGGCGAGAGCCGCGGCTCGCGCTCGACGGGGGACGGGACGGCTTGGAGTTCACGCGCAGGATCCTGCTGGCCGCGGGGAATTTTCTGCGGCCGCGAGGGCTGCTCGTGGTCGAGATCGGCCGCAATCGCCGCAAGCTGGAGCGGGCATTTCCGCGCCTTCCGTTCATCTGGCCCGATACCAGCGCCGGCTGTGATTGCGTATTTGTCTTGAGCCGCGAAGATCTGTCCGAATCGGCTTTACAATAACGCGTCCATGCCGATCGACAGACTGCCCGCCGCCGCCCTGGCCCTTGCCGCTCTTGTAGCCGGCCCGGTCTTGGCGCAGCAGAACTACCCAAGCCGCACGATCACCATCATCGCTCCTTTTTCGCCCGGAACAGGAATCGATATTCTCGCGCGTACCTGCGGGCAGAAGTTGAGCGAACGCTGGGGCGTACCCGTCGTCGTCGACAACAAGCCCGGAGCAAGCGGGAATATCGGCACGGAGCTTGCCGCGCGGGCCGCGGGCGACGGCTATACGCTGATGATGACCGCCACGACGTTTGCCCTCAACCCGGCATTGAGCAAGAAGGCCCTATACGATCCCCTGAAAAGTTTCGCTCCGGTGAGCTTGGTCGCCACGGGGGTTTTGTCATTTGCCGTCAGCGCGAATACGCCCGCCGCCAACATCGGGGAATTCGTCGTTCTTGCCAAATCGAATCCCGGGAAGCTGAACTACGCCTCCTCCGGCAACGGCACGCCACAGCATCTGACCATGGAGCTCTTCAAGCTGACCACCGGCGTGGACGTGACGCACGTTCCCTACAAGGGCGCGGCGGAAGCCACGAAGGATCTTGCCGGAGGGTATGTCGACGCCATGATTCTTCCGGTGCATACCGTCGCTCCTCTGGTGCACGCGGGCAAGGTCCGGCTGCTTGCCGTGTTGAACGACGAACGCTCCCCCGTATTTCCCGCCGTCCCGACCTTGAGGGATGCCGGTTACCCCGAGGTCGAGTCCAGCGTNTGGTACGGATTGATGGCGCCCGCCTCGACGCCCGCGGATATCGTGCGCAGGCTCAACGGCGAAATCAGCGCCATTCTCGCTCTGGCGGACGTGAAGGAAATCCTGGCCAGGCAGGGGCTGTCTCCCGCCGGAGGAGAGCCGGAACGCCTGTCCAGCCTGGTCCGAACTGAACTGGAGCGCTGGAGGCGCGTCATCGCGCAGGCCAAGATTCNCGCGGACTGAGGAAGGAGGCCCATGAACGATCCCGCNCCCATCAAAATCTGGAACGGCTACGATCGTCCGCATCGGGACTTGCGGGAATTTCTCTCGCGCATCGAGCACGCGGGCGAGCTGTTGAAGATCCCGGGAGCGCACTGGAATCTGGAAATGGGCACGCTCGCCGAGTCGGTGAACGAGCGGCCCGACGCTCCAGCGGTGTTGTTCGAGGACGTNCCGGAGTANCCGCGGGGCTTTCGCGTGTTGTCCGGATCCACCAATTCGATGCGGCGCCTCGCCATTACGCTGGGCTTCCCGGTCCCTGAGCACCCCTTGGATGTCGTGCGCGCCTACCGCGATCGCATGAAGAGCCACCGCCCCGTTCCGCCTCGCGTTGTGAAGCGCGGGCCGGTGCTCGAAAACGTCCTGCGCGAGGGCGGGGTAGACGTCCTCAAATTCCCGGTGCCGTTCCTGCACGAGTTGGACGGCGGCCGCTACATCGGCACCGACGACCTCGTGATCATGCGCGACCCGGAGGAAAACTGGGTCAACTGCGGCACCTACCGGGTGATGGTGCACGACGCGAAGCGGGTCGGCGTCTGGATGTCGCCGGGCAAGCACGGCCGCCAGATCCGCGAGAAGTACTTCAAGCAGGGAAAGCCTTGTCCGGTGCTCGTGTCCTGCGGCCACGATCCCATGCTTTTTCTCGCCGGCGGCAACGAGCTGCGTTTCGGCCTTTCCGAATACGATTACGCGGGCGGGCACCGAGGCGAACCGTTCGAAGTGATCGAAAGCGAGCTTCACGGCTTGCCCATGCCGGCCCATGCGGAAATCGTCCTCGAGGGCGAGATGGTTCCGGGCGACGTCGCTCCCGAGGGACCGTTCGGCGAGTTCACCGGCTATTACGCCGGCGGCAAGAGCGAGCAACCGGTGATCCGCGTGCAGCGCATCTATCACCGCGACGACCCGATACTGACCATGGCCACGCCGATGCGGCCGCCGTCGGACTTCTCCTACAGCAAATGCGTGATGAAGGCGGGAATGATCTGGGACGAGGTCGAGCGCGCGGGGCTGAGCGGCGTCAAAGGCGTGTGGTGCCACGAAGCGGGCGGGGCGCGGATGTTCAACGTCATCGCCATCAAGCAGGCCTACGCCGGCCACGCCAAGCAGGCCGCCATGGCCGCGGCGAGCTGCCAGTCCGGGTCCTATCTCGGCCGGTTCGTCGTCGTGGTCGACGACGACATCGACCCGACGAACCTGTTCGACGTGCTCTGGGCGATGTGCACGCGCTGCGATCCGGCGGAGGACATCGACATCATCCGCAAGATGTGGAGCGGGCCCCTGGATCCGCGCATTCCGCGCGGGGCGAGCTTGAACTCGCGCGCGGTGATCGACGCCTGCCGGCCGTTCGAGATGCTGAAGGATTTTCCACCGGTGGCACGCGCCAGTCCCGAACTTCGCCGGAAAGTCGAAGCGAAGTTCCGCGATATTCTCTCGAAGCTCCAGGGCCGGCCCTAAGCCGGTACGAGGCAGTATTGCCCTGGGTTATAATTTCCGCCAGTGGTGGCCGTAGCTCAGCTGGTAGAGTCCCGGATTGTGATTCCGGTTGTCGTGGGTTCGAATCCCATCGGCCACCCCACCCATCATGTCGATAAGGCCCAAAAGACTCATCGCGGCCGGCTTGCTGGCCGTAATGGTCGGTGAGGCGACGGCGCAGGCGGGAGGCCCGGCCGTCGGAGCGAGCCCGATGCCCAGGGACGCGCTCTCGAATACGGCAGCGGCCGGCGCGTCCGTGGCAGTGGCAGCAGCGATCGGCATGTGGCTATCTTCACATACAACCGCGAATCACTAGCGCCCGAATCGTTCAATGGCGCTGGTACTGGGTTGCACCGAACAGGATCTCCCGCGCTTTCGGATCGTACTGGCCTGGAGGCGTGGTCTGAACGTCGGCGAGAACTTTCAAAGCGCGCTGCACGGCGGCGCGCGCCCCGATCCCGTCGAACCACTTCTTCACCCTGGGGAATTCCGACCAGTCGATGCCGTTTCGTTCGCTCGCGCGGAGCCACGGAAAGATCGCGATGTCTGCGATCGAGTATTCGGAGCCGGCAAAGTACGACGCCTCCGATAGCCGTTTCTCCATCACGGCGTGCAGGCGCCTGACCTCGTTCGTGTAACGGGTGATCGCGTACTCGATCCGTTCGGGCACGGCGTTGCTGCGGAAGTGTCCGGCCTGTCCCATCATCGGGCCGACCGACCCCATCTGGAACATCAGCCACTGCAGCGCGACGTACTTTCCACGATCGTCGCGGGGCAGCAGCTTCGCCGTTTTTCCCGCCAGATAGACGAGAATCGCTCCGGACTCGAAAACCGCGAACGGTTTTCCGTCCGGCCCGTTGCGGTCAACGATCGCGGGGATCTTGTTGTTCGGGCTGATTCGCAGGAACTCCGGTTTGAACTGCTCGCCAACCCGGATGTTCACGGGGCGAACCTCGTATTTGAGCCCGGTTTCCTCGAGCATGATGTGGATCTTGTGCCCGTTGGGCGTGGGCCAAGTATAGACTTCGATCATCGGGTGCTTCCTTTCGTTTGCAGGGATGTTTCGGAAAACTGGCGCGCCCGGCGGGAGTCGAACCCACAACCCCCAGCTTAGAAGGCTGGTGCTCTATCCAGTTTGAGCTACGGGCACGGGTAAGGCACACTGCAGCCGTCTCGGCGCCGGCTGCCGCAAACTCTGGTCGGGGTGGAGAGATTCGAACTCCCGACATCTTGCTCCCAAAGCAAGCGCGCTACCAGGCTGCGCTACACCCCGCGGGTGTGGCATCTTACGCCTGCGTGCCGGGCACGGTCAACGCGGCGAAGGCGGCGATTCCTGGAGAAAATTCACTTGCCCGCCTTTTTGATTTCTGGTATCACATTGCCTCTTTTGGAATGCGGAGATTGCGATTTTGGAGCTGCTTCACAAGCCCTTCCCGCCTTACCTGCCGAAAAAGGGCGAGGAGTACATGAATCCCAGGCAGCGCGAGCACTTCAGAAAGGTTCTGGAGGCGCTGAAGGTCCAGCTGTCGCAGGACATCGACCGGACGGTCCACGAGATGCAAGACGACGCGACCGTGTTTGCCGATCCCAATGACCGCGCCAGCCAGGAATCCGACATTGCCCTGGAGCTGCGCAACCGCGATCGCGAACGCAAGCTGATAAAGAAGATCGACGAGACCATCGCGCGCATCGACAAGGACGATTACGGCTACTGCGAGAACTGCGGTATCGAGATCGGCCTGAAGAGGCTGGAGGCCCGGCCCACCGCGACCTTGTGCATCGACTGCAAGACGCTCGACGAGCTGAGAGAGAAGCAGGTCGCAAAGTGACCGGCTGACGGCGAAGCCGTCCAGCCGGTCATCCTGAGGAGCAAAGCGACGAAGGATCCGGTTCTCGACCCCGCCAACAAAAAAGGGCGCCAAAGACGCCCTTTTTAACGCGCGACGAAATTCTCAGGACTGCGCCGCCGCCGCGGCCTCCTTGACCGCTTTCATGCTGAGGCGCACCCGGCCCTTCTCGTCGGCCTCGAGCACCTTGACTTTTATCTGCTGGCCCTCTTTGAGATAGTCGGATACGTTGTTGACGCGCTCGTTGGCGATCTGCGAAATGTGCAGAAGCCCGTCTTTTCCCGGCAATAACTGGACAATTGCGCCAAAGTCGAGAAGCTTGAGTACAGTGCCGTCGTACACGCGACCCACTTCGACATCGGCTGTAATGTCTTCGATGCGCTTCTTCGCAGCCTGGCCGCCCTCGGCCGAAACACAGGCGATCGAGATCGTGCCGTCGTCGGAGATTTCGATCGTGGTTCCAGTCTCTTCCTGCAGCCCGCGGATCACCACTCCTCCCTTGCCGATCACGTCGCGGATCTTCTCCGGATTGATCTTGATCTTGATGATGCGCGGGGCGTAGCTCGAGATCTCGGCGCGCGATCCCTCCAGCGCCTGCTTCATGATACCGAGGATGTGCATGCGGCCCTCGCGCGCCTGGGCGAGTGCTACCTGCATGATCTCCTTAGTAATACCCTCGATCTTGATGTCCATCTGCAGCGCAGTCACGCCGCGCTCGGTTCCCGCCACCTTGAAGTCCATGTCGCCGAGATGGTCCTCGTCACCCAGAATATCGGTGAGAACTGAGAAGCGCTTTCCTTCCTTGATGAGGCCCATGGCGATCCCCGCAACATGAGCTTTCATTGGGACCCCGGCGTCCATAAGCGCGAGACTTCCGCCGCAAACCGAGGCCATGGAGGAGGAGCCGTTCGACTCGGTGACCTCGGACACGACGCGCATCGAATACGCGAATTCCTCGGGTGTCGGTAAAACTGCCGCGAGCGCGCGTTTCGCGAGCCGTCCGTGGCCAATTTCGCGACGCTTGGGCGAACCCATCCGGCCGGTCTCCCCTGTCGCGTAGGGCGGCATATTGTAGTGGAGCATGAAGCGCTCCTTGTACTCGCCCATCAACGCGTCGATGATTTGCTCGTCGCGCCCGGTCCCGAGCGTCGCCACCACCAGCGCNTGCGTTTCGCCGCGGGTAAAGAGCGCCGAGCCGTGCGTGCGGGGCAGCACGCCCGCGCGCACGCTGATCGGCCGAACCGTGCGGGTGTCGCGGCCGTCGATGCGCGGTTCGCCGTCCAGAATCTGGTTGCGGACGATTCGCGACTCGAGCTCGAAGCATATTTCCTTCACGGCGTTCGCATCCGGCCCGCCTTCCTTGCCCACGCCCACCTCTTCGAATACGCGCTTCCAGATGCCGTCTATCGTCTCGGAACGCGCCTGTTTCTGGCGCAGCGCGAACGCAGCCCGCAACTCGCTTTCGGCCAGCTCCTTGATGCGGCTTGCGAGCGTCGGGTCCTTCTCTTTGGGTTTCCAGTCCCAGGCTGGCTTTGCGGCCTCGTCGGCCAGCTCGTGGATNGCCTGGATCGCCGCTCTCATTTGCTCGTGGCCGAAAACGACCGAGCCGAGCATGACGTCCTCGGCAAGCTCGTGCGCCTCCGATTCCACCATCAGCACGGCGTGCTCGGTGCCCGCGACCACGAGATTGAGCCGGCTTTCCTTCAGTTGCGTCGCCGTCGGGTTGAGCACGTACTGGCCGTTGACGTAGCCGACGCGCGCCGCTCCGATCGGTCCCTTGAACGGGATGCCGGAAAGAGTCAGCGCCGCCGACACCCCGATCAATGCCGGAATGTCGGGATCGACTTCGGGATTGCACGACAGCACCTGCGCAACCACCTGAACCTCGTTGTAGAACCCGTCCGGGAACAACGGACGGATGGGCCGATCGATCAGCCGGGAGGTCAGCGTCTCCTTTTCAGAAGGCCTGCCTTCGCGCTTGAAAAAGCCGCCCGGAATCTTGCCGGCAGCGTAGGTCTTCTCGACGTAGTCGCAGGTGAGCGGCAGGAAATCCTGGCTTGCCTTGGCCTGCCTCGCTGCGACCACCGTGCACAGCACGACGGTATCGTCCACGTTCACGACGACCGCTCCGTGCGCCTGGCGCGCCATTTCTCCGGTTTCCAGCGTCACTTGCTGCGCGCCGTAGGTGAATGTCTTCCTGATAGGGGTCAGCTGCATGGTTTTCTCGATCGGTTAAGCCGGGCGCNCTGCCCGGTAATTTTGATGTGGCGGCTGCGACGGAGAGGCGCCGGGCCGTTTCTGGAAATCAAAACGCCCATCGGGATCCAATGGGCGTCGAGGAAGTCACTTGCGCAGGCCAAGTTGCTCGATCAGCTCGTGATATTTCCCGTTGTTCTTTCGCTTGAGGTAGTCGAGTATCTTGCGACGCTGGCTCACCATCTTCAGCAATCCGCGCCGCGAATGGTGGTCCTTGACGTGCGTCTTGAAATGATCTGTCAGCCCGTTTATCCGGGCCGTGAGCAAAGCGACCTGCACTTCCGGGGAACCCGTATCGCCCGCCGCACGCTGGTGTTGTTGGACGATCTGCGCCTTTTGCGTAACGCTTACCCGCATGCTCTTATCTCTTCGCGAAAGGCCGGTATTTTATCTTGAAATCAGCGCCTTCTACAAGCTGTTTTGAAATGGAACGCGCGTCACTGGAGGGCGAGCAGGCGCTTGGGCTGCAACCTCCGGCATGAGTCCACTTCGCCCGTGCCGAGGAACATCCCGTCCTCGCCGAAGACCGCGACGTTTCCGCTTTCGGAAACGACTGGAACGGGCTGACCCTGGCGGAACTTCGCCGCCAGCCGCGCTTCAAGAGTGAGGCGCGGACTGGACCCGAGAAGCGCTTCCGGCGGCAGAAGGCGCTCGCGCCGCTCAGCTAGCCCGAGCGCCTCGAGCCCTTCCAGGGTGACCGACTGCCCGAGCCGGAACGGGCCGACGGCCGTGCGCTCGAGGCCCGAGAGATACGCCCCGCAACCCAGCGCCGCCCCGAGGTCCTCGGCAAGCACCCTGATGTAAGTGCCCTTGCTGCATTCGACGAACAGCTGGACTGTGTTTCCTTCGAACCGCTCCAACTCGAGCCGCCGGATCACGACCGGTCGCGGCGAGCGAGGAACGTGCTCGCCGCGTCGGGCGTAGGCGTACAGGGGGCGGCCCNGATGTTTGATCGCCGCGTGCCGGGGTGGGAGTTGCTCGATCTCGCCGCGAAAACGATCCAGCGCTGCGAGCAGATCCTCGCGCGTGGCGGTCGCTTCCGAGCGCTCCAGTACCGCACCCTCCGCGTCCCCGGTCTCGGTGCGCTCGCCGAGCTTGACCCGCGCCCGGTAAGCCTTGTCAGCACCGAGCAGCGCCCCGGCGAACTTGGTCGCCTCGCCCAATCCGATCACGAGCAAGCCGCTCGCCAGAGGGTCGAGCGTTCCCGTATGGCCGGCGCGCTTTGCGCCGAGGAGGCGTTTTGCTCTTTGCAACACGGCGTTCGAGCTCGGTCCGACCGGCTTGTCGATCAGCAGAACTCCATTGACGGGCGTATCTCCCACGAAGGAGCCTCAATCCCCTTTCTTTCCGCTCACTGCGGCGTCGATCAGCTGCGAGAGACGCACGCCTCGCTCGACCGAAACGTCGTGTTTGAAGCGTATTTCCGGGGTGACGCGCAGTCGCAGGCGCTTCCCGAGCTGGGCACGCAGGAATCCCGCTGCGCGTTCCAGACCCGCCTCGGTGCTCTTCAAGGATTCCGCATCGGCCAAAGTCGTGAAGAAAACTTTCGCATAGGCGAGGTCGGGGGAGACCTCGACCCCGGTGAGGGTAATCATGCCGACGCGCGGGTCTTTGAGCTCGGCGCGCAGCAGTCCGGACAGCTCGCGCTGGATCTGATCGGCGACGCGGCGCAAGCGTTGCTGGTTGGCCATGAGGTTACCGAGTGTGGAGCGAAGCGATCGGCCATCCTACAGCAGATCCTTCGTCGCGCCGCGCGCTCCTGGAGGATGGCGCGGACGCTAGAGTGTCCGCGCCACTTCCTGGACTTCGTAGATTTCGAACTGGTCGCCCACTTTGAGATCGTTGAAGTTTTTCACGGACATGCCGCACTCGAAGCCGGCCTTCACTTCGCGCACGTCGTCCTTGAAGCGCTTGAGCGAATCGATCTCGCCCGTATGCACGACCACGTTGTCGCGCAGCACACGCACCAACGCGTTGCGCCGCACCAGGCCCTCGAGCACCATGCATCCGGCCACCGCCCCGACCTTGGAGATCTTGAAAACCTGGCGCACGTCGACCAGGCCGAGTATCGCTTCTTTTTTCTCCGGCGCGAGCATACCCGAGAGCGCCGCCTTCACTTCGTCGACTGCCTCGTAGATGATGTTGTAGTAGCGCACGTCCACGCCCGAGGCCTCGGCTGCCTTGCGCGCAGTCGTATCGGCACGGGTATTGAAACCGATGATCACGGCCTTGGAGGCGAGCGCCAGATTCACGTCGGACTCGGTGATCGCGCCCACTCCACTGTGCACCACATTGACTTTGACCTCGTCGGTCGAAAGCCGGGTGAGCGCGTGCACCAGCGCCTCCTGAGAGCCCTGCACGTCCGCCTTGATGAGAAGCGCGAGCAACCTCGCCTCGCCTTCGCCCATTTGCTCGAACAGGTTCTCAAGCTTCGCCGCCTGCTTCTTGGCGAGCTTCACGTCGCGGAATTTGCCTTGACGGAACAGCGCAATCTCGCGCGCTTTGCGTTCGTCGCCGAGCGCCATGACGTCCTCGCCTGCCGCAGGCACGTCCGACAAACCCTGGATCTCGACCGGGATCGAAGGGCCGGCCTCTTGAACCGGGCTTCCGCTCTCGTCGAGCATGGCCCGAACCCGGCCGAAGGCGCTCCCGGCGAGCACGATATCGCCGCGCCGGAGCGTTCCGGATTGAACGAGCACCGTGGCCACCGGTCCGCGGCCCTTGTCCAGCCGGGCTTCGATCACGAGGCCCTTGGCAAGCGTGTCTACCGGCGCCTTCAGCTCCAGCACTTCGGCCTGCAGCAACACTTGTTCCAGCAGCGTGTCGATGCCGGCGCCGGTTTTCGCCGACACCGGAACGAACGGCGAATCCCCGCCGTATTCCTCCGGTACCACGGTCTGCGCCACCAGCTCCTGCTTGACCTTTTCTAGGTTCGCCTCGTGCTTGTCGATCTTGTTGATCGCCACCACGATGGGGACTTCGGCCGCCTTGGCGTGATGGATCGCCTCGATCGTCTGCGGCATCACGCCGTCGTCGGCCGCGACCACCAGCACGACGATGTCGGTCACTTTTGCGCCGCGTGCGCGCATCGCCGTAAAGGCCTCGTGGCCCGGCGTATCGAGGAACGTGACCATGCCGCGCGGCGTCTGGACATGGTAGGCGCCGATGTGCTGGGTGATGCCGCCCGCCTCGCCCGAGGCGACCTTGGTGCGGCGGATGTAGTCGAGGAGCGAGGTTTTTCCGTGATCGACGTGTCCCATCACGGTGACCACGGGCGCGCGCGGCTTCAGCTCGGCCTCGTGGTGCTCGTCGGGCACATCGGCGAGCAGGGACTCCGGATCGTCGAGCTTGGCCGCCTTCGCCACGTGGCCCATGTCGGTCACGACGATCATCGCGGTTTCCTGATCCAGCACCTGGTTGATCGTCACCATGTTGCCCAGTTTCATCAGCACCTTGATGACTTCGGCCGCCTTCACCGACATCTTGTGGGCGAGATCACCGACGGCGATGGTCTCCGGCACCATGACCTCGCGCACGACCGGCTCGGCGGAAGCGCTGAACTGTTGCGC
>JGI25616J43925_10000170_pt1 | contig 21140 bp, 24 predicted proteins | sample GraSoi2013_100cm_FD_43925 | JGI IMG/M metagenome (IMG submission 43925) | reverse complement strand
TATTTTGAAGTTCGCTTTCGAACTGAAAAATATGTTGAAACATATTTTTCGGCCGAAAGCGAAGCGAAGCAAAGCGACCCGCGGAAAGAGGCAGCAAACGCAAGAGCCGCGAGCTTGCCGAGACGGGTCGAGGATTTAAATGGAGGGGCACCCCGAGGCTTGCCGAGAGAGGGCGCAGCCCGTTTAAGCCGCAGACGGTACTCTTGCGCCAGGTGCCGTCCGTGGGGTTTGAATCACATTTGGCGGCTGCCACACTTCAGTCCTTGAATAGCTAGTTTCTGTCATTCAAAAAAGGACGCGCCTTTGGAACAATGGGACCTCGCAAAATAAGTATTAAGCCTTCTTATAAGAAACCCGTCAAGATGAACGGCAGCAACTGGATATGTCGGCGGATACGGCTGCAATCGCGGAGTGATTTTACCTCTAGCCAAATATGCTTTGTCACCGGTAACGGCAATCAAGGACGAGTCCTTTGACCGTTAGTCCCGGGTGGCGAATGGAGGCGTCGTCACCTAGCTTCCTGACTTCCTCTCTAGCGTCTTCGAGGTTCTCGCTTTTTAGATGATTTCTGCTGGTCTTCCAAGTATCGCAAATGAACCAGCCCACTACATAGATGCCGAACGCAAAATTATGTGGTAGTAAATACTTCTGCACGAGCTGGTCCTCGAGATCCTCCTTTACTCTTGGATTCCAACACCCTTTTGCCTCTATAACAACGGTGGATAATCCTCCGGGACTATTGTCGCTTTCTGGGTAGACAGCCTTGACTAGAAGATCGGTCTTCATTCCTCGCTGAATCTGAACCTCTCGGCCAACAATTATCCCAGTTTTTGGCCCAATATCGTCTGTCAACCACCGGGCGAGTTCGTCAGAAAAGTCTTCTTCGTCCTTTGGCTCAAAAGAAGTCCGGCGGTGGCCTTCTTTTTGCCAACGCCATAGTCGTTCCGCTGCGGGGAGCTCCTTTTTCGTGTAGTATTTCTCGAATCGCTCGAGGGATTCGAGAACGACTTCCAAAAGGTCATTGTCGTTCATGACCAGTCGAGCCTCGCTGCGCGTGAGTACGGCGATTAAGTCGACTGGCGAAGGCGGTTGCCAAAGTTGGCTGCGACGTACCCTCAGATGATCCTGGTACCTCCAGCGGAATTCGATTTCGCGATCCGGAAATACTTTGGCTAAACGAAGAAGTTCTGCGCCGGCTTTCGGATCAAGACACATTGTTAGCGCGTCTAAGGTCGAGCGACGATAGTCCGCCACTGCCTGACGAGGCGTGACATATCCGCTCTTTTGCTCGATCGGGGACGGCGGGAAAAGTTGATACAACAATTCAATACATTGCCCTAATTTCTCAGGTGCCAAGCTGATTGTTCTTCGGCGGTCCCCTAGTTCTAAATTACCCGCGATTGTCAGAAAGACCTTTTCCGCAAATGTTCTGTCCTGAAACAGTGGCCATACCAGGTCCCAAGTGTCGGAAGGTGCGAGTGCAAATGCGATCGCGACAATCGTAACCCTAGTCTCGCTCGATAGTCGGTTAACTCGCGGGAGCATGCGGCGCATCCACTTTTTGAACGCTGGGGCATCATACTCAAAGAGGTAGGAAAAGGAGGTTGTGAGCGCCTCCCGTTTAGTGGAGTGAGATAGAGCAAACTCTGCTAGAATGGCGCTAAGCCGAGAATCCCAACATTTACCAAACGGACGCCAGGCCAGGATGTAACCATGGCGCTGAAAAGATTCTTCTGCCTCCCAACGAAGAGCGTCGACGGTTGCATCTTGATCCAGCTGGTACGCCAAAGTTACCATTTCCTGATGGTGATCTTCACCGTCGCTGAGACGACCCACAATGCTGTGGATCCATTTCTCAGCCACGGCGCGTCGCAGTTCTCCGTTGCTTTCGAATTCGTCGCGTACCGACCAAATCGCGGCGTAGCCTGGATCGGAAAAATTGGATCGCGCCTGCAGCTTTTCAAAATCATCAGAGCAGCCGATCAAAAAGCCCCTAGCTGCTGCCTCGATCAGAGCACGCCGCTGGTCGTCTGATGCTTGCCACCCAGGCATTTCCTTTATGTCGTGATGCAGAAACGGCGGGTAAAGCCCGTCCCCTTCTTTCAAAGCCAGCTGATAACAAAGGCTCACCCAATTCGAAGAGCTCCCTTGCGATATCCGATCCAGGTCAGATTGGATCCGGGTTTGCAGATCTGAAGCGGTTATTCCGTGCTGCAAGCGCCGTCGCCGCCGACGCGTTTCACGTAGAAAGTCGGCCTTTGCCTTTCTGGCGATCGGTTCGTCCAAGTTCCAAGCACGAAGAAGCGAAAACCGCAATTTCAGCGCCGGAATTTGACTAATAGTATGGAGAAACAAATCCCACCATTGGGTAATATCGTTACGTATGGCAAGTAACCAGATGGCCTGCACCCAAATAGTTAGGCGGCTTTGATCAATCGTCGGTAGGCGCTCCAGAATCCACCCGAAGTCAGAGCCTTGCAGCAAAGGGAACTCAGTAGACAAAAGATGAACAATATCGTGTTCGTTTGTGTCCGGATCCTGAAGGACATAAAACGCAAAATTTCGCCGAATCGATTGATCATCCCACAGCTTTTCCAAGTCCTGGTTTCGATGAGAGCGCTGCCGATAACGGTCCTTCTTCCAAAGGCGGATCGTTAGCGGAGGTATTTCAGGTTGGTCTAAGTTTCGGAGTGCAAGGCAAATCCCACCGTATGCCAGGCCGCAGAATGGATTAAGTACATCAAAACACGCTTCAACGTTGGTGAGCCAGGTCAATAAAGTCGGGAGATCTTCAACTTTGATGCAGCTCGGACATTGATAGTTGAGGAACGACCAATAGGCGCCGTGAAAGCTGTCATCTTTCGGGCGGGAGATGTGCGTTAAACACTGACTTACGCTCCAATAGGTCGGAACCAATCTCGCTAGAGCGTAGCCCTTAAGCTGGTCTTCTGGATCTGGACCACAAATGCCATGCGCCATGGGCTCAAGCTCGTTCAACCGCTCGTTTGGAAGGGTTTTGACTAGAACCCTCGCCGCACCTTCTTTCACTTGCTGGTCCAGGTCCGCCCGACGCAGCATAGGTAGCAGGGGATCGTTGAGCTCGGCAAGTTTACATTCCTCTGCAATTTCAAGCGCAAGTCGGCGTGCAATCACGTTCGATGCATCATCCTGAATATATTCCCACAACTGTTGCGCGAGCTGCTCATGCTTGAGCCCCGATAAAAAGCGGCTTAAACCAAAATCGTCAAACAACTCCAGCCGTCTGGATTTCTCGAGAATTGCGCGAACGATTTGCTGTTTTCTATTGCCTTGAATTCGAGCTACGTCACTGCGAAGAAGGATCCCGGGATCAATACTAAGCAAGTGCTCTAAGAACTCGTCGTTTGTGCCGGCGAGCCAAGCCGCCGTTTCAGCTAATTGCGGGATTACGTGCTCAGTTCTCTCATCGACTCCGCAAAATAACTTTCGCAGTTGAATCAAGGGAAGGTTTTGGACCTTTCTGGCCGCGAGGCACTCCGCGAAAGTTTGGTGCGCGAAACTAACTCTTTCTTCGCCGCGTGACGAGAAAAGAGCAGTGCTCAGCGATGTTACAACGGCTTCACGGCTCGCTGACTCCAATTTTGTGTTATTGAGGATTGTGGAAACGCAAAGGTCCGAATGGAATTGAAAATCCTGGGAATCGGCGAGCGAAATCGCAGAACGTCTGCTGAAAACCAGCAATGCCGCCAATAATGCGGCCCCGTCTCTGATAACTTCCGGCGCAGGGACCTTGAAATTCTTGTCGGAGAACTTATTAGCTTCGGTGCGTATCGGATCTGGCTCACGGCACAAATCAATCATCCCTCGTTCGTAAATTTCTCGATAGCTGCCTTCCAATCGCCGACTGGATTTGAACCCTCGCAACAGAAAGAATAGCGTCGTTGGTCGCGCTGCGAGAGTAACAACTTTTTTCGCAACGAGCTGCTTTGAAACGTCGTCTGCTGACACACCAAACGACGTTGCTGCTAATTCTACATCGACCCAGCGAAGCGGACATAATTCCCAAATGCTTTTCGAAGAATCGGCGTTCCACAGACTAAGAAGTTGCTGCCCTGCAGCGACTGGCCAATCAGTGGTTCGGCAGGCTGTGATCAATCGGAGCCGATCGACTGGGCTGGATCGGAATTCAGATGTCACAAAAGAAAGAAAATCTTTGATCTTGATTAAACCCTCATCTAATCCGTCCAAAACGAGCGTCAGCTCGTGATCAGCTTGAAGCCAGGAACGCCAACGAGTCGACTCGAGAACCCGACGAATGAAGACTGATGCGTCTGGGATATCTCTGAATCTGATCCAGATTGTTGTAGCGTCACCGTCAGACGGAGGGCAAATCCCAGGAAATGCTTGTTCTAGTGCGGTACTCTTACCCAGGCCCGGTTCTCCTAACAGGACTAAGCATCGCTCAGAAAGAAGATTGTTAAGGAGCCGAGCAGCTTTGTTCAAAGAAATTGGAGTCCTCTCGGGGTCATCGAGGAATCCTTCTCCCGAGACGCCGCACGAAATCGCTGAGCCCAAAGGTACCCAAAACCGTTTCCAAGGCAGAGTCATCCGCAGCAAGATGGTTCCACAGTCATTTCGGGACAAGCTATGATTCCTCCCCGCGGGATCCTCCCGGTGGTGTGAATGTAACCGTTTGATCAGGGCCGGTTATATTTCGTCACATTGTCACGCTGATGTTTGTTCTTTGCGGCTGTAGGCACCTAGCTCATCCTTGTGGTGATGGCTAGCTTGGCGNCGAGAATGCGTGACTGCGCCGGGTAGACACGTTAGAGTGAATAATAAGTCGTTTAGAAGACCACGGCAATCTGTCAGACGTTCGAGCATTTAAGTCCAAACGATAGAATTCGTTGCATCTATGAGCGGTGGAATCCCTCCCCGGGGCGTATTGAATGCGGCTAATATCCCACCGGATCTACAGAAGAAAATAGGCCAGGGAATTGAGCCGTACTCGATTATGCCGCTTTTGGATGGAGAGGTGAGCGGGTCTGGGACTCTGGTAATAATCGACGGCACAGGTGGAATACTGACAGCCGGTCACGTGGTTCGAAATTGGCAAAATCGAAATCCAAGGACAAATGCTCCAAAGCGTCTTGGAGTCGTGCCTGATCGCTATGCGTCTACTTTGGTGGAAGAACCATTAGAGCATTTTGACAGCTTCGTGATGGGTCCCGGCACCGCTGAAGCCTTTGGTCCAGACCTGGCTTTCGTTCGTATTCCCGCGCCGAGCGGCTCTCTGAGCACCCTCGTTGCTAAGAAATCTTTTTTCGATTTAAGCGGACCGAGCGTAAACAATCGGCTCATTGGCATTACACGAAAGACCCCATTGGCCCTTTGTGGCATCGTAGCTGAGAAAACGGAGGTGATTGCGCGCAAGATCATTCTTAATTATTACGTGATCTTTGGCACCGAGCCCGAGCAGTTTGAGCGGGACGGCTTTGACTACATTGATTTGGGCTCGAGGCGCTCGTTGGAGCCCAGAACCCCAATCAGTTTTGGAGGGATGAGCGGGGCTGGTCTCTGGAGATTCTCAATCGCCAGATTACCGGGGGCCGAAATGAAGCCTTTCGATTTTCAGCTTGCCGGGGTCGCCTTTTATCAATTAGCCGATACCGATGATGGTATCGCCACGGTTCGCTTCCACGGTCCTCGGTCTGTCTACGAGCGCTGCCTTCCGCACGTGCGAAATTGGATTCACTGAGCTAACAATGGCAATGAAAAGCAGAGTTTGGAATCAAAAATGGCTAGCAACAAATACCAAGAAGATCTCCCAGACTATAGGGACCTGGAGAATCAAAGCGGTAGACGCCCCGGATATACGCTCATGATTCTTGAGAACGATGGAGGGGTCGGGATCCACATGTGGCCAGTTAATGAGGATTACGACAAAACAGATGGGTTGCACGCAGTTTATCTGAGCGCAGAGCAAGCCGAAAAATTGCTACAAGGACTTACAGCGGCGACAGAACAAGCGCGATACAAGGAAGAAAAAAGTCGTCGCTCGCGGTCTTAAAGCGCCCTTGTTGAAAAATGCCGCTGGATGAGTTGCCTTCTATCCGTTGGTGTTCCAGCGGTTATCTCGATGCTCGAAATGGGCGCCCAAGGCATAGTTCAGCTTCTACTCGATCGCGAAAGCCTCAAACCGTTCGGCGCTGCCATCGGTTTGCCGATTGGCTCACATCGAGAAAGTTTCGGTCGGCGGGCTGAGCGCCCGTCTCGGTGAATCTAGTTCAATGATGCGATGTTGCGAGCCATTGGATGGCCAGTGGGATTAACCATCCCGCGATGGCGCTGGTGATGAGCCCGGCCAGATAGTACAGGGACCCTTTAAACCTAGACAGTGTCCTAGAGACCGCTGACCATGTTCGTGGATTTGTTTTCAGCTTCCCGCTCTCCGCTGCCCGAAGAATTTCATAGATTGCATCCGTCTTCGCCTTACAGGAGCTGAGAAGCTTTGCGATCGACGCTTTGTTCAAATCTGCTGCGAGCTCGGCCTCTTGCTTTCCCTGCAAGATGTCCGGATGGGTGATTCCGTTCCGTTTGATCAGGTTATAAAAGTGGGGGTGCTTCTCATATCCCGGACCGTACTCTTGTTCCAGGTAATGATTCAAATTCAGCTCGATTAAGTCTTCCGTGTGATCGTTGATGCTGTGCTCGAGTGATCGACGACGGATCAGAGGCCAACCGAACTTGTCATCTGTCATCGACCAATGAACCCACCTGATTCGCGGATTCTTTTCCATGAAGTCTTGAAATTTCGCGAGGATTTCCCTTTCCCAAGCGTCAATCTCATTGTTAGAGAGCGGGGGGTGCTCCGGTACGAACGCGCGTTTTTCACCGGTCCCTCCAAAGCGAGCGCAAATCGACGTGATTCGGGTAGGGTGCTCATCGAAGCTGGTCGTCGTGCAATGGATGACGTGAACGTTCCGATTCCCCGAATGGAAGAAGTCCAGGACGTTCGTCGTTTGCTGCTTGGTCTTTAACATCGTAAGGGAATGCTCCGGTTTGAAGCAACGAAACGTGCAAGCAGTGAGCAAGCATAGCAAAGCTCCTGCAGCGTATTTGTGTTCTTAGCTCTGGATGGCCTGACTGGGTAACAGACCTAGCGCTGCTCGAACCGCAATATTTTCCTGGCCGCGTATTGCCAAAGGCACGCGCTTCAGAGGATAGATATCGAGGCTCGTGAGACAAAAAGCGGTTTTGAAAAGTGTCCAAGAAGTGTCCAAGCATGTCGCCCAGGCGATGCAAGGCTTGGCCCATAAGTAGTTGGCGCTGAGGCATGCACCCGGCAGGGCTCGAACCTGCAACCCTATGATCCGAAGTCATATACTACCCTCTGCCTGAAACTGCCGGAAGAGAGAACCCTATCCGCAACCTTGAAAAATGGCTAAGAGGCCTTTTAAGTCGTTTTGCGAAAACGCTGTAAATTTCTGNTTTGGAACAAGCTGCCTCGCATGGANTCGAACCATGACAAAGTGATCCAGAGTCTGTTACAGGGGATGAGCGAGCTTGACAGCATATGACCCGCTATGAGCCCGCTAAGCGGCTAAGAAATGAAAAATCTTAGCCACTTTCCAAAAACGGATATCAGATTTTGGCAGAAAACCGGTTTTCCCTCAGCCCGTCACATCGCAGAGGGAAAACGTTGGCTGACGCAAGAGTGGCATCGTGTGCCAAGAGAAAAGTATTGCCGTCTAATCGAATCTGAAATCGCGACAAAAGGAAGCAGCGGCCCCTAAAGCCCGCGACCCTTATCTGTCACTCCGGCGAGGGAGGGAGATCGCCTACAGAGTTACAAGCACTCTTTCGCGACTCGATCACTTCCCGTGGCACAAGTCCGTGATTGCGTAATCTTTGCCCACGACTGATTAGCTGTGAGGCCGATTAGCACACTTGGACAAGAATTGCGTCACTCGGGCTGAGTTTATCGCTTTCTTTTCGCCGGCCGGCATGCTAACAAAAAGCGCCGCGGCGGCGTTTGCAAAGCGAACCGCTTCCATTATCGGGACGCCGCTAGCCCATCGGGCGGCGAGTGCTCCGATAAACACGTCGCCCGCGCCGTGGGTATCAATTAATTTCACTGGATGAGCGGGCTCGGAGTACCGGGTCTCCTCTCGTGTTGCCATTGCTAAGCCTAAGCCGCCGGCCGTGACGACTACGGTGGCAACTTGGCGGGACAGTATCGCGGCCGCTTCAGTTGCTGCGCGCAAGCTCGCTACTACAACACCACAAATCATCTCCGCTTCTACGGCGTTAACGACCAAAAGATCGATATTGGCCGCCAGATCAGGTCGAAGCGGCCGAGCCGGCGCTGCGTTAAGAATCACCCGGACGCCGTAACCTTTGGCCAATTTAGCCGCAGCAACGTTAGCGGCCTCGGGAACCTCGTTTTGGAGTACCAGAACCTGAGCATCACGAATGACTTCTTGCGCTTCTTGCAGGTCTTCGTTAGAAAGCCGGAGGTTTGCGCCAGAAACGATGACCGCTCCGTAATCACCTTCGGCGTCGATGATAGCGACGCTCATTCCTGAACCAGCTTCGAGATCGGTACGAACGTGTTCCGTGTCTACCCCGGAAATCTTCAGGTTATTTAAGAGGCGTCCACCGAAATCATCGTCGCCGACACGACCGACCATCGATGTTCGCGCCCCGAATTGGGCCGCAGCAACCGCTTGGTTTCCCCCTTTGCCGCCTGCCTTGTAGCCCCAGGCGGTTCCAGGCAGCGTTTCGCCTTTTCTCGGGCGGTCGGAGGCATGGACTAAAATGTCGAGGTGCAGACTGCCGAGCACCACCACTTTTGAAGGAGTCCGCGTTCCTTCAGACTTATGTGCGGGGCCGTAAGGACCGTTTTCGATGGTCACAACTCTCCTTTTAAACTGGCTGAGCGCTTATGCGGTCCGCAGCCTCATTCGATCCTCTCGCGGAGCCGCCAAGAGCCTAGTGGATAAACATCCCGCCGTTCACATCGATCGTCGCGCCGTTCACAAACGACGATAGGTCGGAGGCCAAAAACAAGAACACGCTGGCAATCTCTCGCGGATTCGCGATGCGTCCCATGGGAATCGTGCCAAGGATTTTGTCAAAGATCTCCTGACTCATGAGGTCGCCACGGATGTCGGTGTCGACCATCCCGGGTGCCACCGCGTTAACCCGGATGCCTTTGGGTGCTAACTCGCGAGCCATGTCCTTGGTCAAACCCAGCATCCCGGCTTTTGCGGCAGAGTAATGCGGCCCACCGAAAAAACCTCCTCCGGTCAGAGCGGAAACGGATGAGGTCGATGCGATTGAGCCTTTTCCACGGCTAATCATGTGGGGGATAAAGGCCTGTGACAGGTAGAGCATCCCGCGCAGGTTGACATCGAGGACCGCGTCATAGTTCTCAGGTTTTATGTTCATGATGCGGATGGGTTGCGTGATTCCCGCATTGTTTATCAAGATGTCCACTGCCCCAAAATCGTTGATGATTTGTTGCGCCACCTTTTCACATTCATCTTTTTTGGTCACATTGCATACGTAGCCTCGGTGCGCTTTGCCGATGGTGGCTGCGACTTGCCCCGGGTTTTGCCGTTCAAGGTCCAAAATGGCCACGGCAGCGCCATGTTCGGCGAAAAGCCGGGCAGTGGCCAATCCGATTCCATTTTCTGTCGCTGCGCCTGAAATAACGGCGACTCGATCTTGTAGTAACATAATTTTTATTAACTCGCTTTCTTTGGTTTCTAACTCACTGCCGGGAAGGATTATTAATTTTCATGACGAACCGCAGCAGTCGCCGGCAGAATCAGGTCCGGTTGGTCACGAGGGCTGTCCGTTTCGAAACGTCGTTTCGGCCGGTCACGCGCCCAGAATAGCTCGTCGAATCAGGGCCTGGCTTACAACCGCATCCTGACGAGCAATCGCCTCCACTAACTCGGTTTGATTTGTTAGTCGCTTAGCCACCTCCCAGAGAGCGTTCACCATTGCGATGTTATTCTCGCATTCTTTAACTGGGTCTAAGCCGGTAACGTCGGGGAAGGTGTCAAAATAGATAACTCCATCGAACCCTTTTCGTATGAGTTGAAAGAGCAACTCCAACGTCTGCATCAGGTTGACCGTACCGACCATCAATCCATCATCCCGCCGACCGTAACCATCGTTGAGGTGGATTCCCAGGAGTTGGCTCTCGCGTTGAATCATCGCAGCGGTGAAGGCTGGCGCTTCACCCGCGTAAAGCACGTGAGCGAAATCCAGCGTTACCCCAAGGTTAGGGCGGTTAACTTTTTTGATGGCTAGCAGCGTCATCGCGAGGTTCGATAGAAGACTGAAAGCGCGTGGCTCGCTTGGCTTGTATTCAATGCTGACTTTGATGCGGGAGTTATGGTCGGCAATCTCCCGGATGGCTTCGGTTTCCGCTTCCCAAATGCCTTCGTAATCGACCTGGAATGGGTATTCCCAACCATCTTGTCCGAGCCAAATCGTCAGTAAGTCCGCGCCCGTGTCTTCAAGTACGTCCACGGCTCTTTTGGTTAGGTCAATGGCGGCTTGGCGGACTTTTGAGTCCGGATGGGTGAAGGCCCCGAGTTTAAACCCCGGGTCGGAGTAGTAGCGCATCGCGATTCCGTTGACGATCAATCCTCGATCGCGTGCGAAGGAGATGATTTCTTCCGGTTTGACGTTTTTGAAGTGGTCCGGAAAATTCAGGTCGACAGCGGAGAGTCCACGGACTTGGCTTGCCCGCTCAATTAACTCCAGCGTAGTGGGCTTGTACGTCGCGCTTTTCCAACAACGTTCAGGGCACGACGCGAACGAATTCAATCTGGAAGCATAATTCATAGAGTGGAGTTGGGGAGACTAACTCCCGATGTCTTCGGTCATCAAAACGGTAGATGTTCTAGTCAAGCCGGTAGTAACGGGCAGCGTTATCGTGAAACAGCATCCGGCGTTCGTCTGCGCTAAACGAATGGGTAATTTTGTAGAAGGCCTGGTAGAGCGTACCGAAGTCGCTGTACAGTTTGTCGACCGGGAAATTACTGGCGAACATGCATCGAGAGACCCCAAAGGCCTCAATGGTTTGGAGGACGAATGGGCGGATGGTTTCCACCGTCCATTTCCAATCGGCCGTTCCCAGCCCTGAGATCTTGACCACGACATTAGGAGCATCCGCTAGTGAGCGCATGCCCTCTTGCCAACATTGAATACCTTCCTTGTCTTGATCCACGGGCATTCCAGCGTGATTAAGGATCAGCAGAACGTCCGGGTAAGTATGGGCGAGTGCCGCTGCGTCCGCCATTTGTGCGGGATAAAGCTGTAGGTCAAAAGACAAGCCAAACCGCCGGAGCAGGCCAAAACCGTGACGCCATGCTTTCGTCGTGACGAGGTCAGGGCGACTCACGTAGGTCTTGGCAGGATCAGGATGCCAATTGATGACGTCACGAATGCCGCGAATGTTCTTGTAACGGACGTGACCCTCAAGAACCTGCTCTATATCCAGCGCATCCAAAGTCGCACGGCCGACGATGCCGTGAGGATAGCCGTGCTGATCGGCAAGCCGTTGCAACCATTCGGTCTCGCCCACCGGATCAGACGGATCCCAACCGCACTCGATATGGACGGACTTCACAACGTTCTGATTAGCCGTGTCCGCCAAATAGTCTTCCAGCAAGTAGTCCTTTGCGATTGGGCGGATATCGCCTTCCAGCCGCGGTTCGAATGAGTCCGCCTGCAGCCAGGGATAACGATTCCGCCTTAGATCCCAGAGATGATGGTGTGGATCAATTACAGGCTGCGCGTCTGGCATTTGTCCGTCCTCTACCAATTATTTTCTCCTTCGGGTGGCTTGGTCGGCAAAGACGGCCAGTATCACGACCACGCCGGTCGCCACGAGTTGCCAGAAAGACGGCACGTTTAACAACGTCAAGCCGTTCTGCATCGCCCCGAGGGTCAAAGCGCCGACAAGCGACCCTAACGGGTTGCCCTCGCCGCCAAAGAGGCTTGCACCGCCGATAACGGCCGCGCCGATCGCTTGCAGTTCGAACCCGGTGCCGCCGATGGGTTCGGCAGCGCCAACCCGACCGATCAAGACAAAGCCGGCTAAGCTTGCGAGCAATCCGGAGATCGCATACACGCAGATTTTTACGCGGTCGATGTTGATGCCGGAAAGCCGGGCCGCTTCTTCATTGCCGCCCACCGCAATGATCTGCTCGCCTAACGCCGTGTAGCGCACCAGGAGAAACGCCAGCACCGCGATCGCCAGCGCAAGGAGCACGGGTGTCGGAATGCCAGCAACTTCACCGGCGAAGATTGCCCGAAACAGCGGATCGATTCCATAAATGGGCTTGCCGTCTGTGTAAATCAGCGCGGCTCCGCGGTAGATGCTGAGCATGCCTAGCGTGACGATAAAGTCGGGCAGTTTGAGCTTGGCAATCAGGAAACCGTTAACTAGCCCACAGAACACTCCTATAAGCATCCCGGCTGCAATTCCCAAGACGAGGTTTCCCTGAAGTAAGCTGGCTGCAATCATGCTGCTCAGACCCACCACCGAGCCGACCGAAAGATCGATTCCGCGCGTCATCACCACCAGGGTCATGCCGACCGCAATCATTGCGTTGATGGAGGACTGTAGAAGGATGTCCAGCAGGTTGGCCGGTTGGTAAAAACTCGAAGTGAGGACAGAGAAAATAATAAAAAGCAACGCGACACCGACAACAACACTAGCGCGCCTCACCCATTCCAATTGAATGCCCTTCTTTTGGGCTGTGATGGGTGTTTCAACAGGAGCTGCAGAAGAAGGAGGAGGGGTCATACGAGCGCGACCTCCCCGCTGGCATATTTCATAAGTAGATCTTCATTTAACTGGGAACAGTCATCGAAAGTGTTAACTAACCGGCCTTCGCGCATGATCCCGATTCGATTGCAAAGGGCCAAGACTTCCGGCAATTCAGAGGAGATAACCAGAAGAGCGCAGCCATCTTTGGCCAATCGGCGCATGAGTTCGTGAATTTCAAATTTGGCGCCTACGTCTATCCCGCGAGTCGGTTCGTCGAAGAGGAGAATCCTAGCGCCCGATTGCAGCCACCGAGCAATGACCACCTTCTGTTGATTGCCTCCGGAAAGGTTGCGTATCCGGACTCCGGCCCGGCGTGGTCGAATCGCCATTTCTTCGATGTAGCGGCCGATATCCTTTCGCCGTTGCTTGAGCCGCAAAAATCCTGAGGACGCGTACTGGCCATAGTTGGCGAGCCCAAAATTTCGTTCCACGTCCATGACCGGCACGAGGGCTTGCTTGCGTCGATCTTCCGGAATCAGAGCGATACCGGCCGCTATCGCGTCTGAGGGGCGCCGGATGTCGAGCGGTTTTCCATTCACGGAGATAGTCCCGGCATCCTTGCGATCGGCGCCAAAGATGCAGCGCACGAGCTCCGTCCTGCCGGAACCAACCAAGCCCGCCAAACCAAAGATTTCGCCGGGACGCACGGTCAAGTTGATGTCGTACAATTTTCCGGCGGCGCAGACGCCTTCGAGTTTCAGGGCTTCGGAGCCGCCGCGACCAGCATCTACTTTTATCGGGTGGTGCAGCTCTTCTGCCAGACGTCGTCCGGCAATCAAGTTGATCAGTTCGTCTGGATCAATCTCACTCGTTGCTCGGCTGGCGACCACCAAACCATCGCGGAGCACTGTGACGCGGTCGGAGATCGCGTAGACTTCCGGGATTCGGTGCGAAATATAGATGATCCCTTTGCCGCTGCCCTTCAGTTGTCGAATGAGCGCGAATAAACCATCTCGCTCGGCCGGCGTGAGGCTCGAAGTGGGTTCATCGAATCCGATAATTTTGGCGCCCCGCGCTAGCGTTCGAGCGATTTCAACCACCTGCAACTCCGCCATTCCGAGGGAAGAAACGCGAGTCGTTACGGAAAGCCGCGGAGCCAGCGGCTTCAGAATCTCTTTCGCTCTTGCTCGAAACTCTCCTCGCTTCACCACGCTCAGCGCATCGGTTTGTCCGAGGAAAATATTTTGAGCCACATCGAGTTGGGGAACCAGGCTTGGCTCCTGGCTTACTAGTCCGACTCCTAGTGCGAGCGCGTGTCGTGGATCGTCGATGGCGACTTCGCCATGGCCCTCGATCGCGATCGTACCTGAATCCGGCGGTTGCACACCGAAGAGGATCTTCATCAAAGTCGATTTGCCGGCACCGTTTTCGCCCATCAGGGCGTGGACCTCTCCCGCTTTGAGGTCGAAATCCACACCTTTCAACGCTTGCACCCCCGCGAACGCTTTGGTGATGCTTCGGAGTTCGAGCAGAGGCTTCGATGAAGAATCCCCGCCTTGGAGCTGCATGTTTTGCGAGGAATTCGTCATGGTAACCTTACTTCGAGGAGCCGGGAGGATTCGGGAAATCCTTAACGTTATCGGCGGTGATAACCGCTTGAGGCGAGACGATCCAAGGAGGAATGGTTTGGCAGCCTAGGAGGCGCAGCGCCGCTTGCACTCCAAGCACGCCTTCATCATAAGGAAACTCGGCAACCGTAGCGCGCATTTCGCCGGCAGCGACGGATCGCTTGGCTTCACGGATTCCGTCGGTGCCAACCACCGCGGCTTGCTTCTGTTTACCAGTATTTTTGGCAGCTTCGAAGACGCCTAACGCCATACCGTCATTGTTTGCGTAGATTCCCGCGAGGTCGGGATACTGCCGCAAGATGTTGGNGGTGACGTTCAAGGCAGTCATCCGATCCCAATTACCAGGCTGGCTCGCGACCAGTTTTAGGTTGGCGTATTTTTTGACCGTTTCGGTAAATCCTTGAATCCGTTTGCGCGCATTGGGCGAACCGGCTTGCCCCTCGATCTGAGCAATCTTGCCGCCATCTGGATAGAGTTTGTTGAGGAATTCTGCCGCGCTGGCTCCGATGGCGACTTGGTCGGTTCCAACGTAGGTGCTGGCGCCTTCGGTCCGCGCGTCATCGATGATAACGGTCGGGATGTTACGTTTCTTAGCTGCTTGGATCGCCGGGACCAGGTTGGAATCGGACTGAGGTGAAAGCAACAGCGCGTCCGGTTTCTGGGATAACATTGTCTGGGCCAGGTTCAGTTGCTCGACGAGCGAGGATTCGTCTTTCGGAGCCTGCACATCGACCCGGATATTGTATTTGGCCGCTTCAGACTTAATTCCGGCGGCAACGTCCTGCCAGAATTCGTTGATCAACGTCTTGGTTACATAGGCAAAGTGGAGTTGCTTCTTCGGAGCGGGCACAGCGCCGAAAGTCTTCTCTAGATCGACCGATTCGATTTTCTCGGCGGTACCGGTTGGGTAAGCCGAACAGGGTTCGTCGGCACGCGCGTGTGTGGCAGTAAATAGAAAAGGCGCTGTCAATGCGACGACTAGCGATATGTTGCGTTTCATGGGAGCGTAGATTCTTAGATTGGGTTTATCAGATGGTGGGTTGGGTTGATGTATGGGGCTCTTGGAGGAGAAAGATTTCATTTCATGTTGGTGTACCGGGTGTACATGTCTTCGCGCTTCTGGTGAGTGAGCTCTAGAAGCCGCAGAATCAGCAAATCGCCAAACAACAACAAGGCAGCCTCGTAATGGGTGCCCATGGTTAAGACGCTTAACCCGTCCGCCACATCCACCATGGTTTGCGCAGGCAAATGAATCACAACGTCCGCCGGCATCTGCGCCGCCCGCGTGGGCTGTGCGGTAATGATCACCGTCCGTCCGCCCGCTTCTCGAGCCACTTTTAGGAGGGTCTCTATAGTGGGGAAGTGTCCCGGGCCGGCACTCGCAAGAAAGAGATCGCCCTGACGCACGGGCGGAGTCACCATTTCTCCGACGAAGTAAGATCGGAAACCCGCGTGCATCAGTCGCATGGCAATGGCGCTCATCATGAGACCTTCCCGGCCTACGCCGTAGGAAACGATGTGGCGAGCGGCGATGAGTTCTTGGCTTAAGACCTCCAACTGAGCGGGGTCAACCCGCTCAAAGACATTTTCCAAGTCGCGGCAAGCGCGCCGGCCTAGGCCGGTCAAATCAAAACTGGGTTCGGAATTCATGGGGAAAGGATGGAAACAGTCTCACGTAGCTGAAGATATCTAAAACGTTTCAGATTGCGGCTAATATATGCATTCAATAGAGNTGTCAAATAGAAATATTTAGAGGGATTATCAGCCAGGATGACATGTTTCTGCCTTGACTCACCCTTTAATAGCGATTAAATATTAAACGTTTCAATACAGTGAAACGCGTGCCTTAATGAACCAAGAGGATGTTTCGAATTCAGGAGGCTGGGTGCAAAATATGCTATTCTCCCAGCAAATAGATGGCCACCCTTAGAGAAGTAGCTGAACTGGCAGGGGTGTCTGTCGCGACGGCTTCGATGGCCTTAAATCACGGAGCGGTTAAGGAATCTACGCGGCGACGGGTTTTAGAGTGCGCAAAGCAGCTGAACTACGTTCCCAACCGAATCGGGCGGACACTGAATACAGGCAAATCAAACACGATTGCCCTGCTGATGATGACCTCCGTCCAATACGCGGATATCGTTCATAAAACGTCGCTCTTCTTTTACCTCCAGCAGGGCGTTCTGACTGTGGTTGACCGAGCCAATTATAGCCTGAGACTCGAAGTCAAGGCCCACGAAGATCCCGGACTGCCGGATTATTTCGAGCAAATCATCGGAGATAAGACACTCGACGGCATCATCATCGTGCCGCAATATCGTCGCGATTACCCTTTTCTTTACACACTGCAAAAGCACTCTTTTCCTTACGTAATGATGCGTCCGGCGTGCTTCGGAAAGGACGTGAATCACCTGGACCTGGACAATTACCATGGTGGGCAATTGGTGGCTCAACTCTTCGCCCAACGCGGAGCCACCAGAGTGGCAATGATCAACGGACCTGAGACGCATGTGGACGCCATTGAGCGGGAGCGCGGGTTTTTTGAAGGACTGGTGGCGGCCGGGGTGAAGCAGGTGACGAAGCGTTACGGTGATTTTACGGTGCCGAGCGGGACGATCGCAATGGAAAGCGTCGTGAAAGAATTTACGCCGGACGCAGTCTTCTGCGCGAATGACTATATGGCCGCTGGAGCCATAAGAGTGCTGCGAGAGCATCGGCTTAGGGTTCCGGACGACGTCGCTGTAGTGGGTTACGACAACACGGACCTTTGCCTCGCGCTGGACCCAACTTTGACCACGGTCGATTACCGCGCCGAGGAAGTCGGTCGATGCCTGGCAACGGGTCTGCTCGACTTGGTGACCGGGAAGGTAAAATCATTGGCAATGCTGGTCCGTCCTTTCCTGGTGGAGCGGGAGTCGCACCGGAAAGACAGCCATCACCTTTCACCGGTACGGCGTTAGCCGCCGGCCGATCAAGCCAAGGGAAACTGGGGGGTGCTGACGCCAGTGGAGAAACCATCTTTGTTGAGCGCTTTGTCTCTACAATGACGCCCACATGATGCGTATGTCTGCAGCTTTGTTGAGCCCCGGCAAGGTTTACGAGACCCGCTCGCGGGGGTTCGATCTTTGATGTGTTCATCGCTCTCCCTTCGAATGGTTCTTGTCATACTTGGCGTGAGTCAGAAGCCGTAGGACAAACACGATCTGTGTATTATTCCTTTTTGTGCGAGCGCAACAGTTGAAGGATTTTTGATTTTTCTTTCTGTCGCCGTTAGCGGCGCACGGGACTTGAACCGCAATCCGCTCTGTCAGATTGTTAACTTCGCGCCATTCGTGACTGCCCCTTTGACATGACCCTGCTATCTGCTCTGTCGTTATTGGAATATGCTCTGGGTTGGACGCCAAATCATCCCGGAGCTCGGTTACCAACGCCAATTTGTCCGGCGGCGACAACGTTCGAACCTCTGGCATCCGCTCAATCATACAGTCAGGGCACGGAAAGCGTCCGGGTTCTGCAAATAGTCAAGGCNATCGATCTCGNCGTGATACGTCTGCTGCCTGCCGAAATCCCACAAACTTAGACGTACCGGCTCCGAAAGACCCTTGGGTTCTAAAGTCATTTTACCGGAGATTTAGAAAGGGGAACAGGTCAAAAATCAGGATGAGACTTCCTCAGCGAGCTAGCCCTTTTTATGATAATTGACCTGTCCCTAACTAACTTTGTTCCTATGGCCATTCGGAGCTTAGAGAAAAGCTGCAGCGTAGATAAAAGATTTAGCGCACATCATAAAAATATCTTTTGAAATTTTTGTAAGTAAGTTGCCGACATATTCGAAATATTGAAAAAGATAGAAGTTGCCATCATTCAACTTCCGCAAAAAGATGGTAAAGTTGCGGATTTGGCAGGCGGTCATCATCGCATTGACTTCTGGCCAAACGGCCACGTGCAGCCGTTTGTATTCTTCAAGTCTCTCGCTTTTGACTCCGATGACCTTGCCGAATCTTTTTACACGGGGGTCCATGATTATTGGCGGGCAGATTAGGCCCGCTTGAGCGCTTTAGATTGGAAACCTAATTTGGGCGATCGGCAGAAGCGCATAATGGCTTTGCGACGTACGCGAGAAGCGGCTGCTCAACAATTCCGGAGATCGGCTCGTTCTAAATCCACCTTACGCCTTGCGCTTTCTCTCGCCTAGAACTTCCCGGACCCGATCGAGGACAATCGCAAGCAAAATTAATGCACCGAGGAACGAGTTTGCAAAGTAGGGATTGGCTTTGATCTCGATCAGACCATAGCTGATCAGCACAAAGATCGCGCCGCCAAGGAAAATACCGGTGCACGAGATAACGCCTCCCGTGAGGCCGGTGCCGCCGATGATGGATACCGCAAAACTCCCGATCAACCACGAATCACCGGTTTCCGGAGCGCAAGAACCTACCATCGATGCCCACAGAACGGCGGCGAGAGCAGCCAGAAACCCGGAAATCATGTGTGCCCGAAACACAATGCCGTCCGTCGCGATACCGCACAGTCGCGCAGCATGTTCATTGCCGCCGGTGGCAAGCATTTGCCGACCGAAGACGGTGTAAGAAAACATGTATCCGGTAGCCAGGAGGATCAAGCAGACAAGCACAAACACCCAGGAGACACCAAAGACCGCGCTCTGCCCGATAAATCCGAAATCCGCCGGGATGGTGTAAGGGGCTCCACCCGAGATCCCGGAACGCAGCCCCATATAGACGAACATCATCGACAAGGTCACGATGAAGGAATTGATCTTGAGCCGGGTGATGATCAGCCCATTGATCGCGCCTGACACAACACCGAACAGGAGCGTGACGGGAACAGCCAGCCAAGCGTTCCATCCAAGGTTTTGAAAGCATAGCCCGAGAATCACCGTCGCGATACTGCCGATGGCGCCGACTGAAAGGTTCATACCACCCACGACAAGGCAAACCGCTTGCGACAACGCGATCAAGATCGAGAACGCGATTTGCCGCGCGATGATAAACATCGTGTACGGGCTCAGAAACGTGTCAGACACCGACGCAATCGCCCCGAACAATACGACCGTCCCGATGAGCAGTCCGAGCGCTCGGCCACCTCGGAAGCGCCTGGATTGTTTACCGAGCTCCGGCACCGTCCCGGTCGGCTCCGGTTTAACTAACTCTGTCTTTTCCATTAGTGTACTGCACTTAAAAGGTGCCCGATTTCATCCCGCACTTCCGCGCAGGATCTATCATCCAGACGGCTCACTTCCGCGATAATGCGTTGATCGGCAAAAATCAGGACCGGGCTGGACAGCCGGATGACTTCCGCCATCTCGGAGGAGATTACGATGATCGCCTTCCGTTCGACGCGCGCGAGGTTCCAGATCAATTGGTGGATCTGCTCTTTGGAGCCGACGTCGACTCCCACGGTCGGTTCGTCAATCGATGAGGATATCGCAGTCCGCCAATAACCATCTTCCGATGCTGATCTTCTGCTGGTTGCCGCCGCTCAGATTACCCACCACTTCGGCCAGGCTGCGGGTTCGCACCGCAAGTGCGGATACCATTTTCCGGGCTGCTTCGTCCTCTTTCTTTCTGCTGATGTAACGGGTCAGGGGATGCCGCATTTTCTCCCACACCAGCAGAGTGAGGTTGGTGAGCACCGGCTCATCCAGAAACAGGCCCTCCTCTTTCCTGTTCTCCGTCACATAACCCATTTTGTACCGAAACAATGCGTCCGAAACCCGCTTGATAATCGCTTTCTTGCCGTTCACGTAGACGGATCCCGACGTTGCCGGATCCTCGCCGATCAGCACCCGTGCAAGCTCGCTTCGTCCCGCGCCGACGAGGCCGTAAACCCGAGAATCTCGCCTTCACGCAGCTCGAAGGAGATATCTCTGCATTTCCCTGCCTTTGTCAGTCCTTCGACTTTCAAAACGACACGTTGCTCGTTGACTTGCGTAGGACCAATTCGCTGTTCCCGGACATCCCGGCCGATCATCATTCGCACCAGCTCTCGACGTTCAAGCTCCGCGGTTTTTCGAGTTCCCATCAGCTTCCCGTCTCGCATGACGCTGATCCTATCCGCAATCCGGTAGACTTCCTCGAGCTTGTGCGACACATAGATCAGCGTCACCCCACGCTTTTTGAGGTCCTCGAGAAGCTCAAAAAGATTATCCGCTTCCTTGGTCGAGAGGCTACTTGTCGGCTCGTCCAGGAGGATCACCGTCGCGCGCGCCGCCAAAGCCCGCGCAATCTGGATGAGCTGCTTGTGCGCCGCACTCGGCTGACGAACCACCGTCGAGGGTGGAAGGGTTAAGCCAACCTGGCGCATAAACAACGACGCCTCCTCGTACAACCACTTCCAGCTTATCTGGCCGCCCGCCACAACCCCGAGACAGCTTGTCGAGCATGATGTTTTCGGCAACGCTGGCATCTGGAACCGCCTGGATCTCTTGGTGAACGATATCGATGCCCATGGCCAGGGACTCCCGATAACTCTTCGGACTCAAGGGCTTGCCGCCGAAGCTCATCTCACCGGAATCAGGTTGATAGATCCCGGTGATCATTTTCATGAGGGTGCTCTTCCCCGCCCCGTTCTCACCCATCATCACCCAGAAGATAAAGGATAATTTGACTACCACATACCTCACGAAGGGTGAGACGAACAAGTAGGTGACTATCATGTCATGATCGCCTCCGGCCAGGAACCGACGAAAGGATCGTTGCAATCGCCGATTCCCAGGT
>JGI25616J43925_10000162_pt1 | contig 21603 bp, 14 predicted proteins | sample GraSoi2013_100cm_FD_43925 | JGI IMG/M metagenome (IMG submission 43925) | reverse complement strand
ACCCGCCGGTTCGGCCTTAATATCTGCCGGAGCGAAGCGGAGGCAAAATCAAACAGACAGGCGGCCGGGCACTTGCGGGTGGCGGACAAAATGAGGCAGCGGGTGGACGGGGCCTTAGCCCCGGACACGAGAGCTGCCCGAACGAAGGCAGGGGGAGCTGCAAGGGGCGTGACAGGTGGGCAATTGATAGAGCCGGATTGAAGGGCAAGGATTAACAATGCGGGGACCACCTGGCGCGGCGCTTGCCGAACCCTGCCGGAGTGAGACCGCTCTTCCCGAGTGTCATTAGGGCTTAGAAGTGTCTGCAGGGCTTAAAAGTGTCTGCAAAGTTTAAAAGGACCAGCAAACGTAAAAGTGGCTTCAAGTCCTACAAGTGGTTCACGGCTTAGAAGTGTCTTCATGAGTTGTCCCTATATAGGTCAAGTAACGAATATTACTAGTGCTTAATTTTAGGTATCACAGAAAGGTGCTGCCTCATGTCTTTTTGGCATTCTTGCCAGGTAGCAACGGAACAGACAGCGCATTTTTCCCGCCCATAAATTTTGTTTTCGTGAACCGGGAATTGCTGCGCATGTGCCACTTTCGGACATCTTGCCAATTCTCTGTGGCACGCAATATTTGGAGGATTTTAGTACCATCGTTCACCCTGACTTCAGCGGGTAATAGGCGGTGTGAATGCTACAGACAAATCGGCATAAGAGCTCTAAAGAAATCACCTCACCGTATTCTGTATAGGCTCCGTACCCGACAAGTGCGTAATTTTAGTGATCGGTTGACCTTAATAGTGGGTATGGAAAGTGAGAGAGAAGAAGGCATAGATCCCCTGGCGGCTGACCAGGAGGAGCAGGAGCAAGCTGTTCTAAAACCTGCAAAGGTTATGGAGCTGCTAAAAGTGCAAGGCATAGTCATCAACTATGCAGAGGCAGAACTCGTTGGACAGCTCCTGCACCAACTTTCAAATATCATTGTATCTAAATTCTTACAAAATGAGCAAGATCGCTGATTTATACATCCGGGTGAGCACGGATGAACAAGCTGACAAGGGGTATAGCCAACGCAACCAGGAAGAAGTACTACGCAAATATTGCTCGATCAACAATATAACGGTGCGTCAGGTGATTTTTGAAGATCATTCCGCCAAATCATTCAACCGCCCGGAATGGAAAGCCCTGTTGCTGTCCTTAAAGCGGAAAAAGCATAGTTCCGACCTGGTGCTATTTACCAAATGGGACCGGTTTAGCCGCAATGCGGGGGATGCCTACCAGATGATCAACGTACTACGCCGGCTGGGTGTTGAACCCCAGGCCATCGAACAACCCCTGGATCTATCCATCCCGGAAAATAAAATGATGCTGGCCTTCTACCTGGCCGCCCCCGAGGTAGAGAATGACCGGCGGGCTATGAATATATTCTTCGGCATGCGCAGAGCGATGAAAGAAGGCCGTTATATGGGTCTGGCGCCCATTGGATATACGAATAAGGCGGATGAAAAAGGAAGGAAATATATAGCCCCTAAAGAGCCGCAGGCCACTATCCTGAAATGGGTATTCGAAGAACTGGCTAAAGGGGTTAACAATACCGAGAAAGTATTTAAGCTGGCGAAAGAGAAGGGGCTAACGTCTACAAAAAGTCACTTTTGGTTTGCCATTCGCAATCCGGTCTATTGCGGAAAAATATTCATCCCCCAACACAAGGACGAGGAAAGTCGGTTTGCAAAAGCGCAACATGAACCTATCATATCGGAAGCCCTGTTTTACAAAGTACAGGACGTCCTGGATGGCCGGGGCAGGATCTATAAAATAAAATCGGTCGTCAATGAGGACTTACCTTTGCGTGGCTTTCTGATCTGTCCTAAATGCGGGAAATTATTATGCGGCAGTTCCTCCCGGGGCAGGAGCCGGTATTATCCCTATTATCACTGTGTCGGTGACTGTACCTGCCGGTTCCGGGCGGATAAAGTCAATCAGCTCTTTGTAAGCGAGCTAAAGAAATATATCCCCCGGCCCGAGTTGAAAGAACTTTTCCGAACCAGTCTTACTAAGGCCTTCACCAGTCAATCCAGCACCCATCAGGGCGACCGCGTACAGTGGACCGCAGATATCAAGGACCTCGAAGCCAAACTGGCCAGAGCCCAGGATCTGCTTTTGTCCGGACAGATCGAACCGGAAGATTATCGTAATATGAAATCGGCCTATACCGAAAAACTGGTTCGGCTCCAGGTAAAGCTAGATACCCTGATCAAACACCCTACAGGCATCGACAGTTTATTAAAAGAAGGCCTGGACAATCTATTCCAGTTGGATAAAATCTATGAGAACGGCTCGATGGAGGTGAAACAACAGGTGATCGGTTCGATGTACCCCGAAAAATTGAGTTTTGACGGTGATCATCTTCGAACCACGCGCATCAATGAAGCGATCAGGATAATCTATATGATGAGCAACGACTTAGCTGAAAAAGAAAAAGGACTTAGCGAAAATATTTCCGCTAAGTCCTTTCAGGTGGAGGTGAGGGGATTCGAACCCCTGTCCAAACATATTCGCCAAAAGCTTTCTACATGCTTATTCCGGCATTGATTGTCGGGAAACCACAGGAACCGGACACACCGATGGCTTCCTTAGCTGAATGGTCTTAAGCAACAGTCACAGCCTTCTGTTGCAGCATCCCGTATTTTTTTTAAGTCGGCGGTGAAGCTTGGTAACAGGCTAACCTGCGACACGGCCCGAATGACTATCTAATCACTGATTAGGCAGCCATGGCATACGTAGTATTGCCATTTGAAGTTTGAGTATTCAGATTTACGTGCTAATTACCCAACGCACGGCATGCTTACACCTTCAAAGATCTATGCTGTCAAAACCAGGCACCCCCAAAAGACGACCACAGGTCGTCGGCCTAACCGAAGGTTACGGACGAGGAGGAGCAAGGAACGATGCTCCTCCGAAGTACTCCCATCATTAGAGCATTGCGATGCATGCTTCATGCATGTCATCGCAATTAGAGCCAGCTGCAAATGTACGAATTTTTTCTTATGCTGCAAAAGCTCCCTATTTAAACATCCTGAAAATATCCAATCCCAGCGCATACGCCATCAACGCAAACAACAGGATCATCCCCACCATCTGCGCATATTCGATGAACTTATCACTCGGCTTGCGGCCCGTGATCATCTCCACCAGCGTGAACAACGCATGTCCCCCATCCAGTGCCGGGATCGGCAACACATTCATAAACGCCAGCAGGATGCTGAAAATAGCCGTCAGCGTCCAGAAACTCTGCCAGTCCCACATCGAAGGGAATACATTGGCGATGCTTACGACACTGCCCAAGGAATCCTGCGTCTTCACTTCCTTGGAGGTAAAGAGCAGCTTCAGGTTCTTGATATAATTCGTCAGTGTCAGTACGCTCCGATGAATACCCGCAGGGATCGCTTCCAGGAAAGTGTAGTTGATCTGGCGGCTGCCCAGGATATCTTCCATCGATTTATAACCCACCCCGTTATTCCCTTTCTCGTCATAGGCCACAACGGCACGGACCGTATCCTTCCCATTCCGCAATACCGTCAGGGAGATGTTCTTACCCTTGAAGCTATCGAAGCTGAGATCCTTGATCATATCGGTAGACCATCTCACCGGATGGTCGTTGATGCCGATCAGCGTATCTCCTTTCTGAAGGCTCCCTTGCGTGAATTTAGCGGTAGGGAGGATAGTATCCACGATCAGGGGATACCGTACATAGGTGAATCCTCCCAGACGATTCTTATTCAATTGACCGATAAACCCGGCCGGAATGGTTAATTCCATCCGCTGCCCGTTCCTTTCGATCGTGATAGATTTAGCCTCGTTCATAATGATCTCCGAACCCACCGTACCTTGTCTCTCTACTTTCTTCCCCGCCACCGCAATGATCTTGTCCCCGTCCTGCATCCCTATTTTACGACCCAGGCTATCCGCATAGACCCCATATCGCAAATTAGCTGCAGGAACATAGCGGTCGCCCCAGGTCCACATGATCATGATGAAAATGACCAACGCCAATATTACATTCACCGTCACCCCTCCCAGCATGATGATCAGCCGCTGCCAGGCCGGCTTGCTACGGAACTCCCAGGGTTGCGGGGGTTGATTTAGCTGATCCTTATCCATACTCTCGTCGATCATACCCGAGATCTTTACATAACCGCCAAAAGGGATCCATCCCAGCCCATACTCCGTATCCCCCACCTTCTTCTTAAAAAGGGAAAACCACGGGTTGAAGAACAGATAGAACTTCTCTACCCGGCACTTAAACCACCTGGCCGGTAAAAAATGCCCCAGTTCATGCAGCACCACCAATATGGAAAAGGATAAAATAAACTGTAGTACTTTAACACCGACTCCGGACCAATCAATTGCTAATAGTGTCATATAGTGCAATCCGCCATCGGCGGAATTTAAATGTTTAGATAATGAATAGGTTCAAAAATAGGCAATATTTATTGGGAGGATCTATCAATTTAGAGCTTTATTAAGGATGCGGCAAAATTACGGGCCTCTCCATCGCTTTCAAAATATTCTTCCAGGGTAGGATGTTCTATGAACGGCACATGGTGCATAGTGCGTTCTACCAGGTCCGTCATATCCAGGAAGCCGATGCGGTTGCGCAGGAAAGCAAAGACGGCTATTTCATTCGCGGCATTCAGCACACAGGGGAGGTTTCCGCCTTTGAACAGGGCGTCCGTAGCCAGGGTCAGGTTGCGGAATGTCTTGATATCCGGCTCTTCGAAAGTGAGGGTGTTCGGCTTCTTAAAATCATAACGCGGAAATTTATTCGCAATACGCCTGGGGAATCCCAGGGCATATTGAATAGGAAGCTTCATATCCGGCATACCCATCTGGGATTTAATACTGCCGTCTTCGAACTGGATCATGCTGTGAATAATGCTCTGGGGATGGATCACCACCTGCACCTGGTCCGGTTGCAGATTGAACAGCCACTTGGCCTCGATCATCTCTAACCCCTTGTTCATCAGGGTCGCAGAGTCAATGGTGATCTTGGCGCCCATGCTCCAGTTGGGATGTTGCAGGGCATGGTCTCTTTTGACATTCACCAGGAAATTCGGTTTTTTCCCTAAAAAAGGCCCCCCGCTGGCGGTAAGAATGATNTTTTCGATCCTGTTCCGGGTCTCTCCCACCAGGCATTGAAAGATCGCCGAATGCTCCGAGTCCACGGGGATAATGGGCACCCTTTTATCCAGCGCCTTTTGCATAACGATATCCCCCGCAACGACCAGGGTCTCCTTATTGGCCAAAGCCACGGCCTTCCCATTCTCTATAGCGCATAAAGTAGGGCGCAGACCGGCAAAGCCGACAATGGCGGCCAGCATAATATCATATACGTCCATGGAAGCCACTTCCTCCAACGCTTTTTCCCCCGCGAAGACTTTAACAGGATGCGAAGCCAAGGCATTCTTCACCTTCTCATACTTCTTCTCCTCTCCGATAACGACGATGTCCGGCTTGAAATGGATAGCTTGGGCGATCAGCAGCTCGTCATTATTCTGCGCTGTCAGCACCTCCATGGAAAAGAGATCAGGATTGGCATCGATCACTTCCAGCGCCTGCTTTCCGATAGAGCCGGTAGAGCCAAAGAGCGCAATGCGTTTTTTTGATAGGCCGTTTGACATTCTTTAATAATTTCGGGTTTGTTCACACACCAACCAAACGATAAATTACTCAATATATTTTTCCAACTCACCGGCCAGTTTACGATCATTGCTCAGACGCGGCACTTTATTCTGCCCACCCAGCTTGCCTACCGATTTCATATAATCAATGAACCCATTTTTTTTAACCGGACGGATCTGCAGGGGCTGTAAAATATTGCCCGTGATCAGATCGTCATAATAGATATTTTTAGCGCGCAGGTTGGCATCCACCCTGATCGCAAACTCCCGGATATTGGCCGGTTTATTCTCGAATTCCACAAACCACTCATGATAGGATTTTCCACTTCCCTGCTGGATCATGGGCGCCACCGTAAACTCAGTGATATACAGCCCTTCCGCCTCTGCCGCCTTCATCAGGCTATATTCCACCTCCTCCCCTATCACATGCTCCCCAAAAGCGGAAATGAAATGTTTGATCCTTCCCGTTACCACCAGCCGGTATGGATTGACCGAGACGAACCTTACCGTATCCCCGATGCTATATCCCCAAAGACCCGCATTGGTGCTTACCACCAGGGCGTAGTTCTCTCCGGCCTTCACGTCTTTCAGGGAAAGGCGGGTGGGGTTGGGTGAAGATATTTCCGCGGCAGGAATGAATTCAAAGAAAATACCGCTATTGGTGTTCAGCAACAAACCCTCTTCCTCCCTGGAATCCTGGAATGCAAAAAAACCTTCGGAAGCAGGAAAAGTCTCAATAGTATCTATTTTTTTTCCAATGCTCTCGAGCAGCTTGGCTTTATAAGGCTCGAAGTTCACTCCCCCATGCACCAGTACAGAAAAAGAAGGAAAAATGTCCTTTATGGGCTTTCCGCTGACCTGTATGAGCCGGTCGAAATACATTTGTACCCAGGGTGGAATGCCGCTGATCAAGGTCATATCCTGCCGGATCGTTTCTTCCACGATCTTATCCAGCTTAGTCTCCCAATCTTCGATACAATTAGTTTCATACGAAGGAAGCTGGTTGGTCCGGAGATAACGGGGAACATGGTGATTCACGATACCGCTCAGCCGGCCTGTAGGGATTCCGCCGATCCGTTCCAGTTCGGGGGACCCTGACAAAAAGATCATCTTCCCATCCGAAAAAGCGGTGTTGCCCGTCGACGCCATATAACATAACAGGGCATTGCGGGCTGTATTGATGTGGTTGGAGATACTATCTTTCGTGATCGGAATGTATTTCACCCCGCTGGTGGTGCCGGAGGTCTTGGCTAAATAAATGGGAATCCCCTGCCATAGCACATTGTGCTTGCCTTCCTTGATCTGGTGAATATAGCCCGAGAATTGCTCATAATCCCTGACGGGAACGGCCTGTTTGAACTCATCATAAGTCTTCACGTCCCCCAGGTGATGGTCCTCGCCGAAAACAGTCTTACTCCCTACACGCAGCAAATCTTTAAAAATATTCTCCTGGTCTCCAACGGCGGTCGTCATCCCCTTCTGTATGGCCTTATATATATATGAAGCGAACGGTCTCGCTAAAAAGGATTTTATCTTCATGTTCATGGCGACAAACCTACACGAAAAACCTGATTTTACGCGCAAGGGAATCTTAAATTGATAAGCCCCCCCTAACGGGGCAAGAGCTCGCCGGCCACCTTCCCATAACCCGTCCCCCGCCTAAAACCAGGAAAAAAGTATTATTTTTGCCTTTCTCGGGGTTTTTTCACCAGATCCTTCTTTTTTCTCCCAAAAACCCCTTACCTTTGCAGCCCTAATATTGAAATTTTATGTTCGCAGTTGTAAAAATAGCCGGCCAGCAATTTAGGGTCCAGAAGGACCAGACCTTGTATGTTCCCAAACTGACAGGGAACGCCGGGGATAAAGTAGAATTCGCAGAAGTCCTGCTGTCTTACGGTGACGATAAATTGTCCGTAGGCAAAGATGTGAAGGCTACTATCAAAGCCGAAATCCTTGGTCAGGTACAAGGCAATAAAGTAATTGCCTTCAAAATGAAAAGAAGAAAAGGATTCCGTAAGAAACATGGTCATCGTACTCATTACACGAAGATCCGTATCAGCGAAATCGCTTAGTAAGTACAAAACAACAAACTTAGAACTACAAACTTTAAGATAATGGCACACAAAAAAGGTGAAGGTAGTGTAAAGAACGGTCGCGACTCACAAAGCAAACGCTTAGGAGTTAAGATCTACGGCGGTCAGCCCGCCATCTCCGGTAACATCATCGTTCGTCAACGTGGTACAGAATACCATCCCGGCAAAAATGTTGGTGTTGGAAGAGACTGGACTTTGTTTGCTCTCAGTGATGGTCTGGTTGAATTTCGGAAAGGAAAGGGCGATAAAACTTTCGTTTCTGTCAATGCTGCTGAAGTAGGTGCTTAAAAAAAATTTTGAATAAATCAAAAAAAATTTTTGGTTAATTCAAAGAAGTTTCTATTTTTATGGTATAATTGATTTACTAACCAATTAAATTCCAAAAAAATGGCAACAGCAAAAAAAGCCGCTAAGAAAAAAGCCGCTCCAAAAAAGAAAGCAGCTCCGAAAAAGAAAGCCGCTAAGAAAGCTGCAAAGAAGAAATAGTTCTTATTTCTTAGATAGGCAGAAAATATCAAAGTCCCGGAGAGATCCGGGACTTTTTATTTTGGGGATGTATCCAATCTTCCGATCTTTCTTACCTTAGCCTTATGGCAATCGACAACGACTACATTGCAGACCAGTTCAGCTTATTAGCGAAACTCATGGATATCCATGGAGAGAACTCCTTCAAGACAAAATCCTATTCGGTAGCGGCCTTCACCATCGAAAAATTACCCGAATCCCTGCAGGACATCCCGCCCGAAAAGATCACCTCCATCAAAGGCATCGGAGATGCCATCGGCAAAAAAATTCACGAGATCATCACCACCGGAGAGCTGAGACTTCTCCGGGAATATATAGACAAGACACCCCCCGGCATTATCGAATTACTCCGGATCAAGGGCCTGGGGCCTAAAAAAATCGCCACGATCTGGAAAGAAATGGAAATAGAGACCATGGGCGAATTGCTCTATGCCTGCCAGGAAAACAGACTTCTCCTCTATAAAGGCTTCGGCGAAAAGACTCAACAGAACGTCCGCGAGGCCATCGAATTCTATCTCAAAAGCCAGGGAAGCCATTTATTCGCAGAAATAGAGGTCTACGCCTATGCGATTCACGGACAGCTACAGGGGAAATTTAAAAAAGAACCACTCAGCTTTACCGGCGAGTTCCGACGCCAGCTGGAAATCATCGACCAGCTGCAATGGGTAACGACCATACACCCCGAACCCTTACAGCAATTTCTTGAATCCAACGGCTTCTCCGCCGACAGCGACCAACAAGACTCCACCGGCAATCCATCTTCCAACATAACCACGAGTCATTTCACCGGCCCCGAAAATATCTCCTTATCCTTCACCCATACCAGCCCGGGCAACTTCGCCGCCACCTTACTGGAAACAAGCTGCAGCGGCGAATTTCTCGAATCCTGGCAGCAAACAACCCACTGGGACCGCAACCACGCTTACACAAACGAAGAAGAAATATTTGCTGCCGTCAACATCCACTTCATCCCCCCTTATCAGCGGGAACAGAAGAAGATACTGGAACAGGCCGCTCACCAAGCCCTTCCGGCCGTTATCCAGCCGTCCGATATCCGCGCCATCATCCACAGCCATAGCAAATGGAGCGATGGCTCCAATACCCTCGAAGAAATGGCCGTCGCCTGCATGGAGAAAGGATATGAATACCTGGTGATCAGCGACCATAGTAAAAGCGCTTTCTATGCCAACGGCCTCAACGAAGACCGCATCAGAGAGCAACACGGGCAAATCGACGAACTGAACCGGAAGCTGGCCCCCTTCGTCATTTTCAAAAGCGTCGAGTCCGATATCCTCTACGACGGATCCCTCGACTATGCCGATGACATCCTTGCTACTTTCGACCTGGTGATCGCCTCCGTCCATTCCATTTTAAAGATGCCGGAAGAAAAAGCGATGAGCCGGCTACTGCGCGCCATCGAAAACCCCTATACCACCATTCTCGGCCACCCCACAGGCCGGCTGCTGTTAAGCCGTCCCGGTTATCCCGTAGATCATAAAAAGATCATCGACGCCTGTGCAGCGAATAACGTGGTGATAGAACTGAACGCCCACCCCCGCCGGCTGGATATGGACTGGCGCTGGATCGGTTATGCATTGGAAAAAGGAGTCATGATCTCCATCGATCCCGACGCGCATTCTACCGGAGGATATAAAGATGTGAAATATGGAGTGCTCGCAGCGCAGAAAGGAGGACTCACCCCCGAAAAGAACCTGAGTAGTTTTAACCTGCATCAATTCCAGAGCTACCTGGCAGAAAGGAAAAAAGCGCGGGGCATTTAGTGTCTGGCCATTTTGTACCGATGCCTGCGGCATCTGGCGGGCATATGTCAGTCTACTCTTATTTCCGAAGACAGACTGAAGTCTGTCTTCGGTCGGCTCTAATGATGGGCCTTCAGCCAAAACGCCTGTGGCGTTTTAGGTCGCCCTCAATATCGGCAACTCCACATAAAAAGTAGTCCCCTCCCCCTCCACCGTCTGAAACCATATCTTACCCTTGGCCTGCTCTACAATGGTCTTACTCATCGCCAGCCCCAGCCCCGTACCGGAAGACTTGGTAGTGAAATTCGGAATGAAGATCTTCGACTGCATCTCCAACGGAATCCCCTCCCCGTTATCGGTAACCTTCACGATGATCGACTCCTCTCCTTCCTTGATCTCCTCACTCACGCTGATGACCCGTTTGCCCTGGTCATCACAGGCTTCCAGCGCATTCTGCAGCAGGTTGGTGAACAAGCGGTTCAACTGCGTCTTATCGGCATATACCATGATCTTCTGATGTACCGGCACCCATTTGAACAACAGGTTTTCCGTCGTTTCATATAAAGAAGTGAGGGAATACAACATCTCATGCATATCGAACACCTCCTTCTTGGGATTCCCGATATTGGCGAATTGCGAGAAATCCGAAGCGATCTTGGATAGGTGATCGATCTGCTCCACCAGTGTCTTCGCCACGCTGGAAGCCATTTCCTTTACATTGACCGAATTATTATCGATGGCCTTCTGCAAATACTGGATACTCAGCTTCATGGGAGTCAGCGGATTCTTGATCTCATGCGCCACCTGCCGGGCCATTTCTCTCCAGGCCCCCTCCCTTTCACTCTTGGCCAGTGCGATAGCGCTCTCTTCCAGCTTCTTCACCATCTTATTATACTCCTTTACCAGCCCCCCGATCTCGTCATTCCTTTTCCATTGGATCTCTTCATTCGTCTTCCCCAGGTTCACCTCCTGCATCTTTTTAGAGATCAGCAGGAAGGAAGAAGTGATCCGGTTGGTGAGGAACAGGGCGATCGTACCGGCAATCAGGAAAATAAAAGCATTCAGCGTGATGATCGTCACCAAAAAATTGGAAATCTCCTCCTTCAACTCATCCTGCGTCGTAAAAGAAGGAATATTCAGGTAAGCATAGGCATTCCCGCTGGCATCCCGCAGCGGTCGGTAGATACTCACATACCGCACCCCGCCCACCTGCTCATAATTGGTATATTGAATGGAATTCAACTGGTGCAGGTTATAATAGGCATTGGGATGCATCTTCTTGCTGAGGATCCCCTTATTATAAACGAACAAATTGGAAGAGACCTGCAGGTTGCCGTTCAGATCATATACATTAATATCCGTACTATGAACCTGCGCCACTTCCTCGATCATCTTCTGCAGCTCGCCCATCGCGCCCGGGTAATATAATTTCCACTCATCGCCGTAAATGACCTGCCCCGACAATTTATTCTGTACCTCGCTCACCATGACCTGCATAGCCCTGCTGAGCCGGTCCCGGTTGTTGCGGTCATACCGGTTGATAAAGAACACGATCGTCGCTACCCCGATCACAAAAAAGGAAAACAGGCTGATGAAAATGATCGTAGTATGGATCTGCGACCGGATATTCATCTGCCAGTAAGTCTTCAACTGGCTCCAGTGCATGCGTGACCAGATCAGCAACGCCGCCAGCCGGAACAAAGCCACCAAAAACAAAAAAGCAGTGAACAGATACGCAAATAACGTGATATCCTCTATCGCGGAATTATCCCTTTTTACGACCACTACGTAAATATCGTCCGAAGCACGATGCCACAATTCATCGTAAACACCCTTTCTCACATGGACAAAATCTGCCTTCGGGATCTGCTCATCGGTCAAATGCGTGGAAAAAGGGTAGTCGTTATTATCGGTGATCAACTCCCGCTTATTATAAATAGCATAGTATTCAGGCAGGTCCTCCCTTTTCTGGCGGAACAGCTCCGGTACCAGCGCATTCGTACCCTTATAGCTTTTCGGCACCGCCGTAATGAACAGGTACCCGGTCACCCTCCCGGAACTATTGTCATAGATGGACTTTTTATAGATATACGTATACTTGTCAAAAGATTCTTCATAATACCTCAGGTCCGGGATATCGGTGCTCTTACCCCGCACGGTAAAGATGGTATTCAGGGTATCGTAAGAGACAGAAGGATCATTATAAAGAGGCCGCTCATTGTCGTCATAAGTAAAGAGCCGGGTATCGAATTTATTCTGGTAGGCGCTGAAATTCCGGTTGACCATGCTATCCTTCATGACGGAATTGGACACGGGATCCTTAAACCGGGAAAAATTAAGGGACAGAAAATCATTATCGATATAGCTGAAGACGATACTGAGCACTTTTTCGCTGGTAGGATCGGCCTGCTCCGACAACCGCTCGGCCGTCCGCCGGCGTTGATCCTCCTCCATTTTCCGGTTCTCGAACAGGATCACGGCGGAAATAGAGGTAGAAAAGATAAACAGCCAGAATAGCACCTCACTGACATTCAAACGAAACCGCAGGTTGAAGAAGACGCGGCGCTGCATGAGCCAGACATAGGCCAGCAACCATATCAATACAAAAATATCCAGCTCTACCGTAATCGTATTATGGATAAAAGTCAGCACCAGCAACCCCATCGTCGCAATAATGATATACAGCACGATGGAAAGCGAACGGATCAGGTAACCGACCAGTTGAAAAAGGACCTGTGATAAAAAGAAATAGCCCAGGGCCAGCGCCGCCAGCGCGATAAAGCCGACAAAACTGTAATTATTCAACAGGCTGAAAAAGTTCAGCACATTAAAGGATATTTTGGCGTCCGTCACCAGGGACTGAACAATATTGGCAAATTCGAAAGTAGTGATCACCAGCACGGCTAATCCGACGAAAGTCCACAACCAGTTCCTCCATCGCTGCTCCGATTCGGGGATCGTATACTCGCTGACCTCCCGCTTGATAAACAGGATGATCCAGCAAAACAAGAAGGCATTGATGACCAGGTCCCCCAGCGAACTCAATACGATACTGGAACTGTAAATGGTCGGATCGAACAACTCGAACTGGCGCAGGTTCAGCAGGTCGGGAGAGACATACACCAGGATCCGCAGCAGCAGGATCACCGATATCAGGAATCCTATCCCCCGGCTCGCTCCCCATCTTTCCCGGATCGTATGCGCCACATTATGGATGATGATCAATACCAGCAAGACACCCAGCAATACCGCCAGGGGGATCACCAGGTAATGGGGGGGCGCATGATAACCCGGCTTTTTTTCCAGGTAGAAGAGCGTATTGCCCAATGAGCTTTTTACAGGGAACTCGGTAGGCGCCGCCGTTATTCTTACCCGCTCTTCCGCAGAAGCGATGTCGGTAAATTCCGGTGTCAGATTGGTCGTGGAGATATAATACTGCCAGCGCACCGGGATCAGGGCAATCGCCACCAGGAGACGACCTCCGCTACCCTGCACGGCTTTTCGGATAAAAACATACTGCCCGTTGCTGAGCTGGACAAAGCTATTGCCATCCGCTGCGCCCATCAAAGCCTGGGTAGGCAGCGAACGCTGGTCACTCCAGAATTTCAGAATGCCTGCCCCGCTCATTGAATCCGTATCGTAGAGGAAGAGGCCATATCGCTTATCTACCAATTTCCCCAGCTCGTCTTCAGTATATTGCCTGTCCGACAGCCTGTTCAATAAAGCCGAATCCCTGGTCAGCCGCTCAAAATCCTGTTCCCTTTCCTGTAAAAGGGATTGTATCGAATTACGCAGCACCCTGACGGAGGCATCGCTGCTGAAATATACATTGAGGAAATAGCCGGTCAGGAACAAGACGGTAGCTGCCAGTAACAGGACCCTGTTCCTGCGGAAAATATCAATAAAAAAAGACTTCAATCCCGTTGGTTTTGCTTTTAATTTTTCGGACCCGACCCTTCCCGGGTCTTATTTTTGCCGGAGATGCGCTTTCCAAAATATAGCGCATCTCCGGCAAAAGTGCTAATGTTTGTCCTTCGGACCCGACCCTTCCCGGGTCTTATTTTTGCCGGAGATGCGCTTTCCAAAATATGGCGCATCTCCGGCAAAAGTGCTAATGTTTGTCCTTCGGACCCGACCCTTCCCGGGTCTTAATGGAATCCCAGATCCCGTCCATTTCTTCCAGGGTCATATCGGCCAGGGATCTGCCTTTTGACAAAGCTTCCTCCTCCATCCGGGTAAATCGCCCCATGAACTTCCTGTTTGCTTTTTCCAGGGCATTCTCAGCGTCTATCTGCAAAAACCGTGCATAATTGACCAGGGCAAAAGAAAGATCCCCAAACTCCTCCTCGATCTTCACCGGATCTTTCAGCGAGATGGCTTCCTGCAGCTCATCCATTTCTTCCTTCACTTTATCCCAGACCTGCTCCGCATGATCCCATTCAAAACCCACTTTCCCGGCTTTTTCCTGGAGCCGGGTCGCTTTTACCGTCGCCGGCAGCGAAAGAGGTACTCCGCTGAGCACGGACTTCTTACCCTCTTTTAATTTCAGCTGCTCCCAGTTCCTTTTTACATCCTCTTCATTGTTGACCGTGACCAGCCCTTCCTGCTTCGAAGTGTCGCCATAGATATGCGGATGCCGGCTGATCAGCTTATCACAGATCCCGTTGATCACCTCTTCCAGGGTGAACTGCCCCTGCTCCTTGCCGATACGGGCATAAAAGACGATATGCAGCAGCAGATCCCCCAACTCTTCCCGGATCCCCTTCCAGTCCTCCTCCGTGATGGCATCCGCCAGCTCATACAACTCTTCGATGGTAAGCGGGCGCAGCGTCTGCACCGTCTGCTTACGATCCCAGGGGCATTTTTCCCTTAATTCATCCATAATCCCGACCAGACGCTGGAAGGAGATAGAAACTTCACTCATAAAAAATCATTTAAAGATTGCATCATCGGCACAGGTTCACCCTACACCGAAATAGCAGAGATCAGCACGAATATCACCAGGAGTATCGTATTAATGATAAAAGCCAGGAAGCAGGCAATCAGATACTTGAGAAAAGTCTTTCCCCTCCCCTGCCCGTAAAATCCCCGCATCGCTTTATAAAGGTAGATCATCATGTAGATCATGATCAAAAAGATCAGGATTTCCGATACAACCTTCAACCATTCCCAGCCAAGAGAGCTCAACTGATTCAGCAGCACGATGGCCAGGGTCAGGATAAAAGTAGCGCAATAGACATGGATGGTGAAAATTCCGTGGTCCACATAATAATATTGCTTGTGCCGGAAATATAAGATATTCAGGATCAAGGCGAAAAAAGGCAGGGACCAGAACAGGATCTTGGGAAAGGAATGCAGCATATGCTCGCCGAATTGCTCAAAATAACGGCGCTTATCCCGATGGAGTTCCTCGCCGGAGACGATCAATCTGCGCATCATCATCCTCTTGAACCACCCGTCCCGGAGGCTGTCCGGCAGATGGCTTTCTATGGAATCATACGCTTCGACCGACTTATATTGTCCCACATCCCACCCGAAAACAATGGTACGGCTTCCCGTATCCAGGATCTTGCCTGCCCAGACCAATTTGTTCAGAGAATCCCGCAGCGGCACCGGGAAAGAACCCCTGACCGAGCTATCCATCATGGCCCGGGCCAGCAACAGCTTCCTGTCCGTCTTGCTGAATGTCAGGGTGGTCGTATCCCCATAGGCGCTTTTGATCGTCGCCAACTCAATGTCCAGCTTACGGACCGCATCCGCATAATCCTGCCGGTCGTCCGCATCATCGGCTGTTTTCATTTTCTTTTCGTCGTCCAGCTTCAGTTTCGCCAGTTCCGACACACTCTGCTTCACCTCTTTATCGGACGGTTCATTCATATTCACCAGTTCCGAAGGCCGCTTGAGAGAGAAGAAGATCAGGAAAAAGATAGCAGAAGTGAAGACATACATGCGGATCGGGTTGAGATAAGTGGCCCTTCGCCCCGCCATATATTCCGCCGACAAAAACCCCGGTTTCCGCATCAGGTATTTTACCGTACTAAAAAATTTCCCGTCAAAATGGGTGATATCGTTAAAAAAATGCTGTACCAGATGCCAGACCGTCTCCTTTGGCTCCAGGTTTTCCTGCCCGCAAATAGGACAATACCGCCCGGATAAGGCGGTACGGCAATTCAAGCAGATCTTTTCTTTTCTTTCCTTTAAATGCGACACTGGGAAAATTTTAACTAAAATAAGGAACTTATAGGCCTCCGCATGTATTAAAAAAGGGATTTTTTCGTTTCTTGCGTTGAATCCTACATTTGCTGCCCGATGGACCGGTGGTCCACCGGCCGGCAAAACAAAATTCCCAGGATAAAATGAAGTTAACCATCGGATCTTTCTTGACGAAATTAATAACCGCTTCCCTCTTTTTGATTGTGCTCTGCCAGGTGTCTCATGCCCAATATTATTACAAGGACCTGGTCGTGACCANGCAGACGGCCGGGCAATGGCGGCAGTATAANGACAACAAGGTCAGTTCCGTCAAACTGGAGAGCTTTGAAAGCGACGGCCAGCCCTCGGAGGGATTTGTCGGCGACCAGGAGGTAACAGGCGATTTCTCCCGTATAACGACCCATACCCGCTCCTCCGGCACCCCCGACTCCTGGATCCTGGCTTATTACTCCCCCTCCGGACTACTGGTTAAGATCGTGGATACCAGCGATACCTACCAGAGTACTTCCGAATACCAGTATGACCCGGCAGGACATATTACTTCCATTACCAATACATCCCTCGAAACGGATAACCACCTCAAAGACATAGAGCAGCATCTCTGGCAATACGATGCCCAGGGCAAGCCCTCCGGCATGCTCAAGATCAAGAACGGTAACGACACCACTTTTGTACGGTTTGTGACGGATGAAAAAGGCAATATCGGGGAAGAAAGGGCCCGGCGGAACAAGATCGACCTGCCGGCCATCTATTATTACTATGATCCGGAGAATCGCCTTACCGATATCGTTCGTTACAACATAAAGGCCCAGCGATTACTGCCGGTTAATATCTTTGAATACCAGACCGGAGAGCGACCTGTCTCCATGCTGGTCGTACCCGAAGGCAGCAATGATTACCAGAAATGGATCTATGAATACGACGACAAAGGATTGAAAATAAAAGAGTCCTGCTTTAACAAGAAAAGGGAATTGCAGGGCAGGATCGAATACAGCTATAAATAACACCTATGCGCATTCTATTAATTCTTTTACTGATCTCGACCACCGTCTCCTCCCGGGCCCAGGACCTCGATTTTCCGGATTACCGCAACAAAAAGGACAATTTCATAAAGATCTCCGATAAAGATGTCCGGGCCGATCAGGCCTCTTTTGCCCTGGCCGGCGTCGACGAGAGCATCGGCAAAGCCCAGCTCAAGACGGTTCCCATCAAAGACTATGGCCCCAACTTCATGACATTCGAAAACGAGAATATCCAGGTGACCATCCGGACAGGAGTATTTTTTCCTACCAAACATAAGCTGATGTTCTCGGAGAAGCACCTGGTCAAGATCGATGGCAAACCCTACTACGGAGGTAATTACGGCGAACAACCCCATACAACGATAGAAGCGGTGACCGTCATCGTTGGTAAAGATACCGTTCCCGTTCCTGCCACCGCCTTCTTCGATCTCTATGACCCGAAATTCAGTTTTAATCAATCCGGCTCGACCCGCACCCGCAACGCTGTTTACCTCTCCAATGATAAACACACTTTTTACATTTACATGCTCAACGTTGACAATGGCGGCAGCGAGTTCACCTGGGTCATCCGGGACAAACAATACCTGCGCCGGGTAGTCGATTACGGATTCTTGAAATAAAGATTCCCCCCTAAACCACCTACTATGAATGATCTTTTATATCCCCCTTCCCCCGCTGACTCCACGCCGGGAAAGCTGACTATTTCCCCCGTTTTCCGGCAGCAGGTAAGCAAAGTAATGGGATCTATCTTCCTTTTCATCGCCGCCTATCTGCTCCTGGTCGTGGCAGCCATTGCCCTGGCCATCGCCTGCTTTTCCGTCGGGATCTGGATCATCATGGAAATGCCCAGGTTCATCACCCTGATGATCGGCCTGGGGCTGATGGGAGTGGGGATATCGGTGATCGTATTTTTAGTAAAATTCATTTTTGCTGTTTCAAAAGATGAGAACCCCAAACGGGTGGAGATCACCGAACAGGACCAGCCCCGGCTCTTTGCATTCATCCGCCGCCTGACAGAAGAGACCAATACCCCTTTCCCTAAAAAGATCTATGTCTCCCCGGATGTCAACGCCTGCGTATTTTACAATTCAAGCTTCTGGAGCATGTTCCTGCCAGTTCGTAAAAACCTGGAAATTGGACTAGGCCTGGTGAACACCATCAATATCAGCGAATTTAAGGCGGTCATGGCCCATGAATTCGGGCATTTCAGCCAGAGAAGCATGAAACTGGGAAGTTTTACCTACAATGTCAATAAGGTCATTCATAACATGCTGTATGAGAACAATAGTTACACTTCTTTTTTAAACTCCTGGGGAAATATCCATAGCTACCTGAGTTTTTTTGCTGGCATCACCGTCAAGATCGCCCAGGGCATTCAATGGATCCTCAAAGGGATGTATACCCATATCAATAAAAGCTATATGAGCCTGAGCCGGGAAATGGAATTTCATGCCGATGCCGTGGCTGCCAGCGTATCCGGAGGGAACAACCTGGTCAGCGCCCTGAGCAGGATCGAAGTATCCGGAAGCTGTTATAACACGGTCCTCAGTGATGCGAATGACCGCCTGAAAGAAAATAAGATCGCTAAAAACATCTTCACCAATCAGTTGACCGTCCTCCGCTCACTCGCCAGCGAGTATAAATTGCCGGTAAAAGACGGGTTGCCTGAAATATCCTACCATTTCGTTCAATCTTTCTCCCGGTCCAGGGTCAATTATAAAAATCAATGGGCCAGCCATCCCACCCTGGAAGAAAGAAAGGCCCATCTCGACCGGTTGGCCATCGAGGCCCGGCCCGACGATACCAGCGTCTGGCATTTATTTGACCGCCCCGAATCCCTGCAGGAAGAAATGACGGGTAATCTGTACAAGTCCGTCAACCTGAAAGCCCCCCCCGAACAGTATGACACACAGGACTTCGAAAAGGAGTACTCCGCTAAAAAAGAAGCCTACGCCCTCCCCCCAGCTTATAAAGGATACTATGACGGCCGCTATATCAATGCGAAAGATTGGGACATCGATGCGCTGAGCGATCATCCTGTATCCACCAGGACATTCGAAGAGCTGTTCAACGAAGAGACAGCTCAGCTCCAGGCTTCCATCAACAGCAATCAGAATGACCTGGAAATCATAAAAGCCATCAAAGAAAAAAATATAGACGTTACCAGTTTTGATTTTGACGGGGAAAAATATTCCGTGAAAGACTGCGACTCCCTTATTGCACAACTGGAAAAAGAGATCGCGGAACAATTAACCGGGCAGCAATCCTCGGACAAAGAGGCATTCCTCTTCTTTCTGCAACGCCCCGGTCATAAAGAATCCCTTATCGCCCATTATCGCTCCTATCGGTCTGTCTGTAACCGGAACGATGAATATGCGGCCCTGGTCAATAAAGTGCTGCAGGCTTTACACCCACTCTATACAGGCGGCATCTCCCTGGGCCAGGTCAACGCTATTGTCAGTGACCTGAAACAAGAGCATGAACCCGCCTTAAAAAAAGCTTACCAGGATTTGTCGGACTCCGGGGTGATCACTCCCGGTAACAACAAAGAACTATTTGACCGGATAACGGACTTTTCCGGCAAGAACTATTTTTATTTTGTCAGCGGGCAATTCCAGAATGACGAATTGAACGAACTAAGCGGACTGGCTATCCAAACAGCCGAAGCCTTTTCCAAATATAAATTTGCCTGCTATAAGANAATGCTGGAANAACAACTGGTCTGATCCACCCNGTAGCCGGTTAGATACCATTTTGCGCTAATTTTTTCCCGCTATTACAGACACCAGCGCAGCACAAAATATCTTTATCTCTTCCTCCGTATTATAATAATGTATGGAAGCCCTGACGATGCTGCTGAGATGATTTTTATTCATATAGATCAGGGTGGAGATGGCTTTGCCGACAGATACATTGATCCGTTTTTCCGCCAGCTTGTTTTTTACCAGGAGACTATCCATGTCCTTCACCGAAAAGGTTACGATGCCGCATTTTTGATCCCCGAAGTCATGAACGGTGATCCCATCGATGCCCTCCAGTTGTTGCCGCAGCGAAGAAGCCAATAATTGTACCCGCTGCCAGATCCTGTCTACCCCGATCTGCAGCGCGTAGTCGACAGCCTTACCCAGGCCAAGCGTAAGAGCCCGGTTCTTTTCATACAATTCAAACCGCCGGCCATCGTTCCTTATTTTAAAAGTATCCATGCTGATCAATTCGGCGGTAAAACCATCCATGAATATAGGCTTCAATCGATCCTGCACCTCCTTCCTGACATATAAAAACCCGGTTCCCCTCGGCCCCCGCAGAAATTTCCGCCCGGTTACCGACAGCATATCGCAGCCGATCTCTTTCACATCTATCGGTACCTGCCCGATAGTCTGGCAGGCATCCACCAGGTATAGAATATGATGCTTACGGGCGATCCTGCCTATTTCAACGATCGGGATCATGCCCCCTGCACTGGAAGGAATATGGGTAATAGCGATCAGTTTGGTTTGCGGGGAGATAGCCTCTTCCAGGGCCGATAAGGAAAAAACGCCCTGCTCATCATTCGGAATCACCTTGATGACGATCCCATGCGTTTTTTGCGCATTCAAAAATCCAATTAAATTGGTAACATACTCCATTTCCGAGGTGATCACCTCATCCCCCCTTTCAAAAGCTATCCCATTAAAAGCCAGCCCCCAGGCAATACTCGCATTTTCTACAATAGCCACCTCCTCCTTCTCACTATGGATCAACCTTGCGATCAGACTATAGACATTGTCCAGTTGCTCCCTGTATTTATATTCGGTCTCATAGCCGCCATAAGTCGCCTCTTCCTGTAGGTACGTAATAATAGTCCCCGGCACCACATCCGGCGGCAGAGAAGCCCCCGCATTATTAAAATGTATACGTTCGGCTGTCCCCCTGGTTTCAGCCCTTAACTGCTGTATTTCCTGTTCGCTGAATGCTGTAATTTCCATGGTAAGTAGTTGAATGAAGCAAAGTAAAAGCATATATCCATAGCAAAACAGATTCAGAATTGCTAATTTCAACTAGATCAGATTCCCGACCTGCCGCGCGGAGCCGCTAATTAAATACTTTTTTGATCCTCGCCAGAGAGACGCCCAGCACCCGGACACAGATACGGTCCAAAGCCGGTTCTTCACCTATAAAATGAAAGACAGCATGCCGATGGGACTGGGATCGGCCCGGTGACAAAGCCGCCGCCGGAGCGACACTCTCGATCTCATAGAAGGGGCCCATCTGACTTCCATCCGCCAGAGGTCCGTCATTATAGGCATTCACCGCATCCCCGCTGAAAGGCGGCTTCCGGGTATTCC
>JGI25616J43925_10000160_pt1 | contig 21687 bp, 6 predicted proteins | sample GraSoi2013_100cm_FD_43925 | JGI IMG/M metagenome (IMG submission 43925) | reverse complement strand
CCGCCATTATTGCCCCAGTCCCGTACTCCATAAGGACGTAATCCGCAATCCAAACAGGAATATTTTTGTTTGTAACCGGGTTTTTTACGTAAAATCCAGTGAATACACCGGACTTTTCTTTGTTGCTTTTGACTTTTGATTTTTGATTTTTGACTTTAGTGACGTAATCGTCTATTTCTTGCGCTTTCTTGGCATCAACACGTTTTTTTATTTCCTCTATGTATGGGTGCTCTGGCGAAAGCACAAGAAATGTTGCTCCGTCTGCAGTTTCGGGGCGGGTTGTAAAGACTTTTATATCGTCAAAATCAATCATTAAGCCCTCGGACCTGCCAATCCAATTTTTCTGGGCAATTTTTACTTTCTCCGACCAATTTAGCCCTTCCAAATTATCTAAAAGCCTCTGTGCATAGTCGGTTATTCGGAAAAACCATTGCTCCAAATCTCTTTTTTCAACAATTGTCCCGCATCTTTCGCATGCACCATTTATTACCTGCTCGTCGGCTAGGACTGTTAGGTCTTTTGGACAAAAATTAACAGGAGATTTCTTTCTGTAGGCAAGTCCCTTTTTGAAAAGCTGGATAAAAATCCACTGCGTCCACTTGTAATAATCGGGATCATAAGTCTCGACCGTTCTGTCCCAGTCAAAAGTGTTGCCTATTAGATGGAGCTGTCGGTAGAAATTTTCTTCCGAGATTTTTGCGAGCTTTCTTGGATTTTTGTTTACCTTTAGTGCGTAATTTTCGCTGTGAATTCCAAAACCGTCGAGTCCAATAGGCTCGAAAACGTCAAATCCTTTCATTCTGGTAAATCTCCCGTAGATGTCCGCACCGGTAAAAGCATAAACATTGCCAACATGGAGTCCCTCTGCAGACGGATAAGGGAACATCATGAGGTTATAAAAAGGTTTTTTTGCAGCATCTAAGTTAACTTTATAAGTTCCCTCTTTTTCCCAGCGGTCCTGCCATTTTTTTTCGATGTCTTGAGGGGTGTACTTTTTCATACCTAAAGTATAACATAGTAATTAAGAAATAAAGTAACTCGTAATTATGAAAAAAATCCTCTTTTTAATCTTTCTATTTTCTATTTACTGTTTACTATTTACTATTTCCGCGAACGCCCAGACAATGTCCAACAGCTCCTACATAATTAAAATGGGAAATTTAAATGATGCGTCAGGAGACGTATCTAATTCACAGTACAAACTTAGCGAAACTGTGGGACAGACTTCTCCCGGGCTTTACTCGGGAACCAACTACCTCGTAAAAGCAGGCTTTCAGTATGTTAGACCAACAGGCAATATTGCATTTTCCTTTGCGATCTCCCAAAACATAATTGATTTCGGAGTTATTACGCCCACAAATCCTGTAACCCGCACCACAAATCTGACCGTTTCTGCAGGCTCGGCAAAAGGATTTACAGTGGTTTCCTCCGAAAACAAACCCCTTACCGGCATAGGCGGCACAATTCCCGACACAACTTGTGACCTTGGTACCTGCAACTCTTCGAAAGCATCTGCTTGGACAAGTAGCCTCGCCTATGGTTTTGGATACAGATGCGACAACATTTCGGGGACAAATTGTGCTTCGGGATTTAGCGATTCATTCTACAAAGCATTTGCACTAACTCCTTCTTTGCAGACTGTTATGACAAGTAATACCGGCGGAACGAGCAGGAAATCACAGTTAACTTACAAGGTAAACGTTTCAGGGACTCAACCGCCCGGGATTTATACAAATATCGTAACTTATATCGCGTCACCGGGATTTTGAAAGAATTATGAATTTAAAATTACGAATTAAGAATTTATTGTTGATCCTTTTCATTCTTAACTCTTCATTCTTAATTTTTCATTCCAAGGCTTTTGCCCAAGGCACAAGCCTTGGTGTTTATCCTCCGATATTCCAAATCGACGCTACTGCCCCAGCCAATATCCAGGCTCCTTTGACTATCGAGAACCAGGGCAACGATCCCGTCAATCTAAGAATAGAATTTAGGCCTTTTGTTTCGTCGGATCAAGAAGACGGACAAATTAAATATATCAGGGAATTGGAGGCAAATTTCGAAGATCCGTTGATTTTCCAAAGAGTAAAAATATTCGATGGCGCAAATCAGATCACAACGCTTTCCCTGTCCCCTCAACAAAAAAAAGATTTGACTTTAAGGATTGACTTACCCAGAGATGAGCCTGCAACAGACTACTACTTCTCCATAATATTTTTGAGCGGAGAAAATCCCTCGATTGAATCCAATTCTTCTCAAAGCGTCTCGGGAATAGCTTCAAATGTGCTTCTCTCGATAGGACCTAAGGGCAAAGCAAACGGAAATATCCAGGAATTTTCTTCTCCTTTCCTCGTGGAAAAAGGGCCTGTTCCCTTTACGATTAGAGTTAAAAACACAACCAATCATTTTATAAGCCCCCAGGGCAATATCCTTATAACCAATATTTTCGGACAAACAATCGGCCGAGTGGATTTGGCGCAAACCAATATTCTGGCAAACACGGTAAGAAACAATTCGTCTGTGTGGCCAGAAAAGTTTGTTTTGGGCGCCTACAAAGCAAAACTTACGCTTGCCCTTTCCGATTCCGGCCCAATATACAAAAGGGATATTATATTCTTTGCCTTTCCGTTTAAGACAACTGCCGCAATTTTGCTTGGACTTTTGGCAATAATCTACTTCGTAGTAAAGGTCAAAACCAAATTATAAAACTGTATCAGTCTATAATAATTGCTATACGACAAAAATACGAAAGCAGTTTTCTCAACAATAAATTCCCGTTCGGTTTTTAATTCTGCCGGCCAAAGTCTATAACTAGAGAGTTTTTAAAATATCGCAAGAAGAAATAACTTTCCATTTTTGGACCGCAAATTACTGTCAGTCCCCTAAGCCGACCAACAAAAATCCCAGACTTCTTACGTTTTTATTACATCCCCAAGAAAACGACTTAGATAATTAATCAATCATTTCAAGCCTTTTTTAAATTTTAATTATCATATCACTTACGCAACTACCCTGCTAAAACGTTGTGAAATGTTTGTGGTAAATAAACCAAAATCACTAGGATTCGTGCAAATAAATTTCAAAAAGTATGCTTTTACCCTACGCGCAAAAGTACAGGGCAAAAAGACGAATGTTACTTATTGATATAGTCTGATATATTATTGGTAAGGAATAAAAGGCGAATGCCTAACTGTGAAATACCATCCTAAAGCTAAATTTTATTTTTTTTCACAAGCTCGTCTTGCCTCTTGACAAACTTCCGTTATTTTATCTATTCTTATAGTATACGGACAAATAAAGTGTATAATCCGTATAATCTCGAAGCTAAATCCTTCAGGCAGGAAAAATTGCTCGGTAAATGAATTTTCTGTCTGAATTTAAAAATTACCTCTTATCTCAAAAAAATCCGTCTTCGCGCCTGACGGTTAAAAACTACCTCTCTGATATTCGTAAGTTTATAGACTGGTTTGAAAAAACCTTCAGATCGGATTTCACAGCAGAGGCAGTTACCCAGGAAACCATCGAATACTTCAAAAAATCCAATTCCACCCTCTCCCCTTCTTCGCTGGAACGCCACGTATCGTCCCTTCGCAAATTCTTCCACTTCCTCAAACTCGAAGGAACAATCGCTGAATCTCCGTTTGATCAGCTAGATACTAAATCCCAAATACAAAATACTGATCTTTGGCACCTCAAAGAGTTCAAGGATTATCTTTATGTTTATAACGCTTCGAGGCTAACGATCAAAAACTATCTCATCGATATAAAAAACTTCTTAAGTTGGGCCGAAAAAGTAACATTCTCCAAAGCAGAATGGAATGTAAAAGAAAAAAACATCTTCGAAAAGATAAATAACGAGCTTATTGGCGAATATAAATCCCGACTTATGGGATCCGCAACCGAGGCGGGATTTTCCCCGGCAACTGTTAACCGCAAGCTTTCTTCGCTTAGAAAATTCACTGCTTGGGCCAGGGAAAAAGGATACATTAAAGATGTATCAAGTATTGAGTATCCAGTATTAAATATGGGTCGAGTTTCGAAGTTAAAAGATATACCTAATACAAGATACAAGATACAAACTACTGCTCGAGAATACTCGAGCTTCCCTCCCATAAGACTGATTCAAAAAGTTAATCGAGGAGCTTTATTTTTGGCAGATGCAGTCTTAATAAATCCGGTTGCCAGTGTTGTGAAAAGTCTCGAGCAGCTTAAATGGAGATTGCAAGGCAAACCGGTCTTTGCCGAAATTAAGAATAAAGAATTAATAATTAAGAACTTACCTAAAGGATTCTATGCTCCTCTTTTAATCTCCACCAAATATTTCCCGTTCTATAAAAAAGCCTTGTTTTATCTACGTCATAAAAGACCACAATGGTACAAAACATATCATTCCTATCCATTGACCCATTACCTCCACATAGCTATTCTTGTGCTTTTAATGTCTGCTGCCGGCTTTGGAGTCTATCAAAATATAACTGGAAAAGCTGTAAATCCAGGAGTTTTAGGCATACAAAATCCCAAAAATCCCCCCAGAGTTTTTTCTTTTCAGGGCCGGCTTACCGATAATTCAAACAACCCGATAACAGCAAAAACTGACCTTCGTTTTGCTATTTATGATGCCGCAACAGCAACGGGTTCGGCTCTGATGTGGCAGGAAGTAGACTCGGTTACCCCCGATTCCGACGGAATTTTTTCGGTACTCCTTGGAAATGTATCGACCATGCAGCAAAGTTTATTCGCCGAACACGCAGGACTTTATCTGGGAGTGACGGTTGGCAAAACTCCCGAGCTTACTCCCCGCCAGCAACTTGCAACGGTTGCCTATGCCCAAAACTCCGCCACCTTGCAAGGACTGCTTCCAATAACCAATCCCGATGCGGGGACAGCCAACGTAGTCTTGGCTTTGGATTCTTCGGGAAATCTAACAATCGGAGGCACGGCAACACCCACTTTCCAGGCTACAGGCGGACAGTTTAAGATTTCGGGAAATCCTTTACTTCTCACAACCACGTCAGGCTCAAACGGAAATGTCCAAATAGCCCCCGACGGACGTAGTTTTATTGATCTACAGAAACCATTACAAAATACATCAAACAATAACAACGTCACGACAGCCCGTGGAGCACTAGAGGTAAACGATTTGTTCGCAGTTTTGGCTACCTCGAGTGGCCAATCGGCCTTTACCCTCAATCAAAACGGAGCAGGTCCGATCATTAGCGCCTCATCAAGTGGAACTGCCAAATTCACCGTAGACAACTCCGGCAACACTACAATTGCAGGAAACTTCCTTCCGGCAACCACCTTAAGCAAGGATTTGGGTTCGAGTAGTCTTAGGTGGAATAATGTTTATGCCGGGACTATAAATTCAGCAGGGACTACCACCACCGGCCAGGCAACATTTACCTATTCCCCAGCCGATACAACCGTAGGTCAATCCACAGTTCTCCTTAATCCCGCAACCGCAATTGCCAATGCCTCTCTTTTGGGAGTTGCTGTTGGTGGAGTCGAAAAAGCCAGAATAGACGCGGAAGGAGATGCGGCTCTGGGCTTTACCGGAGGGACTCTTACTCCTAACTCCAATCCCCTAACTATTTATAATCACGGAACAACTCAAGTTGCTTCGATAGATACAGCGGGAAACATTACCAGCTCGGGATCTTTCTTGGCAGCCAACGGAACAGCCGCAGTACCCTCTTATGCTTTTACCAACTCCGCGGCAACAGGACTCTATAGAGGAGGAACCGACATTTTGGGAGTTTCAACAGCAGGAGTGCAAAGGGCAACTTACGACGCGTCGGGCAACTACACACTTTCGGGAGGAAACTTTTCACAGACAGGAACAGGGACTTTCGGTACCGGAACTGGAGCAATATCCTTAAACGGAGCAACAACTGTAACCGGAACCAATACTTTTACAACCGGGACCGGAGCGGTTTCTTTAAACGGAGATACGACAGTTGCCTCCGGAAAAAACTTTACAGTAACTTCAGGCGCTACAAGCTTAACTTCGGCAGCCACAACCGGCACAAATCTTTCCATTGCTTCCGCCTCTTTAACATCCGGAACAGCTGTTAATAATACGGTTACGGCCAATGCAGGCAACGGACAGGTAACCAAAGGAGAAAGTATTCTAATAACCGACGCGACAACCGGAGGCGGAGGATATACGGGCCTTTCTGTAAATATTACAGGATCTGGTGTTGGCAGCGGCAATAAATACCTTTTGGACCTTAATCCCGGAGACGTAAATAAAGAAATGATTGTCGACTCCACAGGCGCTCTTAGGCCAACACAGTCGGTTGCAACCAACACCACTACTGTCGGCTCCCCTTCTTTTTACTTTAAAAACGGATACTTTGACCAGATAACCGCGAACAATATTGCAGGAACTGTTACCACAGGCGCGACCTCCTCCACCTCTTGGACAATAGGATCCACCCAGACAGGAGACGTAAACGAATCTTTAATTTTCCAGAGAAATTCGGGCTCGGGTAACGCAACTTTGCAGTGGAATGCGGGAGCAAACGATCTAAGGTATCTAACTGTAAACTACCCATTCAATTCCACCTATACTGTTGCCGATACTTCTATAGGAACAGGCGTAAATTTATACTCCGGAACTTTGACTAACAACACCACCGCAGGGACTCAAAAACTCCTCTCTCTAACCAACACAGGAACAGGAACAACAGAAAATGGAATTTATGTTAACAACACCGGAACCGGACTTACCGGAATAGAAGTTGCAGGAACCTGGACAACAGGAATCTTAACCAACAACAATTCCATAAACGCAGGTTCAGGCACAATAACCGGCGGAGCAATCTCCGGTTCGAGCCTTACTTCAACCGGCCTAACCCAAGGATCTGTAGTTTTTGCAGGAACGGGTGGATTGCTCTCACAAAATAACGCAAACTTCTTCTGGGACAACACTAACGCGAGACTTGGAATTGGAACGACGAGTCCTAATGCAGCCTTGGACGTTAGAAGTGCTATCTCAATTGGAGCTAACGCCGCCTCCGGCGGAACGCTTAGATTCCCCAACAACTCCACAATAACCATGCGAAACGTATTAAACACTGCAGACCTGCAGTTTGCTTTTTTTGATACGGGAAATAATATAGTTATCGGCGATACTACATCGGGCAAATCTCAAATTGTAGGACTTTATGCTAACGGTGTCGAGCAATTTTGGGGATCCGGTTCTGTGGCAAGGATTTTTGGCCCGAATGGATTGGCTCTAAACGCAGGGGCGGCAGTCGCAACTTTTGGAACCTCTGTTCCTTCCGTCCAATTCCAAAATGGTTCGGCCAGCACACCATCTATCCAATTTGCCAACTCCACCGGAACAGGACTTTACAGAGCAGGGACGGACATTTTAGGAATCTCGACAGCAGGATCTGAAAGATTAAGAATAGATGCTTCAGGAAATGTGGGAATTAATACAACAACTCCTGTTGAAACCTTAAATGTTAATGGCAACCAGAGAATAGGTTCTGCTCCGGCAACTGCAACAACACTTAATGGAGCAGTTGATGCTTCCCAAACAAGTATAACGGTAATCTCAACCACCAGTTATCCCACCGCAGGAACATTGTTAATTGACTCGGAAGCAATGACCTATACAGGAACAACATCAACAACATTTACTGGAATAACAAGAGGAGTACTTGGAACATCAGCAGCAACTCACACAACAGGAACAACAGTTGGAAACTACCTTTCCACATTCATCGCAACATCAACCACCCCAAGAATGGTATTAACAGGAGCAGGCAATGTTGGGATTGGGACAACGAGCCCCGCGGCTACTTTATCAATCAACGGCAGCCTAAGAACCCTTGGTTCTAATGTGTATGGTCTTGGTAAAAGTTTGATTCACTTTGATGGAGCTTCCCCAACAGGTGCTGATAATGCTGCGGTTACAGAAAATATTTCTGTTGATTCGGGTAATACCTATGATGCAACGGGCCTTATGCTTAGAAATATTCCTGTTGCAACAGCCGCAGAGACAAATCCAAATTGGAGGCAACTCTGGATACAAGACGGACCAAAATCCGGAACGGGAACGATAACTAATTCATATGGACTTTATGTGGATGTTCCAACTTCGGGAACCAACAACTACGCTGCCGTTTTTGCATCCGGAAATGTTGGAATAGGAACAACGAGTCCTCAAGACCTTCTGCATGTTAATAGCTCCGGCAATAGTCCGCAATTTAGGATTCAGGGAGCAGGCAGTACGTGGGGTGCCGGTATCGGATTACAGGGTATTGCGAATACAACCTTTGCAATTCAGGATGTAGGGCAAATCGGTACATTGGGCTCTGGTGCAATAAGACTTGCTATAAATTCTTTGGGAAATGTCGGACTTGGGACATTTGCACCTCAAGTTAGACTCCAAGTAATCGGAAATTCGGGAGATACGCAGTTTATTAGATATGCGACAAGCGATTATGCCGCCGGCACGACTGGGAGCGGAACCTCGTTTAGAACAATCGCCTCTTCTGGAAATACAAATTCAAGTATCCAGGCGTTTAAAGCTGGTAATAGTACCACTGGGGATCTGATTCTTCAACCGGATGGTGGAAATGTTGGAATTGGGACAACTGCACCCTCCCAACTATTAACAGTAAATGCCGGACAGATTTATGTAACCGGGAGTCAAGTTTCCGGAGGAGCGGGAATTTATACAGACTACAGCGTTACAACCGGCAATGGAAATTCTTATGGAATAAGATCTTTACCAACCGTTGCCAATACAAATTCAGGCACATTATATGCCAATTGGGCCGGCGCGATAGTTAATACCGGAGTTACACAAACAAATTATTACGGGAATTACATCGCAGCCCCAACCCTAAACGGAACGGGAGCTATTACTAATAAGTACGCTTTTGTTACAGAAGCGTCAGCAGGAAATGTAGGAATTGGGACAACAACCCCCGGCGTAAAATTAGCTGTAGCGGGAACTACGGCAGCTACCTCCGCCCTGAAAGTTGCCAATACCGACACGACCAGTACCGAAAGCATTTCACTGGGAGAAGTTGCAACCGATGCCACTACTCCATTTTATATTCAGCGCACCGGATCGACCGCTGCATCAAATGCCAATGGTGTGGAAATTTGGAATGCAAATAGCGGATTTATAAGGGTTGGAACAAACAACACGGAAAGACTAAGGATTGATAGTAGTGGAAATGTAGCGATTGGAAAAATTCCTGTTTCAGGCAACAATTTCGAGATAGTAGGAGATCGAACATTCGCTGGAGCAGCCGATGGCAATACAGCTGCAATCGGCGGGAGTACATTTACTTTCAACAGCACCTCTAATTTAGCATCATCCTTAAATTTGAATCCTCCCGTAAAAGGTGGTGGATCAAACAATCCGGCAATTGGCGCTGCGACTTTATATGTTAATGGTGAGCCAACATGGGCAGGAGCGACAACTGCGGCACTCTATGTCGCGAGCGGTAAAAGTTTTTTTCTCGGCAATGTGGGAATTGGGACAACGAGTCCTAACACATCGCTCGATGTTACAGGAAGCATTACATCGCGAGCATTAAATACTGCTAATGGAGCTGTTTATACCGACTCGACAGGAAAGCTTTTTACAACTGCAACGGGAGGAGCAGGAACTCTTTGTCTTACCTCTGCATCCGGCGCTGCTCCACTATGGTCGGCTTGCTCGGGATCTGCAGCAACTGCATGGTCGTCGCTTACTGCCCCATCTGCAAACTTGGCTCTGACAATGGCAGCCAACACTTCGACATTTACTTATAACGCAACAACCGGTGCATCTACGGATTTATTTAAACTTACAGACACAACCAACAATACCGGCACAGGGTATCTTCTTAATGTCACGACTGCCGCCGGATCCGCAGCGGTTCCTGTTCATATCGTGGCAACCGCAACAAACAAAAATGGTTTAGTAGTTGATACAGGAGGAGGAGCCGGTGCAGGAATTATTCTCCGGGATGTAAATAGTACATCTCGAACTGTCTCATTTAACCAGGATGGAAATGCCGGATATGTTACAGGTACGAATCTCGGAACAGGCGCTAGCAACGGTTTTTTTGTTACTGGAGCCTCAAGCACATTAAGACTTACTACAGACGCTGCAAATCCGATTACCTTCGCAACAAATAACGTTATTAGAGAGACAATTGATTCATCGGGAAATATAACAGATACCGGAACCGTTACCGCCCACCAATTTACACTCGACGCCGGCGGCGAACAAAACGGAATAACTTTTGTAAGTAGAACCAATACTAAAATATTCAGCCCGTTAGCCAATGATGTAGACATACAATCTGGAACCTCGCAGCGGGAGTTTCATTTTTTGAGCACCGCATTTGTTGTCGGAGAAGATCAATCGGGAGCCCCGCTCTCTACTCAAACTTTAAGAACAACAAATGGATCAAGTGGATCGCTTAATGTTTCTGCGTCAACCCTTATAATTGCCGGAGGAGCAGGTACGGGGTCGGGAACGGGAGGGTCTATAAAGCTGCAAACAGCCCCGGCAGGAGGATCGGGAACCACCCAAAATACCTTGGTCGACAGATTAATAATTGATCAAAATGGGAATTTTCAAGTTAAAAACTTTTCTGCAAACAATGCCAGTGCCAACGGAGTAGTTTATGCTTCGGATACTTCGGGAACTTTGGCCGAAACTGCAACCGGCGGGGCGGGAACTTTGTGCTTGGTATCAACCGCAGGAGGCGCTCCGACTTGGGCTGCTTGTTCCGGATCTGCTGCAACTTCCTGGTCTGCCCTAACCAACCCATCGGCGAATCTGTCGCTTTCGATGGGATCCAATATAACGACATTTACTTATGGCAATACGACAGGATCAAGCGATTTGTTTAAACTTACCGATACATCAAGCAATACTGGTACAGGGTATCTTTTAAACCTTACAACCGCTGCAAGTTCCACTCTTAAACCATTTAGGGTAACGGCAGCCGGAACAGACGCAATCGGCGTAGACAACGCAGGCCAAGTTGGAATTGGAACACTGTCCCCTTCTTCAAAATTAGATGTAAACGGAGGAAGATTAAGGATTTCGGGAACAAACTCTGCGGCAAATAGCATTGGACTTTTGATGGACCAGACCATGTCGGACGGTACAGGGACAAATGTTGGCATTGTCTCCCAACCAACAGTTAGCGCAACAATAAATGCTCTCGAAGGAATCCAAACCAATACCGGAACATCAGCTTCCGCGATAACACTATCAAGTCTATATAATATATACGTCGCGAATCCCAGAAAAGGAGCCGGATCTACAATTACAAATAATTACGGACTCATTACCGAAGCTCTAACATCCGGAACAAACAACTGGGCCATTTATACTTCCGGCACCACGCAAAGCTACTTTGGTGGTAGTGTCGGAATTGGAGTAACGGTTCCTGGATCGCAGCTTGACATAAGCGCTCCGGCTGGAACGAGGTCTCTCAATGTTTATCAGGCAGCAGCTAATTCTGCCACTCCAACTCTTATCCGATATCAAACCGGCGCATCGGCTACAAGCGTAGGATTCGCCGGTGTCTATTCATCAACAGGAGAACTTTCCTACCAAGGAGTTAATGGAGTTGCTATAACAGGCGGGTCAACGGGAACGGGAAATCTGGGAGTTTATGTAACAACTACAGGGAATGTTGGATTAGCTACTTCCTCTCCCACCCAAGCCCTGGACGTAAACGGAAACGCTAGAATTAGAAATCTATCTGCCGCAAATGGAGTTTTGTATTCCGATGCAACCGGTCTTGTAACACAAACTGCAACAGGCGGAGCGGGAACGCTTTGTCTTACGTCAACCGGCGGAGGATCTCCTGTTTTTGCATCTTGCGCAGGAAGCGGCGGAAGCGCTCCAACTGCTTGGAGCAACATTGGAGGACCAACTGCAAATCTTTCCATGTCTATGGCGGCGTATACGACAACCATGACTTGGAATTCCCTAACAGGAACTTCAAATTTATTTAACCTTACCGACTCCGGCAGCAACAATGGAACCGGAAATCTTGTAAATCTTACAACTGCAACAGGGTCTACTCTAAAACCTTTCCATGTTTCCGCAGCAGGGGTAGAAGCAATCCAAGTCTTGGCAAATGGTAATGTCGGAATTGGGACAACGAATCCTCAAGCAAAACTCGCTGTGTCCAATGCTGGCGCGGAAGGACTCGAGATTGCTCCTTCCGGCGGAAGCATCGTTGAATCAGCCTACAATAGGTCGAGCAGTGCTTATACAAGTTACACTCTGGACTCTTTGACCTGGAAGTTTCGCCCCAGCGGTTCTGCATCCAATAATGTTGTTATTGATTCATCGGGAAATGTTGGGATTGGTATAACAGCCCCCACCGCTTCCTTACATATCTCTTCTTCGGCTAACCAATCAATGGGCTTATTAAGCTCCACCAGCTCGACTTATAATGCAAATCTTCTTGATCTCCAGCAAACTAACACAGGATCTACGGCCAACTACAACTTCCTTCGGGCTATTGATAATTCTAATGCTGTTACGAGATTTGTTGTCACCGGCAACGGAAAGGTTGGAATCTCGACAGCAAGCCCTCTTACTAATCTTGACGTTGTGGGAGGAACAACTGCGGGGACCAGAATCACTGCCGCTACTTTACGAAATAATATCCGGGCTAATACCACCGGTTGGGGCGTCAGTTTGGCTTTTCAGGATGATACCAGTAACCCTTCAACCCGAATCGATTCGCTTGCCGATACTTCGGGTAACCAATGGTTAGAATTTCCAACAAGTTATGGAGGCACAGGAAACTTGCAGACTGCATTCAAAATTGGCGCTTCAACGGTTTCATCAGGCAGCCCGGACTACATAAGCATAGAGAATGGAGCGTCAGCAAATGCCTCGAACACTGTTCCTACTTTAAGACTTACAGGAACCGATACAAACATAGGAATGACTATAATACCAAAAGGGACAGGAGGGGTTGGAATTGGCACAACAAATCCAACAGCGCTTCTCCATGTAGTTGGAACTGCCACCAACTTTTCCGGTACTTCCCAAACAGGAACTTTGTTGGATTCAACTTTTTCTACCGCCGCCACCACTCAAGGAGTGGGATTGCAAGTTAATTTTAAAGCGAGCAATGCCTCCTCCTACACAATGAGTAGTCTTTATGGAATATATCTAAATAGCACACTATCTCCTGAAGCTAACCCTACCATAACTAACTTTTACGACATGTATGTTACCGCCCCCAATTTAAACACTCACAATGTTACCAACTCTTATGGGTTGTATTTAAATTCTGCATCAAATGGGGGGCACGGTATTGGGATTTATGTTACACCTGCCAGTGTCGGCGGCTCAACCGGCGGTTTTTCATTCGAAGCGGCTAATGGAGTTGGCAACAACATCGGTCTTGGCACCGACAATAATGGTGTTTCTAATGGACAAATATCCAATGAGATAGCGATTGCCAATGCCAGCAACACGCCGGGCGCAACTGCGGGACAAGGTTTTATTTATGTTTCTTCTGGAGCTTTAAAATATCAGGGACCTTCTACTCTTACTACTCTGGCCAATGCCGACTATGCCGAGTCAATGCCGTTTTTGGGCGAACTTAACCAGGGAGAGTTAGTTTCGATAAGTTCAGTCGTCAACCCGGCGTCTGATATATACAATAGGTTCTTTGTTGAGAGGTCTCAAAAGGAATACGACGACAAATTAATCGGAATTGTATCCTCCGCATCGGACGAACCGGGAACCCCAACAAGACAAGTTGCCCTCGTAGGAAGAGTTCCTGTTAAGGTTACTAACGAAAACGGAGCTATTAAAAAGGGAGACTACATAACCTCTTCGACAATAAAAGCAGGCTATGCAATGAAAGCCCTAAAGGCTGGAAGAGTCGTTGGAGTTGCTTTAGAAAACTTTACTGCCGAAAGTTGTGCGCCAAAATCCGGAAGCTTTGGTCTAGTTGACAGCTCAAACTGCACAGGAACTATTTTGGTTTTTGTAAACGCAACACATTATGATCCAAATTCCACCGTTGCAATAAACGTAAGCTCGCTAAAGGACTACGCAATAACCAAGATTGGCGAAGCCACTTATCAAGTTAAGGATCTCTTGGGAAATGTTATAACCAAGTCGGAAGTTTTGGCTACAGCTGTAATAGGAAATCTAAAAGCCGGAGCAATAAGCGCGCAAGAGATAACTGCTCAGAAAATAAGCGCGGATAAGGTTGTCTCCCCTCTTGCCGAAATCCAAAAGATAAAAACAGATACTATTGGTAATCTCTCTTCGGATAGATTGGCTATAAAACTTGAAAACCCAACAGGATCCGCATCTGCCAAGCCAAGACTCGAAATCCAAAATGCTTCAGGAAGTGCAGTTGCAACTTTTGACGACAAAGGAAACGCATCTCTTTCGGGTCAGTTAATTTCAAGGGGCTTGAATACACAAAACGCTACGATTTCAGGAACCTTGAGAGCTAAAAATATTGTCGCAGACAACATCACCTCTGAAGTATCTAGTATCAAGTATCTTGTATCTGGTATAACGGATAAAATATCCTCCATTTCGGGGACACTAAATACAAAATACAAAATACCAAATACCAATACTGTCAATATAGCCTCTTACAGCGCGCAATTAGCCTATATAGATAACCTAAATGCAACAACCGCGGTGTTTGCAGAAGGCTTTTCCTCCCTTGGTCCTTCTTCTTTAACCGATACATCCATATCCGGACAGCTGTCGGTTGGAGCAAGCCTTATTTTGGCTAACAACTCTATAAATGTTTTGGGCGGCGACCTTAATATTCAGCCTCTAAAACAAGGCGGAGTATCCTTCCTATCAGGCAAAGTATATATAGATGTTGAGGGAAACTTAAGCGTAAATGGAAATGCAACAGTCAGAGGAACTCTCTTTGCAAATGTCCTCTCACCTATTCCAGGCTCTGACTTGGTAGTTAAATTAGCAACTAGCTCCGGGTCTTTTGTAATTAAAAATGCGTCTGGCTCGGCGGTCGCAAAAATAAATAGCGAAGGCGACGCAACATTCAGAAAATTAAACCTGTCTCTGGTGCAGCCTGCTTTTGCGCTATCGGAAAACGAGGTAATTGCAACAGGAAGTGCCGGAATTGCGACAATATCTGCACGTCTTACAGAGTTAACTGTCCGAAATAACCAGGTAACACCAAAGTCTCTTATTTATGTAACGCCGGTTGGAACAGCAAGCGCACAGGTGCCATTCTTACTAAGGCAAGATCCGGGAAAGTCGTTTACAGTCGGAATCGAAGGATCAAATGGCACAACTGTTCCCTTTAACTGGTTGATAATCAATTGATGCGAAATTATCCTTGACATTATACTTTTTTATTTGTAAAGTGAAACAATACAAAACATCGAATTTATAAATGAGAAATAAATTAAGTAGTTATCTTGAAGGATTATCGGTTGGTTTATTAGGCTTATTTCTACTTGCTTTTCCTCTTCTCTTTGCAACACTTACAACAGACATTTTTTCTCTTCCAAAACAATTCGCATTAGGCGCAGTCGTCCTTGTCTCGCTTATTTTATTTGGCTTAAAAAGTGTTGCGGACAAAACTGTTAGATTTAGGAGAACTCCTTTTGACTTGCCTGTTCTTTTATTTATAGTTGCTGTTTTTATCTCAAGCGTTTTGGCCGATAATAAAGCAGAATCAATAGTCGCTTTTGCTAGCCTTTTCTTCTCCGGCGCCTTGTACTATTTAATTACAAACACGGCGAAAACCAAAAAAGCCGTATATTTTCTGGTAGGGGCATTTATAGGAGGCGGAGTTTTAACGTCTTTCCTTAGCGTTTTCTCTTTCTTTAAAATATACGTTCTCCCCTTTTCTTTTACTAAATCTCAAATCTTTACACCTATGGGCACTCTAACCGATCAGGCAATTTATACGGCAGTGTGCCTTGCGTTGTCTTTGTATTTTGTTCTCAATTGGAGAAAAGCCAACAAGACAAAGCTATCCAACACAAAGTCTTCGACTCTTGGCTTACTGGCTGTAGGAGCCTTAGGCCTTGCGGTACAGGTGTCGGGACTCATACTCACTCTCTATTCCTTGATTAAATTACAAAATCCTATTATTCTACCCTTTGCTACAGGTTTTCAGGTTTCTTTTGCGGTTATTTCCCAAGACGTTAATCGTACAATTCTAAGCTTTCTTTTTGGCTCGGGATTTGGAACTTTTGGCACGGATTTCGCAAAATTCAAGCAGGCCATTTTTAATCAGACGAATTATTGGAACCTAACTTTCTTTAGATCCTCAAGTTTTGTTTTGGAACTTTTGGCAACAACCGGAATTATCGGCCTTTTGACCTATTTGAATCTTGTATACAGGATAGTAAAGCAAAAACCGCTCTTTTTCCCTTTAATTTTCTTACTAATAGTGTCGTTTATTTTGCCCTTTTCGATAGTTTTGCAGGTATTAGTATTTGTAATTTTGGCTCTTAATGCAGCATGGCAGGGACTAACCAGCAAAGAATATTTCGATGTAGAACTGGGCCTTGTTACCTTAAAAAGCGGCCTGGTTGCAGTCACAGCCGACGAAAAAAGAGAAGTAAAACACGGACTCTCAAGGCTTCTTCCCTTCTTTATATTCTTTCTTATTCTTATCTTTGTCGGAGGATTTGGATTTTATTCCACAAAATATGCAATGGCAAACGTGCTTTTTCAAAAATCGCTTATTGCCGCGTCCCAAAACAATGGTTCACAAGCCTATCAACAACAAAGCCAGGCTTTGCAGTTATTCAGATACAACGACGCATATCAGCGGGTCTTTTCCCAAACCAATCTTGCTTTGGCAAATACTCTTTCGGCATCTACACCCAAAAATGCCAGCCCGTCTGCGCAAACACAACAAACAATCTATACTCTCATTCAGCAATCTATAAGCAGTGCAAGAGAGGCAACGACACTTTCTCCCCAATCCGCTGTGAATTGGCAGAATCTTTCTTCCGTCTATAGAAGTCTTATTGGATTTGGTAAAAATGCAGACTCTTTTGCAGTTCTTGCGGCACAACAAGCGATTCTTTTAGACCCTGCCAACCCTCAACAATACATAGGTCTTGGCGGACTCTATTATCAATTAAAGATTTGGGACAAAGCTGAAGAGCAGTTTAAAGCCGCAATTAACGTAAAACCGGATTATGCAAACGCTTATTACAATCTTGCGCACGTACTGCAGGAAAAAGGCGATATACAAGGGGCTTTGGATCAACTGGAAAAGGTAAAAATTCTGGTTAAGGATGATCCGACAAGCCTCAAAAAAGTCCAAGCAGAAATTGATGCTCTGAAAGCCGGTCTAAAATCAAATGCGCCAACAGCCGGAACTCCCACAACAACATTACCTGCGCAAAATCCGCCTGTAGCAATTCCTGCCCCCGTTACGCCAACTCCCGCCGCTACACCAGCTCCAAGTCCGGTTACTCCGACTCCAAATCCCACCCCGGCAAAATAAGCTTCTTATTGCTTTTTAGCTATTAAATGATATACTAACGATGGATGACACTGGTAGACCAATTCTCTTAATCGTGAATTTGCTCCAGAACATTACAAATTTAAGGAGGTGAGAGAAATTGGCTTTTCAAGATAAAACATTAACGTGCCGCGATTGTGGGAATGAATTTACATGGACTGCTTCTGAACAAGAGTTCTACAAGCAAAAAGGATTCGAAAACGAACCAGTAAGATGTCCTGCCTGTCGTGCAGCAAAAAAAGCAAGAATGGATGGTGGAACCAGACAAAGTTTCGAAATAACTTGTGCTGACTGCGGTAAAACCGACACTGTTCCATTTCAACCTAGAGGCGATCGACCTGTTTACTGCAGAGATTGCTTTAGAAAACACAAAACTTCGTAATCTTCTTTAAGATTTTTCTTTTGAAATTATCTGTAGATTATTCTGTGTTGTATTTCTCGTGATGGAAAACGGGTAGATTCTTGTTGTGGACCAAGTCAGACTTGGTGGACCCGAGGGGAATTGAACCCCTTTCTACTCCATGCCATGGAGTTATACTACCGGTGTACTACGGGCCCGGGTGGACCGTGGGAGAATCGGACTCCCGCCTCCGCAATGCGAATGCGGCGTATTACCACTGTACTAACGGCCCAAGGAGTTCAATTATACAATTTACAAGTGACAATTTCCATTGAATTTTTCAATGATTCATTGTTCCATTTATTGAAACTTGTTGCTTGCAACTTGAGAATTGCTATTGTAGGTAGCTCAAAGGGTTTAGAAGTACTCCGTTTCGCTTTACTTCAAAATGAAGATGGGCTCCTGTTGTTCTTCCTGTTAAACCGACCCAACCGATAACGGTTTTTCCGGCAGTTACTTGGTCTCCTGCGTTAACATTTACCGCAGACATGTGGGCATAGTGCGTTCCATATTCTCCCGCAGACACTTCGACGTTGTTTCCATAACCCGAATCCCACGTCCCAATACTTACCCTTGTAACCGTGCCTGTTTGCGCAGCAATAATTGGAGTTCCGACGGGCGAAGTTATGTCAAGCGCCATATGGTACCAGGCTGCAAATTGAGATATTAGTCCACGCAAAGGCCACGTAAAACCGGCAGACGAGACCGATACAGGCCCCGTTGCAATGTAAACCTGCTGCGGGCGGATGTATGGCTGTTCGGAGGGTTTTATAGCGTCGGGCACCACAAGAAATTGTCCGTCAACCAAAGAAAAAGTTTCGGGGTTTGCAAAATCGTTAAAGGGAAAATCGACTATTTTCTGCGGGTCCGTAGCGAGCTTTTTTGCGATGGAATAGACTGTATCGCCTTTTTGAACCTTATAAGACATACCAGTAACGGGCAAAACCTTTATAGAGTCTCCAACTGTTATGTTGTCCCCCACTAAATCGTTTTCCCATCTAACGGTATTTTCAGATATTCCAAATTTTTCCGCGATCGTGGAAATAGTATCCCCCTTTTGCACGGTGTAATCTATGGCTTTGTCTCTGGGTTTTTGGGAAATCCTTGTCTGGAAAACATTGTCTCCGACATTTATTGATTGCGAAGCTAAAGACTGGCTTATATTCGTATTTGGGGAGAAAACAGGGAAGGTGCTGGCCAAAAAAGGAGTGAGAATTACTCCAAATGCCAAGACCCCAAAGGTGGCAACGTGCAAAAAAGGCCTGTTGTACTTTCCTCTTTTTGCCGTAAAAAGCCTAACAAGATTGTTTTTATTGTTTTCGAAAAATAGCGACGCACTTTTAATTTTTTTAGCTAAATAAAATAAGAAGTAAGCGAAGAATTTAGAAAAAGAGGCAAGAAAAAACGCCGTGTAAAATCTAAGGAGGGAATATAAACGCTTGTTCATCGGAGGGTTTAGTATAACATAAAACAATTTTCAATTTCAAATTTTCGTTACTAAGATAATTGTGATAAAATCCTCAATTATGAATCAACCGGACCGGGAAAAACTATATTCAAGACGAGACATATTGGGAGTTGCCACAGCTACGGCTATAGGAACTGTAGCCGCAGGCACTATCGGAACAGCGTGGTTTATTGATTCACAAAGGACAGCTTCACGTTTGGCGGCGACTGCGGCCGGCGAAGGAAAAGTAGATCCCATTGTAGGTATTCCCCCTTTTGAAGACAAGGACGCAAACGAACTAGCAAGACAAAAAGGAATAACAGTCGATAAATTTTTTATTTTTTCTTCCCCGGCTTTATCAGACAAACTTTCTGCTTTTTTGGGAGACACGTTATTTCCTATCTATCCTCTTACCGTACTTGATATTAACAATAGAAAACTAATATACGCTCTCGCTAAAGAATTTTCCACTCCCCCAAATGTTATTGCAACAATTATGACCATAGAATCCTGCGGAATCGAAAACGAAGAATCTCCCAGTATTGGAGCTCAAGGTTTATTCCAAGTTATGCCATTCCATTTCGATCAATCAATTCAAAACAATCCCAAAGCTATGCAAAATCCTCTTCTAAACGGCAGAACAGGCATGAAATACTTTACACAGGTGTGTTTACCCGCAGCCAGAGCCGGGTATCCAAGCGGTTATCCTAAAGATCATGTAAATATTTATGCAAGAGCTATGATGGCATACAATGCAGGTTCATCCGGAGCAACTGTAAATTTTAATAATCTGCCTGATGAGACGAAATTCTACGGCGACCACTTTATAAGATTTGCTATGACAGCAGAACTCGCAGACGGACTAAGAAAGAAAGAAAATGGAGATTTGGATATAGTCAAAAAACTCTCCTCAACCGAAATGGATGCAAGGGCCTGGGCTTTGCAAGAATTTAATAGAAGATCCAAAGAAAAAGCAGGCTACTCATATGACGAATATATAGCGGCGTTAAAAGAAATAGTTTTGGAGACTCCGGGGGTAGACAAAAAAACCCAAACATTTACACAAACAGGTGAAGGTTTTAACCGGGACTACAAAGACTTTCTAAGCGACCATAAATATGCTCTTAAAGTTTCTCCGGGACTTAGAATATGGCTCGCTTTAGGAGGAACAGGGCTATTCTTAAAGGACAAAAGAAATACAGATCTTAAGGAATGGGACAAAATTCAAAGTAGACCTTAAATTTGTTTACCTAGACTCTCGAGGAACTCTGCGTTTGTTTCTGTCTTAGATAACCTTTCGATTAGCATGCTCGTGCGTTCTTCCGGGTTTAACATGTCAATCATTCTTCTCATCGTTACAGTCTTTTTAAGCTCTTCTGGAGACAAAAGTAGTTCTTCTTGTCTTGTTCCTGACATTTCGACGTTGATTGCCGGAAAAACCCTTTTATCTGCTAACCTTCGGTCCAAATGAAGTTCCATATTTCCCGTTCCTTTAAATTCTTCGTAAATTAAGTTATCCATTCTGGAGTCGGTGTCAACCAAAGCAGTACCAATTATTGTAAGAGACCCGCCTTCCTGGCAGTTTCTTGCTGCTCCAAAAAATCTTTTTGCCGGCCAAAGCGCGGCCGGGTCAAAGCCTCCGGTTAAAGTCCTTCCCGATGGTGCAACGGAAAGATTGTAGGCTCTGGCAAGTCTAGTTATTGAATCCAAAAGAATAATTACGTCAATCCCCTGCTCCACTAATCTTTTTGCCCGCTCCAAGGTTATGTCGGCAACTCTTGTCTGGGCCTCCGGCGGCTCGTCAAAATTACTGGCCACTACGTCACCTTTTACGGACATTGAAATATCCGTTACTTCTTCCGGCCGCTCGCCAATGAGTGCTGCCATAATATGAGCTTTTGGAAAATTTTGCGTTATTCCTGCAGCCAATTCTTTAAGAATTGTAGTTTTTCCCGCCTTAGGGGGAGAAACAACCATTCCTCTTTGTCCAAAGCCAATCGGAGAAATAAGATCAATTATTCTGGTCGACAGCGGAAATTTGCCGGTAGCTAGAGTTATTTGTTTTTTCGGATAAATTGGGGTCAGGTCGTCAAAGAAAGGTCTTTTTAAGGATTCTTCGGCATCTAATCCGTTTACTTTTTCGACTTTTAAAAGTCCGTAATATCTTTCCGTATCTTTTGGAGGTCGTCCAATACCGGATACCAAATCCCCGGGGCGAAGACTAAATCTTCTTATTTGGGATTGGGAAATATATACATCGCGGGACGAAGGAACAAATTTAGGACGCAAAAACCCATGACCTTCCGGCTGTGTATCCAAAATTCCGGAAACTTCCTCTGTTT
>JGI25616J43925_10000159_pt1 | contig 21710 bp, 11 predicted proteins | sample GraSoi2013_100cm_FD_43925 | JGI IMG/M metagenome (IMG submission 43925) | reverse complement strand
GGCAATCATGGGTTCGGTATTTTCACACCAGCAAGTTTGAAGGATGGGCAGCGTCATTTAATTTATGCTCATGCGATTGATTCTGCATCAGGCCCAAATCCTCTGATAGCTAATTCTCCGAAAGTAATTACTTGTGCCGCGCCAGGTCCGAACCGTGTAAATGGCAATTCACAAATTTCTGCAATCGCGGGCGGATCTTCTCTAACCATAAGTACATCCGATCAAACGGCCGGCGCGATTACATCCATAATCTGGAATGGCAAGGAATTTATAAATAGCTATGACCATGGTCGTGAGCTGCAATCGGCGGAGGCGTTTGATGAGTTGGGAGAGTGCTACAATCCGACCGAAGCCGGGGGTCGCTATGATACTTCTAAAAGCTCAAGCATATTGAAATCGATTCAGGCACAAGGAAACGTTCTGACCACTCAAACAGATATGGCTTTTTGGTTAAGTCCCGGAGAAAACTATGGCAGAGTGTGTAATCCCAATCTTCCCAACAGTCCAAGTAGCGCCCAGAACACTACCTACACGGCCGGTTACCTGCTCGATAAGAAAGTTACTATTGGTCTGCCTGGTGTTTCTGATCAGATAATAAAATACGAAACGACGTTTACAATTCCCAAGCTACACTCAAGCGGCGGCATACAAGTCATCACAGGAAACATGCCTGCTGATTTCACAAATTTTTGGTCGTACAATCCTTATTCCGGCCTGGCTACTCCACTTTTAGCTACTCCAAATACTTCCGGCAGATTTGTTGACCCCGTAATTTTGTCTACTGCAGATGGCAAATATGCAATGGGCGTTGTATGTCCCTGGGTTCGGGGTTCTAACTACGGCGGAGGCAGGCACGGGAGCAATCCCAACAACCCAGCTGACACTTCGGTGTGGGATTGTCTTTTTGCAAGTGGAAACTTCAAAGGCACCTATAGTTTTACTAGTTATATAGCCGTTGGTAATTTTGACTCTGTAAAATTAGCAATTAACCAATTGACGACTTCACTCTATCAGCGCGCTTTAGTGGCACCGGACATGTCTTCATTCGGTTCCATGCCTACTTACAGCTCTCCGGGTGCATACGACCTTTCCTGGAGATTGTCGGATGCGATTACAGCCTCTATTGATCAAGGTATTGGCAATGTGGATACTAATGGCAGCGTTCAAGTCAGACCAGCAGCTCCGACCAACTATACAATCACAGCATCAAATGCTTATGGCAGCAGCACTAGAACTTTAACGCTTCTTCCAGGTCCTGAAAATGCATTTAAAAAAGGCGATCGGGTCAAAACCATTGCTAATGAAGTTCCGGTGCTATCCCAACCTGTAATGTTCAGTTCAACGCTGGGCACGCAGACAAGTGCCAGTGGCAATGTAGTGGACGGACCAATCATTGATCGATCCTTTTCCCCAACAACTTTTTGGAAAGTGGATTTCGACCAAGGCGCTCGCGGCTGGGTTTATGAGAATAAGATTGCCAAGGTTACAAGCGCGGCACCTCCTCCGGCTTCTTTGGTGCTTCCTTCAAATCAAAGGCACGTTGCAGGAAGCGTTATTATTGCTTCAGGTACAGTTTATTACCTCGGTGAAATTTTGAGATACCCGTTTCCCTCGGAAGCGATTTTCCGATCCTGGGGCCATAGTTTTTCAGAAGTAGTAAAGGCGAGTCCGGAAGATCTGATTATGCCAATTGGTCCTATAGTGGATTTCAAGCGTTAAAAATTGTAAATCAAAGGCCGGCAGAATTGCCGGTTTTTGTTTGGTTGCAATCATCCGGCCTTAACACTCTTGCCAGGGCGGTTTTTTTTATATATACTACGTGAGCTATTTTTAGACCCTCTAATCAAGGGCTTTCTCGCTATCGCTATTTTTAGAACCAGAAAGTGACCTCTCTATGTCTGACAAAATTGTTATTCGCGGGGCTCGGGTCCATAATTTAAAAAATATCAATCTCGATATTCCCAGAAACAAACTCGTGGTCATCACGGGTCTTTCGGGCAGTGGCAAATCCTCTTTGGCATTTGATACTATATATGCGGAAGGACAGAGGCGTTATGTCGAATCTCTTTCAGCTTACGCCAGGCAGTTTTTGGGGCTGATGGACAAGCCGGACGTGGATCGGATCGAAGGATTAAGTCCCGCAATTTCAATTGATCAAAAATCCGCTTCGCATAATCCGCGTTCCACCGTGGGTACTGTCACGGAAATTTATGACTATCTGCGTTTGCTGTTCGCGCGCGTGGGTATTCCGCATTGTCCGGTTTGTGGCAAAAAAATCACGGGCCAGACAGTGACCCAAATGGTGGATCAGATCGTTAGCTGGCATGAATCCACTAAAATCGTGATCATGGCGCCTTTGGTCAAAGACCAGAAAGGCGAGCACAAGCATGTTTTGGAGGAAGCGAAAAAGTCCGGTTATCAGCGCGTAAGATTTGACGGCACGATTATGGATTTGGGAGAAGCACTGCGCTTAAATGTCGATAAAAAGAAAAAGCATACGATTGATATCGTGGTCGACCGGATCTCCCTGGATTCAGGGGATCGGGCCCGGATTGCTGATTCTTTGGAAACCGCGCTCGATTTAGGTAACGATTCGGTGATTATCCAAAAAAACGATCCGCCAAAGGCAGAAGAAATTCTGCTTTCTTCCAATTTCGCTTGTCCCGAAGGGCACATGAATTTGCCAGAATTAAATCCTCGCAATTTTTCTTTTAATTCTCCTCACGGCGCCTGTCCGGATTGTACGGGTCTTGGCACCCGCCTTGAAATCAATGAACATCTGGTTATTCCCAACCCCAAACTGACTTTTGCCGAGGGTGCCATCCGGCCGTGGAGTAAAACCACTTCCAGATTGTCCTGGTATTCCCGCGTGCTGGAAGCAGTGGCGAAAGAGTATGGCTTTTCCACGCACACGCCGGTGAAAGATTTACCGAAAAAATTTCTGGATGTGGTCTTATACGGCACTGGGGATCGCAAAATCAAGATCGAAGACGAATCGGGCTATGAGCGATTTACTTCTTTCGAAGGCGTGATCCCGAATCTGGAACGCAAATATAAAGAAACCGACTCGGACTATATGCGTTCCGAGATCGAACAATATATGCGTATCCAGAAGTGTCCGACTTGCAAAGGCAAACGGCTGAAGCCGGAGTTTTTGGCCGTGACCATCGACGACAAATCCATTGTCGACGTGGCCAACTTTACAATTGACGAAGCCGTGGATTTTACCGAAGCCCTGCCCAGGAAAATGTCGGAAAAAGATATTAAGATCGCGCATCAGATTTTCAAAGAAATCGTGGCGCGCTTGAAGTTCCTGCAGGATGTGGGCTTAAATTATCTGACTTTGGATCGTTCCGCTGATACTTTATCCGGTGGCGAGGCGCAGCGTATCCGATTGGCTACGCAAATCGGTTCTGGTCTGACTGGAGTTTTGTATATTCTGGACGAACCCTCCATCGGTCTGCATCAGCGGGATAATGACCGGTTGCTTAAAACCCTGAAAAATTTACGTGATCTGGGGAACACGGTGATAGTAGTGGAGCATGATGAAGAAACCATTTGGTCCTCGGATTGGGTCGTGGATATCGGTCCGGGTGCTGGCAAGCACGGGGGCCAACTGGTATCAGAAGGAACCCCGGCCCAGGTGGCGAAGGATAAAAATTCTCTGACCGGAAGATATCTGTCGGGCTTGGAGACTGTGACAGTTCCCTCTATTCGTAAAAAAGGCAATGGCAAGACCTTGAGAATCGTGGGCGCTACCGAACATAATCTGAAAAACGTGGATGTGGAGATTCCTTTGGGTAAATTTGTCACGCTCACGGGTGTTTCGGGCAGTGGTAAATCCACCTTGCTCAATGAAATTTTGGCCAAGTCCCTCTCCGCTTATTTCTATAACGCGAAAGAGTCGCCCGGGGAACATAAGAAAATTTTAGGAATTGAAAATATCGATAAAGTCATCAACATCGACCAGTCGCCGATCGGCCGGACCCCGCGCTCCAACCCAGCCACTTACACTGGCGTGTTTACATATATCCGCGATCTGTTTGCGGCGGTGCCAGAGGCCCGCATGCGCGGCTATAAAGCCGGGCGGTTTAGTTTTAATGTCAAAGGCGGGCGCTGTGAAGTTTGCGGCGGCGATGGCGTGATCAAAATTGAAATGCATTTTTTGCCGGATGTGTACGTGGCCTGTGAAGAATGTAAAGGCAAACGCTATAACAAAGAAGCTTTGGACATCCATTACAAAGGCAAGACTATTTCCGACGTGCTGGAAATGACAGTGGACGAAGCCCATGTCTTTTTCCGCAACGTGCCGCTGATTGCCCGCAAACTGGAAACTTTGTCTTTGGTGGGCTTGGGCTACATGCATTTGGGCCAGCAAGCCACCACGCTCTCCGGCGGCGAAGCCCAGCGTATCAAGCTTGCCTCAGAACTTTCCCGCGCTTCCACCGGCCGGACCCTGTATATTTTGGACGAGCCTACTACGGGTTTGCACTTTGATGATGTGAAAAGACTCCTGGGAGTTTTAGGGAAATTAGTTGAAAAAGGAAACACGGTGCTGGTGATCGAGCATAATTTAGACGTGATCAAGTCTGCGGACTGGGTGATTGATCTGGGTCCTGAAGGTGGTAATAAAGGCGGGGAAGTGGTGGCTGTGGGGACGCCGGAAGAAGTGGCTAAAGTAAAAAGATCATATACTGGCCAATATTTGGCTAAGGTACTCAAGGAAAAAGTGAAAGCAAAATAGATTGTATAAAATAATCGTTGACAACCCAAGCTATATGTGAGATTATAGGTAATCTCCATTATGCTAAAAAAATCAATCTCTGTAGTAATACCCACACTGAACGAAGAGGGTAACATAGCACTGCTTATACAAAGAACTCATGAGGCTTTGACCAAATCCCGCATTGGTTACGAGCTTATTTTTATTGACGATCATTCCATTGACGCCACCAGGGAGATTATAGCCGAACTGGCAACCACTTACCCCGTACGCCTGGAATTAAAACAAGGGCAGCGGGGCAAGGCCCAGTCCTTGTTGCAGGGGTTTAGACTGGCCAGGTTTGATCTGATCGCCATGCTGGATGGCGATTTGCAGTATCCCCCGGAAGAAATTCCGGCAATGATACAAAAATTGGATGCCGGCTATGATGTGATTCAATCCCGCCGCATAAGTCACAATGAGAATTTCCTGAGAAAATTGGCCAGCAGGATTTTTAATTTTTTCTTTATCCGCGTTTTGCACCGAATTAAGCTTGATGCCCAGTCGGGCTTGAAGGTTTTTCGCAGACAAGTTGTCCGGGAAATTGAAATTCATCCCACGCCCTGGACATTTGACCTGGAATTTTTGATTCAGGCCCGACATGCGGGTTACAAAATCGCCAGCCATGACATTGTCTTCGAAGACCGCAATGCCGGTCAGTCCAAAATCAATCTCCTCCAGGCTACTTTGGAAATTGCATCGAATGCCATAAAACTGAAATTCAAATCCTCGTTGCCTGTTGCCATAGGCAGCATTGCTCCGGCAAAAAATATGATCGGAGCTGGAAAAGCTTACAAAGGACAGAGATTTATAACTCATTCCACTTTGCCGCATCATATTTCAGCTCTGGTAACCATGGTCCTGTGGCAAAAAGCCTTTATAGCATTTATATTTTTTTTGCTTTTGGCCGGTTTTATTTTGTTTCCGCTCAAAACCGCGATTATTTTTACCGCTATCTTAAGTTTGATTTATTTTGCCGATGTTATTTTTAATTTTTACCTGGTAACCAGAAGTCTCACTGCTCCTCCGGACCTCACATTTACCGACGATGAATTAAACGCTTTACCAGAAGAAAAATTGCCCGTTTATTCGATTCTCTGCCCACTATTTAGAGAGGCTCATGTTTTGCCGGGATTTGTGGCGGCAATCGAAAAACTGGATTGGCCAAAAAACAAGCTGGATGTGATTTTGCTTTTGGAAGAGAGTGACCAGGCTACGATTGATGCTGCCAGAAGCATGGATCTGCCTGGCCATTTTCGGATCTCGATAGTACCGCAGTCCATGCCGCAGACCAAACCCAAGGCCTGTAATTACGGCCTTAGCTTGGCTCGTGGTGAATATTTGGTGATTTATGACGCCGAAGATTTGCCGGAACCCCAGCAACTCAAGAAAGCTTATGTCGGATTCACAAAAGTATCGTCGCTGGTCGTGTGTCTTCAGGCCAAGCTCAATTATTACAATCCCCATCATAATTTTTTAACCCGGCTGTTTACTGCCGAATACTCTCTGTGGTTTAACGTGATTTTGCCCGGGCTGCAGTCTATCAACGGCTATATACCTTTGGGCGGCACAAGCAACCATTTCCGAACCCAAACTCTTTTAGATCTGGAAGGATGGGATCCATTCAATGTTACTGAGGACTGTGATTTGGGCGCTCGCTTGTTTATCCGCGGATACCGAACTGCGATTATCGACTCCACGACCCTGGAGGAAGCGAATAGCAACCTCTGGAACTGGCTCAGACAGCGCTCGCGCTGGATCAAAGGCTATATGCAGACTTATTTGGTGCATATGCGCAACCCCGTGAAATTTTTCAAAGAGAGCGGCGTTCACGCGGCTATTTTTCAACTGGTGGTGGGAGGAAAAATTGCTTTTATGCTCATCAACCCTTTTCTCTGGCTGATGACGATCACGTATTTCGTGTTTCGAGCCACCGCCGGCCCTGCCATAGAAGCTTTGTATCCGCCGGTTATTTTTTACATCGCGGTGTCTTCGTTGCTAATCGGGAATTTCCTTTACCTTTATTACTACATGATTGGCTGTGCCAGGCGCGAACACTGGAGTGTCATCAAATACGTGTATTTGGTTCCGGTGTATTGGTTCATGACATCCATAGCTGCCGTAATTGCTTTGTATCAACTAGTTGTGAAGCCTCATTACTGGGAAAAAACCAATCACGGCTTGCATCTTGAAAAAGCCATGCCACCGGCAGGCGAATTTACTCCAGCGCGAAGCCTTGGTTTTAGTAAAATTTTTGCCAAACTGCCTCAGTCATTGTGGACTGGCGCTACTGCCCTGATTTTGGCCATGTCTGTCACCAACCTTCTGAATTTTTTGTTCAACGCTTTTCTGGGCCGGGCGCTCACCCTGGAACAACTGGCAGTGGTAACTTTAGTTAATACCATTTGGTCACTGGTCGGGATGTTATTATCCGCAGCTGGGACCACGGTCAATCAGCGCGTGGCGTATCTGGCCGCCGAAGGCCAGATGGATGAGGCTTTATCTTTTCGTAGGCAGACGTATCAACGCGGCTTATGGGTAATTCTGGGCGGAAGTTTGCTGTGGCTACTCTCCACGCCTTTTTTGACCGGATTTTTTAACCTGGCCCACCCGTGGGTGATTTTGCTGTTTGTGCCTATGTTTTCTTTTGCTTTCATTACCGTGGTTAATCAAGGATTCCTGCAGGGAGAGATTAAGCTTGGCAAAGTCGGCAAAATCATTTTGTTTGAAAGCATAGTTAAACTTCTGGCAGCCGTGGGTTTAGTTTCCTTAGGCTTGGGAAAAGTCGCTTATCTGGCCATCCCGATCTCTGTGGTCGCGGTAAGCGTGTACGCGGCTTGGCAGTTTACCAAATCCACACCAAAAGCGACGGCACTAGTCAGCACCGAGAGTTTTTCCAAAAGTTTTTATTTCTTCGCCCTGTTTAGCGGATTGTCCTCAGTCGTTTTTATGAACCTGGACGTTCTGCTGGTCAATCATTACCTTAATCCCACCGTGGCCGGACAGTATGCGCTGTTATCCCTGATTGGCAAAATGGTTTATTATTTTGGTTCGCTGCCGAATGCTTTGATCGTGACTTTTGTCAGCCGCGATTTGGGTCTAAACAAAAATCCCATCCGAACTTTTTATTTATTATTGGGTTTGACCGCTCTATTTGTGGGAGTCATTGCCGGTACTATGACGATTTTTGGCCATATTATTATCCCTATTCTGCTGGGTACCAGAACAATTGAGATTCTATCTTTTGTCCCGATGTATGTATTGGCCATGGGCCTATTTACCATCACCACTGCATTCGTGACGTATCATCTGGCGCGCAAACAATACGTGTTTCCTTTCGCGTCTCTGTTGATGTCTGGATTGATGGCGGGGTTGATCATCCGCGGACATGGCAATATCCTGGCGGTTGTAAACAATATGGTTTATGCCAGTGTCGCGGGCTTGGGTTTGGTGGCGTTGATGCATCTTCTCGCTCCTGTGGTGAGCTCAATGACCAATCGGAGGCAAAATTTATTTACTCCGGATGATAATAAAAGGTTTGCCGGCCAAAAGATCTTAATTTTTAACTGGCGGGACAGGCAGCATGCCTATGCCGGGGGCGCTGAGGTTTATATCCAGGAGCTGGCCAAGCAATGGGTTTTGCAGGGCAATCAAGTTACAATTTTTTGCGGCAACGACAGACAGTCCAGGCACAGGGAAATTATTGACGGCATAGAAATAGTGCGCCGGGGCGGATTTTATCTGGTTTATGTCTGGGCCTTTGTTTATTATTTTGCCAAATTCCGGGGTCGGTTCGATGTGATTATCGACTGTCAGAATGGGATTCCGTTTTTTACTCCTTTGTATGTCAAAGAACCGGTATTTTGTCTGATGCATCATGTGCATCAGGAAGTTTTTACGCGATCTTTATCCAGGCCCTTAGCTGCACTGGCGCGATTTCTGGAAAAAGATTTAATGCCCCTGGTTTATAGAAATATCAGATTCATTACCATCTCTAACTCCAGCAAGGCCGCGATTGCGGAGCTAGGCTTGGGTCAAGCGGGAGTAGATATAGTTCATCCAGGAGTTACTCTGAATCCGCAGGCCGCCTTCCGAAAAAGTCCGTTTCCGACCATTTTATATTTAGGGCGGCTCAAGGCTTACAAATCAATTGATGTCCTGATTAAAGCATTTGCAATTGTAGTAGAAAAGGAACCGCGCGCAAGGTTGATTATTGCCGGCAGCGGCGAAGAAGAACCCAATCTCAAGCGGCTCTCTCGCGAGCTGGGTATCAACCCCAAAGTTGCGTTTACCGGCAGGGTTTCTGAACAAGAAAAAGTCGAGCTGTTACAAAAAGCTTGGGTTTTCGTCAATCCTTCTTTTATGGAAGGATGGGGGATTACCACGGTGGAAGCCAATGCCTGCGGCACGCCGATTGTCGCGGCTGACGTGCCTGGCCTTCGGGATTCAGTGTTGGATCCGCATGCCGGCTATCTGGTGCGTCACGGAGATTATCCGGCTTTTGCTGAAAGAATTTTGGAGATTGTCCTGGACAAAGAATTGCGGCTTAATATGGGTCGGGAAGCAAAAATCTGGGCCGCTAATTTTGACTGGCAAAAAAACAGTCTGATATTCCTTTCTATTATCACTCTGCAGCAGGAGTTTGCGGCAGGGTATCAAGAACCCGACGAGGCATCGTAACCAGGATTTTATGGAAGCACCTACTTTAACTCAGGAAATAGTAACCAGAATACGTCGTACAGTATATTCGGTTTTGGGATTGATTTCCAAACAAGCGCCTATAGTGGTTTATTGCTACCACAGCATATCTTCTGACAATTGGAGGTTTAGTGTGTCGGAAGAAATACTCAAACAGCAGGTAGATTTCCTAATGTCGGGAGCCAAACCTATAAGTATGGAAGACCTTGCTGATTATTTAGACGGACAAAATAAAATCCACGAACCCTCTTTTATTTTGGCGTTTGATGACGGTTACCAGGACCTGTTGAGCGTTAAAGATTACCTCCCTTTTTTGGGAATTAAGCCGACTGTATTTGTGTTGGCAAATCCGGAGCGCATAGATCGGACGCAGATAAGCACTAATAAATCATTTTTAACTAATGAAGAAATTTTGAGTTTACATAAAGCCGGGTGGGATATCGGCTGCCATGGCGCTACCCATGCGGACCTAACTAAACTAAGTCACAATCAACTTGAAGCGGAAATTATAAAAGCTAAGCAATTATTGGAAACAATACTCAATATACCAATTAAATATTTTGCTTATCCGAAAGGCAAGTATACGCCTAAAATTATCGAGATAGTTAAAAAAGCAGGTTTCAAATTGGCATTTTCTATGGATTATAGAATTATTACTCCACAAAGCGACCAGTTTAGTATACCCCGCGTAGGCGTTGATCATAGTCATACATTCCGGGAATTCAAGGGTATTAGTTCGCCGGCAACGATTAGAATGAAAAAATTGGGGGCCAGATTGTTGCCGGAAGGGATTTATGATTAGCAAACCAAAAATAAGTATTGGTATTCCAGCGTACAATGAAGCAGCTAACATTCAACAGCTTTTGAGCGCTTTAATTAACCAGAAACAAGAAAATTTTGATTTACTGGAAATTGTTGTTGTGTCTGACGCAAGTTCAGATAAAACTACTGAGATAATTAAGAGCGTGAATGATCCTAGAATTAGATTGAATTCACATGACCAAAGAATGGGCAAGATTGTAGGTTTAAATGAAATTTTTAAAAATACAACAGGCGATATTATAGTTATTTTGGACGGCGATGTTCTGCCAAAAGATGATTCCTTACTTTCCAAATTAGTAGAACCATTCTATTCAGATGATAATTTGGGTATTGTTAGTACCGCGATAGCTCCCGTCTCAGAGAAAAACTTTTTTGGGAAAATAATGAATTTTGGATTTTATTATAGAACGAATGTTACCTCGCAACTTAATGGCGGGGATAATATTTATATGTGCTATGGTCGCGTACGAGCTTTTTCTAGAAAGTTAGCCCATGAATTGGTTTGGCCTGAAGTGGTTTCTGAAGATGTTTATTCTTATATATTTTGCAAGCAGCAAAATTATAACTTTCACTATATACCCAGCGAGGAAGTATTATTTAAAAATCCTGATAGTTTTAAAGACTACCAAAGACAAAGTTTTAGATACCATGCAGGTATTAACGGAATCTCTAAATTTTACCCCAGAGAATTAGTTGAGAAGTATTATTATATTCCAAGAACCAAGTTATTCCTGGGAGCTATAATATATTTTTTAAAAAATCCCTTCTTATTCTCTTGTTACGTTGCCGTTTATATAAGTGCGCGGTTTTTTCCTATTGACCGAAAGTCTGCCACGGTTTTTTGGAAGCCTTCATTGAGTACTAAAAAATTAAATTAGATTATAAACCATGACAGACAAAGTTAAGGTCAGTATGGGTATTCCAGCCTATAATGAAGAGGCTAATATAAAACAATTGTTAGAGTCGCTTCTCAATCAAACCCAAGAGAATTGGGAGTTATTAGAAATTATTGTAGTATCGGATAAAAGTAGTGACAGGACAGTTGAAAAAATTAGAGAAGTTAATAATGAAAAAATTAGGCTCATTGAAAATGAAGTCCGTATAGGGCAAGCATTAAGTCAAAATAAGATATTAAAATTATTTTCTGGAGATATATTGATTTTATTAAACGCAGATATCATGCCGTCAGGTATCCTTTTTGTAGAAAAAATCATAAGTCCGTTTTCTGAGTCGGATATTATTGGTATCGTATCTCCTGATAGTGTGCCACTAAAGGCTTCAACATTTTTTGAGAAAGTGATTAATTACAGCGTAGATTACAAAAAAGAAATGTTTAAAAGTCTTAATCAAGGAAATAATTTATTTATGTGTGTTGGCGCGGCCAGGGCTTTTAATGGGAGCATGATAAGAAAGATGGAATGGCCAACATCGCTTTCTGAGGACGCTTATTCCTATCTATTTTGCATAAATTCAAATTATAAATTTGTTTATTTCCCCTCGGCGTCTATTTATTATAAATCACCGGATAATCTGGAAGATCATCTAAAACAAAGCACGAGATTTTTAAATGGACCAAGTATTATGGAAAAATACTTTCCTAAAGACCTTGTAAAAAATAATTATTATATACCGTTATTTATTAAGATAAAATCCAGTTTACATTTTTTAGTTTTAAATCCAGTATTTTTTTTATTTTATATTGGTGTGCTGGCTATAAGCAAAATAAAATCTAATACGAGAAATAATTCCAAGGATTTATGGTCGACTTCAACTTCTTCTAAAACTTTGATTATAAAGTAATGACAATTGTGGAAAATAAAACAATTCAAATAATTTCTTCTTATTTCTACCCTGTTATTGCAGGATCTGAGACGTATTTTCTAAAGGTATATGGATATTTAATTAATAAAGGATGGCGTATTAATGTAATTACGACTAAAGATACCCCGATTCAAAGAAATCAACTTGTCGATCAGGAAGAAATTAATGGAATTACAATAAAGCGGAACAATTATTTCTCATTTGCTTCACTGCCCTTTAGTTTGGGGATTAAATACCGTTCAACAGGGGTAGTATGCTTTAATGATTTTTCTACTTTCCCTGATTTATTTGTTTGCTTCTATTCGATGATTTTGAAATTGTTTGGATTAAAAAAATATACTTTGGTTCTACACTCAATGGGCTTGTTTAACTATAATTCAGAAATTTATCCTCATTTCAGCTTTAGACTTAAACAATTAATTGATCACAGTCTTGGGGTTTGGTTGATCAATAATTCAGTTGATTCAATCCATAGTGTCTCGCAAGACGATAAAAATGGATTGATCACGGCGGGAGTAAGGGCATCTCTAATTGAAATAATTGGCTGCGGTATTGAAGAGGAAGCCTTTTCTAAGGATATCAATCAATTGGCAAGCGTAGAAATTAAGAATAAAATTGCCAATAAAAAATACATACTTCAGGTGGCTCGAGTAAATAGGATTAAAAATTTTGAGACTTCGATCAAGGCACTTAGTTTTTTGCCGCAAGATATTAGTTTTTTTGTTGCAGGTCCTATACACGACCAAAAATATTTAGAGGAGCTAACTAAACTTATTAATGAATTAGGTTTGAACGATCGTGTTGTTTTTCTGCGCGAAGTGTCAGTTTCAGATAAGTATTACTTAATGAAAAATTCATTGTTACTTGTCCACATGTCTAAATATGAAGGTTTTGGTATTGTAGTGTTGGAAGCAATGAGCCAGGGATGCTTGTGTGTTGTTTCAAAAAACGGCGCTATGCACGAATTAATCAAAGATGGAATTAATGGTTATTGCGAAGACTATAATGATTTTAAAGCAGTTGCTGATAGATTAAATTTTGTTTTAGAGCACCCACAATTAGCAGACAAAATACGCATGAATAATCGAAATTTTAGTCTAGATAAATCCTGGAAGAATATAAGCGAAAAAATAGAACTTTTTTACAATAAAGCTAAATTATGAAGAATAAACTTGTGATTATATTTTTAATAATTTTAGGTAGTATTTTTTACATACTAACTATTAGAGGTGCTCTGGGAACTTCAAAAACACCTAACGAGCTTACTAAATTAAGTTCACTAGGCCAACCTTTTGAGTCTTCGCATGAACGAGCCAGTTATGCTCTCACAAGTTCTTTTTTACTGGATCATTCTCTTGTATTGAGTAAAGCTTGGGCTGATTTCGGTTCACCCGATGTCGGCTATGCTAACGGTAAATTTTATAGCTTTTTTCCGCCTGGCGTCTCATTTAGTATTATTCCTCTGTATCTTTTAGGTCAACGATTCGGATTTATACAGTTAGGAGCATTTTTTACAATTGCGTTATTTGCAATTGGAGTTTTGATATTTTTGTATTTAATTTGCAGAAACATTTTTAAGTTATCCCAGATGTACTCCATTTTGGCTGCAATAGTCTTTGGATTCTCTACTACTTCATGGAGTTACGCTATTACAGTTTACCAGCATCTCCCAACCACTTTTTTTCTTATATCCTCGTTCTATTTAGTTTGGAAATATAAAAATTCAGAGAGATCGGGTTGGCCTTGGGCTGTCTTGGTGTGGTTTATGTATGGAATATCTATTTTCTTTGATTATCCCAATGCTTTATTACTTCTTCCTATTATGTTTTATTTTCTTTTTAGTTCATTTGATTTCAAAAAATCGGCTGATAAACTTTCTATTAAGTTTAGAGTAACCATTCTAATTACCTTTATAGTATTTATTGCTTTAGCAGCCTTACACTTATATTATAATCAAAGTTTATATGGTAGTTGGAAAAAAATAGGACAGAGTAGTAATTTTCAACGATATAGAATAGGTGACTATGAGCAGCTCATACAAAAGAGAGCGGATTTCCAGGCTGCACCCACAGTTACTACATCTGATCAGATTTTTAAAGAGGATTTGATAATAAATGGCGGATTCACTTTACTTTTTGGCCCTGATAAAGGTATTTTCTTATTTTCGCCTATTTTACTTCTTGGGCTTTTTGGAATATTTGAAATCAGAAAAAAATTGAATATGGAGTATGGAGTCCTGATTGCTATTTTGTTGGTAAACTTACTTATTTACGCCAGTTTCGGCGATCCATGGGGGGGATGGGCATACGGACCACGCTATTTAATTCCTTCTATGGCAGTTTTATCTATTTTGGCAGTAATATGGTTGGCGCAGAACTCCCGCATAATAATTCGACGAGTCATATTCTTTTTACTCTTTGCTTATTCAGCCGCAATCGCTTTACTTGGTGTTATAACCACTAATGTAGTTCCGCCGAAAATTGAAGCGATACCGCTACATCTTCCTTATTATAATTTTTTACTGAACTACCATTTACTACGTAATGGTGTTACATCTAATTTTATTTATACAACTTATTTATCTAATCATTTCAGCCTTCTGACATATTTTTTAATTATATATTCCCTTTTACTCCTCGTTATTTTATTTATTTTGATTAATTTACCACGGAGGGAATATGATAATTAATTTTTCCTTGTCAAGTAAATTTTTTGAGCGTTTAAATAAGTTATTTGATTGGCTTGTCAGTACAAAAGGAATCTTGATTATATCTATTATAGCCGCCATTTCGGCGAGCTTGTATTTTTATATTCATGGGTACACCGTGGCTTATGGTGACGCAGAATCGCATTTGAATATAGCCAAGAGGGTGGTTCAAAGTTTAACGCCAGGCTTAGCCCAATTGGGAGGTATTTGGCTACCTTTGCCGCATATATTAATGTTGCCCTTTGTTACATCTAATTTTTTGTGGAGAAGTGGTTTAGCCGGCAGTATTGTTTCGGGTGCGGCCTTTATTATTTCCAGTGTTTACCTATACAAATTAGTCTATTTGCTGACGCAGAATAAAATAGCAGCATTTATCGGCGCTATCGTTTTTATTAGTAATCCAAATGTTTTATATCTCCAATCGACACCAATGACTGAACTTTCGTTAATAGTCTTTTTTATACTTTCGTCTTATTATTTTGTTAAGTATATCCAAGATGATTCGAAACTAATTTCTTTATTACTGTCGGCGTTTTTTGGATTTTGTGCCGCACTATCTCGATACGACGGGTGGGGATTAGTTGTAGCTGAAGCGGGGATCCTAACCCTTTATTACTTCCCCTACAGAAAAGTACCATTAAGGTTATCTCAAATTAAAGAATACTGGGATAAAAAAACTTACAATAAACTGGAAGGTGTTTTAATAATGTTTTGTACTTTGGCTTTTTTTGCAATCATCGCTTGGTTAATGTGGGGATATTTGATTTTGGGTGATCCTTTATACTTTACGCATAGTCAATTCTCTGCTAAATCTCAACAGCAAAGCTGGCTTGCCAGAGGGGAATTGCCGGCCTATCATCATATTTTTCAATCGGTGCTTTATTATATAGTTACCGCTATGAGCAATGCAGGAATAGTAATTTTTGGCATTGCTTTGGTGGCATTTGTTATATATCTTTTTGATCGGAATCAGAAGCATCGTTTTTTGATCGCTATGTTGTTGTTGGTGCCTTTTGTTTTCAACGTCGCGACATTGTATATGGGTCAATCAGTTATATTTATTCCTCATGTTACTCCCGTAGGATTTGATTGGCGATTATTTAATGTCCGCTATGGAGTTATGATGATTCCTATGGTTGCATTTTTGGTAGGTTTTATATTTTCCAAAATAAAACTGACCACACGCTGGTTGATTGTGGGCTTGATGATTGTGCAAATCGGATTGTTCGGAGTTGGTTATTCGAAAATTATCAGTTTCGAAGATGGAGTCTCCGGGCTTTCTTCTGCTATATCTAAATCACCAGATGCCCAATTCTGGATAGCCCAACACTATGATCAAGGATTAGTTTTGGAAGATGATTTTGCCAGGACCATCAGCATAGTACGTACTAAAATACCAATGCAAAATATTATATATATTGGTAATAAGCCTTATTGGGAAGAGTCACTTATAGCGCCGGAAAAATACGCTACTTGGATAGTCATGCAGAGAGACGATGCGCTTTGGAGAGCGATTTATGATGTTCCTGCTATTCAAGGCCGTCTGTATTCTCATTTCCAGAAAGTTTATACTTCGCCTGAAATTTTAATTTTTAAAAGAGTCGCTAATAAATAAATGAATTTTAAAAATACTCAAGACTATTTATTTCTCCCAGAAAGTTACAGCGCGAAAAAACGGATTTCTACGGAAAATGTGCTTTCACTGCTTATTTTAAGTATAATTTCTGTTATTCTCCTCGCTATTTGTAAACTAGTTTTTAGCGTGTCTGTAATTCTTAGTATCTCGGCTGCATTAGCTGTGTTTTATTTTGTAATCATGTTATTTAAGCTTACAGTGGTGCTAAATTCTTTTTCTTCAGAATTTATAAATTTTAGTGCTAAAGAAATATCTTCTTTGCAAGACAAAAATTTGCCCGTATACACACTTCTCATTCCTTTATATAGAGAAGAAAAAGTTATTGACCAGGTGATAAAAGCGGTCACTTCGCTTGATTACCCAAAAGATAAACTCGACGTAATCATAACTCTGGAAAAATATGATACAGAAACTATAAATGCAATCAGAAAAGCCAATCCACCAGCTTATATAAAAACGTTAATTCTCCCGGATGTCCATCCCAAAACAAAACCGAAAGCTTTAAACGTAGCTTTTTTACAGGCCAAGGGAAAATATTTGGTAATTTATGACGCCGAAATAATTCCGGACACGGACCAGTTAAAGAAGGCAGTTTTAGCTTTTAAGAAATATCCAGAAATTGGCTGTTTGCAAACGCGTTTAGATCATTATAATACTCGTCAAAGCGTTATTACACGATTATTTAATACGGAGTATTCTTTTTACTACGATTTTTTCCTGCCGGGACTGCAGAAAATAGGTTCTCCTATTCCTTTGTCCGGACATAGCTCTCACTTCCGCACGAATTTGCTAAAAAAAATAGGGGCCTGGGATCCTTACAATGTTACCGAAGACTGCGATATAGGTATGCGTCTGCATCGAATTGGTTTTCAAGTGGGAGTGATAGATTCGGTCAGTAAAGAAGAGGCAACTCCAACAATGAAAAGCTGGATATATCAAAGGACGCGCTGGATGAAAGGTTTTATACAGACCAGTATGGTGCATTTGCGTCATCCACAGCGATTTAGAAGAGAAATTGGCGGTTGGAAAAATCTATTTGTGTTTTTTATTACTGTTCCAGGTATGGTTTTAATAAACGCGCTTAATTTGTTTTACTGGATATTATTAATATTTTGGCTTTTTACCCGTTCTCAAATGGTCCAAAGTTTTTTTCCTGGACCTGTCCTGTATCTTTCCCTAAGTTCTTTTATAATTGGTAATTTTATTTTTGTTTATTTAAACGTGATTGGTGCTTATAAGCGGGGAAGTTATGACTTGGTAAAATATACTCTGCTTTCACCACTTTATTGGTTTATGCTTTCAGTTGCTACCGTTCGCGCTATGGGACAAATATTTATCAGTCCACATACCTGGGAAAAAACTGAACATGGTACTCATTTAGAAGATATAAGTCACTCTGTTTCTCCCGCGTCCTTGCAAGCATTGCCTGTAAATTCTAAAGATAGCGGAGGATTATGAGTCGGACTACCGGTATAAAAAAATTCTGGGGAAGTTATGCTACAGAAATTATTTTGATTTTTTTTGCAGTCGCAGTCAGCATCGGATCAACGGCATATTTTATGAGTTTGCACGTGACATTGTCCAATGGTGACGCTATCCCTCATTTGAATACAGCTCGCCGGATTTTAGACAGCCTGACTCCGGGCTTTACTCAGCTCGGATATGTATGGCTGCCACTGGCGCACCTATTAATGCTGCCGTTTATTTGGAACAACTTTCTTTATTATTCCGGTTTGGCTGGGATTATCATATCCATGGTTTCTTTTGTCGGTGCTGCACTTTTGATATTTAAGACCGCCCAACTGCTTTCAGGTAATAGGATAGCAGGCATAATCGCTTTTATATTGTTTATCGCCAACCCCAACATTTCATACATGCAAGCAACTCCGCTTACGGAAATGCTGTACGTCTTCACACTGACTGGCGGAATTTATTATTTATTGTTATGGATCAAACGCCGTCGTCTAACTTATTTGATAGTAAGCTCGCTTTTTTTACTTGCATCAAATCTTTCTCGCTATGATGGTTGGTTTCTGTCCATAGCAATAATTTGCGGTCTGGTAATTTATGAATTATATTTAAATAAAAATTGGGTAAAAACAGAAGCCACTGCGATTATATTTGGATTGGTAGTTTTTTTCGGACCAGTTTTATGGATTATTTGGAATTTTATGATTTTTGGCAATCCCATATACTTCGCTGTCGGTCAGTACTCGGCCAAAGCTCAGCAACTTGATTTACGGGTGCATGGTGGACTGCCGTCTTATCATAATTTAGTCATCTCGCTGCAGACTGTGTTTTATTCGGCACAAATGGTAATCGGCTGGTCTGGCTTGGCTCTGGGCTTGATTGGCTGTGGTTATTTGATTTGGGATGCCATTCGCACACGTCAATATTATAAAATTTTATTTTTTATGCTCGGTCTGCAGATATTTTATTATGTAATAAATATTTATACGGGCAATGCGGTTATTTTTATTCCACAGCTAACGCCTCATAAAATGTTTAATATCCGTTACGCTATAACTTTTGTACCATTTTTTATTATCGCGGGCGGAGTAGTGCTGTCCAAAGTCAAATGGTTTGCTGTGGCAATACTCACACTAGTGCTTATAGAGTACGGCCTGGTGGCTGGACATCACAGTATAATCATGTTGAATGAATCCGTAAACGGGTACGCCAGTCAAGCAGCCAGCTCAAGTCGCATCCAGGCCGGTCAGTGGCTGGCTGGGCATTACGACAGGGGTTTGATCCTTGCCGACACGTTTGTAAACGACTCTGCTGCGTTTTACAGTAAAATTCCACTCAATCATTGGATAGACAGCAGTAATACTAAACTCTACATCCAGGCCATGCATGATCCTGCTGCTACTGTAGATTGGGTATTGTTACGAAACAGGGACGCAATATCTCAGGCATTTACTCTGGGTGATATGAATGCTGATGGTTTTGGTATTGTCTATCAAGGGCCGGATATTTTAATCTTTAAAAAGGGAATACCTGATCAAGTCACTTTACTACCTGTTGTAAATCTTATCCCAGAGGCAGTAAAACCACCTGCAATTATTCCAGCATACACCACCCACGTCGTCCTGAAAGGGGAAAATTTATGGAGTATAGCACAAATTTATCTTGGTGATGGAAAATTATGGACTAAACTCGCATCCGATAACAAGTTACAGAACCCAAATGTAATTCACGTAGACGATGTTATTGTTATTTATAAATAAATTAAATAATGAATGGTGCGGATTATAAAATTATCAGAATCGTAACAATATGTGCACTCATTATGCTTGTACTATTTTCAATCAAAAAAAATTCAAGCAAAACTTCTCAAAAACTAAGGCATCCAGAAACCTTCTGGACTGTTCAATCTATCGATGCGATGAAATATTCGCGGGATACTGCTCGGGAGAAGATGAACGAACTAAGCTTCGATATAGTTATCCAAAAACAAGTATCTGATATCGCAGGCACTGGAGCTACTCACATAGGCATAGGAACTCCTTATGATCAGGAGTTTTTGCCATTTTTACAACGATGGGTAAGTGCTGCCCGATCAAATCATCTTAAGGTTTGGTTCCGCGGCAATTTTTCTGGCTGGGAAAATTGGTTTAATTATCCAAAAATTACACGAGATCAGCATTTGCAAATGACCCGGGATTTTATTGTTAACAATTCCAAATTGTTTGAGGATGGAGATATTTTTTCTTCCTGTCCAGAATGTGAGAATGGCGGGCCTGGCGATCCTAGGCACACTGGCGATGTCACAGGCTTCCGACAATTTATTATAAGTGAGAATAAAACTGCCCAAACTGCATTTGCCGACATTCACAAGCAAGTAGCATCGAATTATTTTTCTATGAATGGCGATGTCGCTAAGCTTGTAATGGACAAAGACACAACTGCTAAGCTGGGCGGGGTAGTGACTATTGATCACTACGTCTCGTCCCCGGATAAAATGATAACCGACATTGATGCCTTGGCTGATTCCAGTGGCGGTAAAATTATTCTTGGAGAATTTGGAGCACCAATTCCTGATCTGAATGGAAATTTTACGGATGAGCAGCAAAAAAACTGGATGCAGGAAACTTTGGATAAATTAGCATCAGATAAAAATGTGATTGGCTTGAATTATTGGGTCAGTGTGGGCGGCTCTACTCAGATTTGGACAGAAAGCGGAAATATTAAACCCGCGGCAGAGATGCTTGTTAATTATTACAAACCGACTTTGGTGGCAGGACAAGTAGTAAACGAATTATCTCAACCGATTACTAATGCCACAGCAGCAACAGCTTATCGTGAGGTCCATACAGATAACAGCGGCAGATTTGTTATTCCGGTGGTCGGGGGTAAAAGTTCTAGTTTGCAGATCTCGGCCCCGAATTTTGTGAGTCGAATCGGAAACGTAGATAGCTTGAGCAGTCAAGTGGTTCTTAAGAAAATCCATGAGAGCGGGTGGTTTAAATTTTGGAAAATGGTCAATTCCAAATAGGTTTTCTTTGACAGCAATCTAGCCTTATTGTCTAACCATCAATCCTAATAGTTGTTAATAATATCCGGAAATATGTATCAATTAACGAATAAGAGCCTGAAAAGGCTGGAGATTTTGGTCTAATCAGGTTTGCCATTGCTTGTGGTTAGAGGTATTATGAATATATAAGCAATTAAGCAAGAAGTTCCCTTTAACTGGTTACAGGAGTATGCTCCTTTTTCGTTTAAGACAAAATTTTGTAATTAATTTAATATTTTTATGCAAGATGGCACAATACGGAAAATTAGAAAATCGAAATTAAAAATCAATTTAATAAAAAAATCACCCCCTATGGTTGCCAAAACTCAACATCTTGGTTTCAAGGTTTTAGCACTGATAGGGATTCTTGCTCTCAATTTACAATTATTCATCCCCAATAAGGTTTCCGCAGCCACCACTCCGTCTCTGGGTGCGGCTGGAACTTACGGTGTGCTTGCTAGCACTTACACCAATACATCGGTAACCACGATCAATGGAGATGTCGGGTTTACTACAGCCCCAGCAGTTGCTCCGTTGGGCGTGCATACCAACTATGGATCCGGAGCTCCCTACAGCACCGCTGGCATAGACCAAGCCACTGCTCTAGCTTCCTTAGCTTCTCAAGCCTGTACCTTCACTTTCGCTGTCGGAGCAATTGATCTGGCATCAGATACCACTCACGGCACAGTGGGAGTTTACACTCCCGGAGTCTACTGCAGCATCGGAGCCATGAGTATCGGAGGTAGTG
>JGI25616J43925_10000157_pt1 | contig 21821 bp, 17 predicted proteins | sample GraSoi2013_100cm_FD_43925 | JGI IMG/M metagenome (IMG submission 43925) | reverse complement strand
AAGCCAGGTACACACAACGGCGATGACAAACGATCCAAGTCCCGCGATGACCAGGGCGGCTGTCACAAGCGGTGCCAGTCGCCTGGGGGTAATGCAGCCGGGCCCTCAACCAGCTTGAGGGGGCCGACCGCCTTCTCCCAAATGCGAATCCGAAAGCCTGTAATGGGCTAGGACATTAGCATCAACCAGCGTGCGCGACCCTAGCAAGAAATCGCCTTGGTCCGTGACGCTGCCGCAGGGGTCATCGGTTGTCGTCCTGGGTGCCACCAGCCTGGTCGGCAGATTCCTCATCGATCGGCTACTGGAAGCCGGCATTCAGACGATCGCCGTGAGCCGCCAACCTCAAGCGACGCAAAATGGGGTCACGTGGGTCAAGGGAGACTTGATCGGACTCGACCTTCCGCATGGCCAGCATCCCGGCCTTGCGATCAGCCTGTCGCCGATCTGGCTATTGTCCAGCGCCCTTCCCACTCTGCGGCGCGCAGGCGTCAATCGGCTCGTGGCTTTTTCATCCACCAGTCTCTATACGAAGGCGAATTCGCCGATCGGGGCCGAGCAGGACGTAGCGCGTCGGCTGATCGAGGGCGAGGCTGCGACAAGATCGTATTGCGAGAGCGAGGGCATCGCCTGGACCATACTGCGCCCAACCGTGATCTATGCGGAGGGTCGAGACCGTAGCATCACGCGGTTGGCCAATCTGATCCGGAGGGTTCACGCACTGCCTTTGGCCGGGGACGGCTCAGGTCGACGGCAGCCGGTCCATGCTGACGACCTGGCCGCGGGAGCAATCGCGGCAGCCGCATCGCCAACCACGGTCAATCGAGCGTATGACGTGCCCGGTGGAGAAACCCTGACCTATCGAACGATGGCCGAGCGCATCTTCGAAGGCATGGGGCGCCGACCGCGGATTGTTCGTATCCCTCCGCCGCTCTGGCGGCTTGGGCTGTCAGTCGCCTCGCTCTGGATGGCAGGGGTCACCACTGAGATGGGTTCGCGGATGTCTGAGGACCTCGTCTTTGACGGCGGGCCGGCGGAGCGCGATTTCCACTGGCGACCGCGCCGGTTTCAACCTCAGTTCGTGACAGGGAGGCAATGAAACAAGCCCTGTTCCGCACACGTGGCTGGACGTTCCTGCTCTTGCTGGCCGCCCTGGTGCTCGGCAGCGTTGCCTATTTCTCGAAGGGCGGCTTCACGGTGCAGCTTGTCTGCGCATCCATTGCGGTTGCACTGGTCGGGCTCGCCGCGGCCGTCCATATGGCCAGGGATCAGCGCCTTTTCGATAGCCTGACCGCAGGCCAGCTCGGTCCGTGGTTCGCGGCCTCGTCTTCTATTGTCTTCGGCCTCGCGAGCCTGATCTGGCTTTCCCCGCCTGCGCCGTACGGTTCGCTCATCTCGAAGGGCAGCGTCCTCAGTGCGATGTTCATTGCTGCCGTCGCAGTGGTCTTTTTCGCTGCCGGTTATCTCATCGCACCCAGGCGGCCGGTGATCGGCAGCGCCGAATGGCTGCGGCACGTGGTGATGACCGAACGACCGCTGCGACCTGGCCAGGGGACGGCCTGGCTGCTCCTCGGAATTGCATTTGCGGCGTATCTGGGACAAATCGCAATCGGACGCTTCGGCTACCTTTCGAATCCGGCCGCAGCTGTCTCGTCGGGCAACCCGTTCTCGCAAATCCTGTTCGTCGTCGGATACTTCAGCGTTTTCGCTGTGGCCCTGTCCGGATACGACTATGCCCGGCGGGGCGGGCGACGCCAGCTCCTCTCTTCCGCTTCGCTGCTTGCAGCCGTATCGATCGCCGGTGCCTTCAGCGGGAACAAGGAAATCCTCGCTCTGGGGCTCATCGCGGCATTTCTTGGCTACGTGGCCGGCGGCCGACGAATCCCTCTCGCGTGGGTGGCCGCGGCAGCGTTGATCTTCGTTTTCGTGGTGGTTCCGTTCACGACCACATTTCGGAGCCAGGTGGCAATCGGCAACACGAGGTTATCGCCGGTCGAGGTGATCCAAGCGGTGTCTAAGCGAGGTCTCGCGTTCTTTGTACCAAGTCAAGGACAGTCCCCCGCTCTCCAGACCGTTCAGAGGATTTCGCGCGTCGGTGACGTCGCCATCATCGTTCAGAGGTCGAAGCCATCAGACCTTTCGTATCGGCCGCTCACCGAGGTCTTGGAGGCCCCACTGCTCGGATTGGTGCCCAGGCTGATCTGGCCTGGGAAGCCCATCCTTGCCACGGGATACGACTTCGGCAAGCAGTACTACGGTTTTCCAACCTCTCAATACAGCGCCAGCGCAATAACTCCGGAGGGCGACCTATGGCGCCACGGAGGGTGGCCTGTACTGATCATCGGAATGATGGTTTTCGGCGGGGGCGTTCGGATTCTAGATACCGCCGCGCTGGGCGTACGGGACGCACCCGTCCGGCTCTTCAGCGTGCTCACCTTCTTTCCCTTGATCGTCAAGCACGAGATGGACGCCGTGCTCATACTCGCATCGATACCTTCTCTAATGGTCGGCATAGCGCTCGCAGCAAGGATCGTGGCGCAACGGAGAGCGAGGCAGGCCAGACCGCAGAACGGCGCACTTCCAAACGTCGTGCTGGTCGTTAATCAGCCGATTCAGCACTTCTCGGAGAGCTTCCGCCGCGTTGCCAAATCGTCCCTGGTGCGCGTCTCCATCCTCTATTGGGCCGACCATCCTGGAGGCACCTTCGACAAGGAGTTCAATCGACACATCAGCTGGGACGTCGATCTGCTGTCGGGGTATCGGTGGGTATGCGCTGAAGGCGCTAATCGGCTGTCGAGGGCGTTGAGCTTTGCCAGGTCCCTGCGAAGCCTCAAGCCCGACGTAGTCGTGTGCTTCGGGTGGGCATCTGAGGCTGCGCGGATCACCATCCCCTGGTGCATGGTTACGGGCACCCCGATCCTCTTCTATGGCGACACGTCGTGGCAGGAGGTTTCTCGCGGCCCGCGACAGTGGTTACGAACCGTTCTGTTGCGCATCGCGTTCTGGCTCTCGAATGGCGCACTGTCGACCGGCACCTTCAACCGCGAGTTCTACATCCACAAGGGAATGCATCCATCGCAGATTGTCGACAGNGTTTATCCCATTGACGTCGAGCCGTTTGCCGCCGCTCGCANGCACCGGTCCGCACCAAAAGACAAGGTGATCATCGGGTTCGCCGGTAAGCTGATCGCGCGCAAAGGCGTCGCTGAGCTGCTCCGAGCNTTCCAGATCATTTCTGATGACGACTCATGGCGTGCGCGGATCATCGGGGACGGCGAGGAGCGCGAGCGCCTCATCGCAATGTCGAATACCCTGGGGATCGCTGCGAGGGTGGACTTCGTAGGTTTCAGAAACACCTCCGCCATGCCTTCAGAACTTGCCCGCTTCGACATACTTGTAGTGCCGTCCGTACAGGACAACCGAGGAATGATCGCCGCCGAGGCCATGGCTGCCGGCGCGGTTGCGATCGTGAGCTCCGGTACCGGTGTTTGGGGGCGAGCGGATCTCGTCGAGGATGGTCTGACGGGGCGCGTGTACCGAAGCGGGAATCCTGCAGAGCTCGCGGCGATCTTGCGGCAGCTGCTTCGAGAGCCGGATTTGATGGCCTCGCTGCGTCGCAAGGGCGCGAAACGCGCCGCCGAACATGGCCCCCAGGCTTTCGCCAAGGCGCTCGAACAGGCTGTCGCGACTTTGGCCTCTCATGAGTGAGGCCATGGAGTCTGCCGCTGCCGTAGTTATCGGGCCCGATTATCTGGATTCTTTCGCATCAAACATCGCGGTGGGGCTCCGGAGCCACGGGATCGGAACTTCGGTCATCGATCCGAATGCCACCTTCGTCCGCGCGGGGACCCTGGACCTGTATTCGCGGTACGGCGCGTTGATGGGACAGGCCGTACGCCGGATGCAAACCGCCCAGCAGCTGCTGGTCGACCGGCCAATCGGACGCGCGCTACGACAGACCACCCCGGAGCTTGTGATCTGTACCTGGTCGGACTTCACACCTCAGCAGATCGAGCGATGGCGCAAGCTCACGCCGTCAGCGGTATGGGCTTTTTGGTACCCGGACGCATTGTCCAACCTCGGCGCTCACCGGGTGCTCCTGGCTCCCTACGACCATTTCTTCTTCAAGGAGCCGTATCTCGTCGATATGCTCTCGAGCCGAACCCGCCTTCCAGTTCACATGCTGGCGGACGCCTGCAATCCAGACCACCATCGCAGCGAGACGCCCGCCAATGAAGAGGAACGCCTTCACTACGAGTGCGATGTCGCCATGGCCGGCAATCTGTACCCGTATCGCCTCCTCGTGATGGCCGGGATTCCAGAAGACGTCACGCTCAAGGTCTACGGTCATCCACGGAGCAGCACGCCACCTGGATTCGAGCGCATCGCTCGCGCGATCACCCGAGAGTACGTCGCCGGCCGAACCAAAGCCCTGGCTTTCGGCTGCGCCAGGATCGTGCTCAACACGATGCACTACGCCGAGATCCGAGGGGTGAATGCCCGTTTGTTTGAAGGCACGGCTTGCGGTGGCTTTGTACTCAGTCATAGCGGGCCCGAGGTCGACACATACTTCAAACCCGGAAAGGAGATCGCCACGTTCGACCGCGCCGCAGAGCTCGCGGATGCGATCCACCACTACCTCAGGGCGCCTGACGAGCGCCATCAGATTGCTCAAGCGGGCCAGGCGCGCGCCCATCTAGAACACACGTACCAAAAGCGTCTCGAACAGCTCCTGCGGATCGTTGGGCTCCAGGAGCGTCTTTGCGTCCCACGGTGAACGTTCCAAGCTTCTTGCGCGAGCAGATGGCGGGTCGGCGAACAGAAGTCGGCAACCTGCTGCGGCACACCCAGGTGCGAGCCACTGCCGGCACGGCCGGCGTCAACATCGCGATCATGCTGGTGGGCAGCATCGGCGGCCTGTTCCTGGCCCGCGCCCTGGGCCCCACTCACCGCGGGGACCTCGTCACGATCCTGCAGTGGCCGACAATGATCGGCGCCGTGGTGAGTGTGGGCATCACGCAGTCGACGGTTTACTGGGTATCGCGCCGCCCCGAGAAGGCCATCCCCCTGATGTCCACGGCCGTCGCCGCCTCGTTGGTAACCGGGCTATTGGTCGCGGCATCCGCGCCATTTATCGCGTCCCTGATTGGACGCAACGCCGAGGTCCGGAATGACCTTGCTCTCGTGCTGGCCTTAACGCCCATCTACATCACGGGTGGCGTATGGATGGCTTCTCTGCAAGCGACCAGCATCTCGCGGTGGAACATGACACGTGTCCTCCAGCCGCTCGCCTATCTGGTGGCGGTGGTTGGGCTGTGGAGGTTCGGCAAGCTCACGTTGATCACCGTGGTGGCCGCCTTCGGCATCACGCTTCTCGCGCAGACGATTTGCGCTGCCGTCGTGGCTCGCAATGTGGTCGGTGGCAACAGCAAGCCAGACGGTTCACTCTTGCGACCGCTGTACTCGTACGGCGCTAAGGTCTGGCTCTCATCGGTTCCTCAGATCGTGACCATCAGCGTCGACCAGCTGTTCCTCTCGGTGATACCAACGGTGGCACCAGCGCAACTGGGCAACTATGCCGTCGCGGCTTCGCTCTCGTGGCTTGCATTGCCGGCCTCGACTGCGTTCGGATCGGTGGCATTTCCTCGAATCGCTCGGCTCGCAGGGTCGGCATCGACCCTGCGGATCGAGAGACTGTCTCTGCTTGGAGCGGGGCTAACTGCCGCCCTCACAATCGGCCTGATCTCCCTAGTGGCACCATTTGCCGTCCCGCCTCTGTTCGGTTCCGGATATCGCGACTCGGTCGTCGCCTTGTGGCTGCTCGCGCCGGGGACCGTGTTCCTGGCCCTCAACCGGGTCCTCGGCGACGTCCTGCAGGGCCATGGGCGCCCGCTCATTCGCTCTGCCGGCGAAGCGCTCGGCGCGGTCGCCACCATTGTGCTGCTGCTCGCCTTGATTCCGCCGTTCGGAATCCGCGGAGCGGCTATCGCCTCGACCGCCACCTACGCGATCGTCTTCTTCTTCTTGCTCGTTGGGCTTAATCGGGTGCGCAGCGGATCCGAATCCAATTCGGCGCAATGAGTAATCCAATCCGCACCGGCGTGGCGGCGTCGATCGAGAGAGTGGTCGGCCGGCGGACCCTGGTCCGCGGGGCCAGATTCCTGCTCGACTACGCGCGACGCGATGTCCCCAACTCGATGGAGACCAATGGTGAATGGATGGTGCAGGACGTCGCCCTGGCAAATGCCGCGTCCGATCCTCTCGTCGCCATCGACGTCGGCGCGAACATGGGTGAGTGGAGTCGCCGGCTGCTAATTGCCGCCCGAGAGCGGCGCAAGCCGATTCAGGTTCACGCCTTCGAACCAGCCTCGGCAACGTTCAAAGAGCTGGCCAGCCGCTTACTGCCCGAATTCACAGACTCCGTCGTGCTGCTAAAGAGCGCTGCATCAGATCACAACGGACACGCAACCTTGTTCAAGGTTCATGAGCTGGCGGGGTCCAACTCGCTCCATGGCATCGCCGGGTCGACCGAAGGCTTGACACCCGAAACGATCGACTTGTGCACCCTTGATGACTACTGCGTGTCGAAGGGCATTGCGCTGATCGATCTGCTCAAGATCGACGCCGAAGGTCACGACCATCTTGTTCTGACAGGCGCGCGCACGCTGCTCGAAAGGGGCGCAGTGGAAACGATTCAGTTCGAGTACAACTATCGTTGGATCGGCGCGCGACGCTACCTCAAGGATGTCTTCGACGATCTGAAGCCGTTTGGATACGAAATTGGCAAAGTCACGCATAAGGGCATCGAATGGTATCGCTCGTGGAATCCCGAGCTCGAGACATTTCGCGAGGGAAATTATTTGGCCGCCCGTCCCGAATCGCGACGCTGGTTCCGTTCAGTGACCTGGTGGCACTCCTGACTTGATTCTGTTACGCCTTCGGTGCATTGACGTGCATCACAGCAACGATGTTCTGTGTTACCGCATGTCCTCGTAGTTGGCCGGTTTCCGCGATCAGTGCCATCTTCATCACTGCCGCCGCAGCCCACCAGGCACCAGCGCGAATGCCACTCTTCACGCCGTGAATCGGTGGCAGGCATTCGTAGATCGTGATCGTGCCAAACCCCGCGGCGAGTCCGAGCTGACGCAAGCTCTGGGCCGTGAAGGATTGCTCATGTGTCAGATCGCCATACCGAATCGCCCCACTGAACGGGCTGCCCGCGTTGGGGACCCGCAGGATCAGCGTGCNTCCCGGGCGCAGAGCGCGCTTGATCTGGTCCAGTGCGGCCAACGCTTCGAACCTGGTGAGGTGTTCCAGGAAGTCGGTCGCGATGACCACATCGAGCTCGGCGACCCCAAGGCTCTCGCGGTAGTCACCCAGAGTGACCTGTGTCAAACCGGCTGCTTGAGCCTCTTGCACCTGCTCCGGGCTGACGTCGATGCCGCGAGTCTCTCCGTAACCCAGCGCGAGCAGCTCCCGAACGTAGTGCCCTTGCCCGCAACCAAGATCCAGAATGCGGGCTCCTCGGTCTAAGGGTAGATGGGGTCGAATATCCCGCGTGAATCCCGGACGTTGAGCTGTAGGATCCGCCACCCCTGCCTGGGTTGTGGTGTAGGTCGCATAAAGGCGCTGGCGCAGCTCGTTAAGAAGACGCTCATCAGCCAATCCGGATTCCCCGCGGCAATGATGTCATCCTTCCTCCCGACTAGGCTTGGCTCGTGATCGGAAGGGTGATCCGTCTGCCGCTTCGACTGATCCCTTCCGATTTCACCGTGCGGATCGTCTCCGGCCCGCTGCGTGGCTACAAGTGGGTGGTTGGCTCGGGCCTGCATTCGGTCTGGCTCGGCACCTACGAGGCCAGGAAAATCGCGGCCGTACAGGCTGTGCTCAAGCCGGGAGACACCTTCTATGACATCGGCGCGCACGCCGGTGTCTACACGCTGGCGGCCTCTTCCTCGGTCGGCGAAGGCGGCACCATCATTGCGGTCGAGCCAGACGCGTTGAATGCGGAGCGCTTCACGCGTCACATGAGCCTCAACCGAATCCCCTCCGTCCGTCTGATTCAGGCCGCAGCGTCAGACACGGCCGGCGAGGCGCTGTTCAGCCGAGGCAGCAACGGCTACGAGAACCGGTTGGCCGCCACCGGGAACGTGAGAATTCAGACCATCCGGCTCGATGACCTCCAACCTGGCCCGTCAGTCATCAAGATTGACGTGGAAGGGCACGAGGCGAGCGTATTGCGGGGCGCCACGCGAATCCTTGCCACGGATCGGCCGGTTATCTTCGTGGCCACCCACGGCCCTGGCACGGGAACGGAGTGCAAGCAAATCCTCGAATCCTCCGGCTACGCGATTGAATGGCTTGAGGGAGACGAATTGATCGCTCGGCCGCGCCGGCGGCGCGACTAGCGGCGCGCCTCAACGAAGAGAGTTTCGTCTGGGCGGTTGTCGAGAAAGGCCAGGTCTGGCACCGTCCCTTCGCGGTACTTACAACGCACAATTCCAACGAAACCAGCCTGCTTGAGCGTGTCCGCTAGCGTCTCGTAGTCATACATGTATCGATGGCGTGACAGATCCGGNTCGGCGCTTGGAAGAAAAAAGTACTGTAGAAACCGCTTTCGGTCGCCGGCGCGGTATAGACCCACCGCATGGTCCAGATCAGGCACGGCGATGCGAAACACTCCGTCGGGCTTGAGCACGCGCAGAACCTCCCGCAGCAACGGGACCGCTTGATCCAGGTACAGGTGCTCGAGAAAGTGTGAGCAGTAGCAAAAGTCCGCACTCGAGTTGCCGATCGGGACGCCGCGCCTCAAATCATGGTGAATAAAGCGATTGCCCCGAAGGCGACTAACGTACTCGGCCTCGGAGTAGTAGTTTCGCGAGCCGGTCAGGCGGTACGACAGCCTCAACAGACGGTCAGGCTTGCCGGCGAGAAAAGCATTTAGGCTGGCGTCCACATTTATCCAGCCCGGGGCCACNTGCAATCCACTCCCAAGATTTATCTTGACGAGGCCCTCCCCGATCGGCAGTCGGCCCTTGGGAAAACGCGCCAGCACGTTGGTCACCATTGCAGTCAGGCGGCCTCGGACCGATCGCAACGTTCAGTTGACCCCTCGCGTTATCAGCGCGGAGCGACTCGGCTGAACCAGGGCCCATCGGCAGAACGCAACGAGTACCCACAGGCCGGACCAATGGAGCCGCCCCTGCTCAAAGTCGCGTAGGGCGCGGACAGCCTCTATTGGATCGAAGATGGCCTGATGCGCAGACACCCCATCAAACGCCTCCAGGGTTGACGAGCGCAGGCTGGTCCGAAGCCATTCGGCCCACGGCAAGGTAAACCCTTCTTTTGGACGTCCAAATAGCTCGGGCGGCAGGTCATTCCTAAATGCGTCCTTGAGAAGTTGCTTGCCTCTCAAGCGCTTGTCGTTCGGCAGCGCGCCCGCGATCGATATCAGGCTGGGTGATAACAGTGGTGCTCGCACTTCCAGGGACGAGGCCATCGCAAAGACATCGAGATCGCGCAAAAGCTGGCTCCGCATGTATAGGCGCGCCTCGTACTGACTCGTCTGCCGATCCCCGGTCTCCCCCACCTCAAGGCCAAATCTCCGCATTTGCGACGGCCAATCAATCTGTTCGCCAAGCAGCCGCTCGGCGCGACCGGCGCTGAGAACTCCTCGAATCGCGACGTAGCTCTCGACGCTGTTCCCAGCCAATAGCAAATCCGAGCTTCGCTCTTGCCTCCCTTCAAGCGCACCCCGCCACCGTCCCAAGATCTGGCGGCGTCCAGGAATGGAGCGAATAATGTGGGCTAGCCCCATTCGCGTGAAGGAGGGATACCCGCGAAACAGCTCGTCTCCTCCAAGTCCCGACAACGCCACAGTCAGACCCGACGACCGCGCCGCCTTTGAGATCAGGTACGAGTTGAACCCATCGACTGTGGGCTGATCCATGCTTTTGAAAAAGTCCACTAGGCTGCCCCGTGCCTCCTCTGGTGTGACCGTGACTACTTCGTGGGGCATCTGAAGGTGACGAGCGGTAGAGGCTGCAACTTCTGATTCGTCAGCGGACCCGCGGGTCGTCAGGGTCAGTGCCTTTAAGGTGCTACCCCCAGCGCGAGCAGCTGCCGCAATCACAGAAGAGTCGATTCCTCCACTGAGGAAGACTCCGGTTGGGACATCCGCCACGCTTGCATTGCGAACCGCATCGACCACCGCCTCTCGCACTGCGGCCGGGCGCAACAGGGTCTTATCAACCGCCGGTTCAGGCCACCACGAGTGCTCCGTCTGGCGGTCGTCCCGATGAAACTCGAGGATCGTGCCAGCTGCGAGTGGCTGCGCGCCCTTGTAGATCGTGAGCGGTTCGGGCACATGACCCAACCGGAGTAGCATCGCAATGGCATCACGGTTGAGGTCTGGCTCGAGAAGACCCGCCATAACAAGGGCCCGGAGCTCGGAGGCGAACGCAATCCAGCGTCGATTCCGAGTGATGTAGAGAGGTTTTTCGCCCGCCGGGTCGCGCGCGAGCACTAGCGAGCCGGTCGCCGCCCGCCAGGTCGCCACGGCGTACATTCCAGACACCCGGGTTAGCAGCAACGGATCGGTGCAGGTCAGCTCATGGATAACCTCCGTGTCCCCTGAGGTGCGCGCGCCGCCTCGCGACAACGCTTCTGCCGGCCAGTCGTAGAGCTCCCCGTTATAGACGGTGGCGCCTCGAGCCGAACGAAAGGGCTGGTCGGCTTCGCTTCGCAAGTCCCTAATCGCTAGGCGCGTCGCAGTTAGAGCTGTTTTTCGGTCCGGTGAGACCCAGTAGCCTGAGGCGTCAGGGCCGCGATGGTGAAGCGGCTCTCGCATCCGGCTTACAGCATCGAGCACGTCGGCCGGCAGCTCGCCTCCCAGCGAGTAGGCTCCGGCTATTCCGCACACAGGCCCAAGACGCCACCAATTTCCATCAGGTGATGAAGCATATCCGCGAGCCAATAGACTTTCTTACGTGGTAATCGACAATGTCGGGTCTCGCCTGCAAACACTCATAGCCCAGCGCACCGCACGAATCGGCATAGTCGGCTTGGGCTACGTCGGACTTCCTACGGCTGTCGCATTTGCCGACGCCGGCTTTGAAGTCGTGGGCATCGATGTCAGCGATAAGAGACGCGAGGATGTCAACGGTGGCCGCAGTCATGTTGAGGGGGTCGCGGACGCAACGCTCGGCGCCCTGGTGAGGAGCGGAAAGATAAAAGCAGTCGGGAGCCTCTTCGACGCCGGAGATCTGGACATCGTCGACATCTGCGTTCCCACTCCGCTAGACAAGAGCCGCGACCCCGACGTGTCCGCGATTCTGTCGGTGATCCAGGAAATCCGAGCAAGCGTGCGCGGAGGCCAAATGTTTATTTTCACCAGCACGACCTATCCAGGAACCACGGTGGAACTGCTCCAACCTGCAGTCGAGGCTGCGGGTCACGTCGTTGGCAAAGACGTCTTCATAGCGTTCGCACCTGAGCGGATCGATCCGGGCAACGTTCATTTTGGAATTCGAAATACGCCGAGGGTCGTCGGCGGGGTCTCCGTGACATGCACCCAGCTGGCGTCGGAGCTACTTCAAACCATTGTTGATAGCGTCGTTCCGGTATCGAGTCCAACCGCGGCGGAAATGACCAAGCTCCTCGAGAACACTTTCCGCCACGTGAACATCGCCCTTGCCAACGAGTTCGCGATTATGTGCCGGCACCTGAACCTCGACGTTTGGGAGGTGATCGAAGCCGCGGCCACCAAGCCGTATGGATTCATGCCCTTTTTTCCAGGACCGGGGCTCGGCGGCCACTGCATACCCGTTGACCCGAGCTACCTGTCCTGGAAGCTGCGCCGCCTCAACTACACCGCCAGATTCATATCTCTTGCGGATGACATCAACCAACACATGCCGGAGTACGTGGTTAGCAGAGCCGCTGAAGTTCTCAACATCTATTCGAAGAGTCTCCGCGGGTCGCAGATCCTGGTCCTTGGGGTGGCCTACAAGTCCAATATTGCGGACTTGCGCGAGTCGCCAGCCGTGGACGTGATTACCCTTCTGCATCGTGCCGGAGCGAGAGTTTCGTACGCCGATCCCCACGTCCCTGGACCGCTCGAGCTTGAGGGAGGCACTCTGTCTTCTGTCGAATTGTCAAAGGAGGTGGTCGAAGCCCAAGACCTTGTGGTTATTGCGACGGCTCACTCCGCGTTTGACTGGGACGCGGTGCGCGACGGCGCTCGGGCCGTCCTGGATACTCGGGGCTGGAGTCGGGGCAAGCAAATCCCCAACTGGCACACCCTTTGAAATTGGCCTCGGCCGATTCGACCGAGCGAAGCCTGCGGGTATTGGTCGTGCGCCAGGGCGGCGGCGGTGGCATCGGTAGGGTCGAGCTTCTTCTGATTGAGCTTCTTCGCGGGCTGAGCACGCGCCGGCCGCTGGTTTTCGAGGCCATGGCGCGACAGCCGGCTCAAGGCCGGCCGGCGTCGAAGGTCGCATTTGCTCTGAAAGTGCTGGCCCGATTCGCCGTCACGCGGCCGGACGTGGTGATTCTGGCTCACGTGAACCACGGGGCCCTTGCGCTCGCGATGCGAGCGCTCCATCCGAACGCCAGACAGGTGTTTGTCGTCTATGGATGGGATGTCTGGTTCGGACTTTCGCGGACGAGGCGGAGAGCCGTCAGACAGGCCGACGCCATCTGGTCGATCAGCGACTACACGACGGATCGGCTGGTCGAAACCACCGGGGTGGCGGCTAACCGCGTCAGGCTGCTCACGCCGGGCTTGACCAGAGATCAGGCTCAAGAGCTCACCGCGCCGCCAAACGCTGGCGACAAGGTTGGTGGGCGATGGTTGCTGTCAGTGGCGAGGCTCGATGCAACCGAGAAGCAAAAGGGCGTTGACCATGTACTGAATGCGCTACACCTGTTGAGGAACACCATCCCCGACATTCGGTATCGCATCGTCGGCTACGGATCCGACCGCGGTCGCCTCGAAAGAATCGCCAAAGAGCTTGGAATAGAGGACCGCGTCGACTTTGCGGGAGTGGTCGACGTTCACGAACTCAGCGAGCTCTACAAGTCCTGCGAGATCTTCGTTCTACCCAGTGGCCAGGAAGGCTTCGGTATGGTGTTCCTCGAGGCCATGGCGGCCGGCAAGCCAATCATCGCCGCACGCGCGGGGGCGGTCCCTGAGGTAGTCCTGGATGGCCAAACCGGGATCCTGGTCGATTACGGCGACGAGTCAGCCCTTGCCCGCGCGATCGAGCGCGTCTGCACAGACCATGAGCTGGGTGCCAGGCTCGGATCGGCGGGCCGCCAGCGTTTCCTGGAGCGGTTCACGTTCGAGCGCGTGATGGGTCGGTTCGGTGACCTTCTGGAAGAGGTGGCTAAGCCTTCGCGCGAATCGGTTGCGAGGCGCGGAACGTGATGAACGAGCCGAACTTGGCAAGATTGCGGTCCCGCCAGGCCGGCGACAGCCTAGGTGCGATCCGCCGCCTCAGTCCGCGAGGAATCGGCAACACGTCGCTCAGCTGACCCGTCACTCCGATCTCGGCCCTCTCGAAGAAGCCAATCAGCAGGTCGCGCCACTGGTCAGGGGTGTAAAAGCGCGCCGAGAAGCCGTCGGTGCTGGACCATAGGATCTCATCCGGTGTCCGCGACAGCAGCCGTCCAGCAACGACTCCGCGGCCGAACAAGGCCATGATCGCCGGCAGCGAATCGCGGTTGTAGACCATGCCGCGGAACTCGCCACCCTCAGTCATCCAATCCGCCACGTTGCGGATAATGCGGGCCGTGCGCGAGGAGTGATGTACGACTCCCCAGCTCCAGACGAAGTCAAATCGCTGCANGAACTCTGGTCGCGGCTGCTCCGCGTCCCATTGGTCGAAATGACCGTCCAGTTTCTTGTGGTCGAACCGTGCTTTGGTTCGCGCGATGGCCGTGTCGGTAAGGTCGATCCCAGTGACCCTCGCGCCGGCTTTCGCCATCAGTTCGGAGTGGAAGCCGGATCCAGTACCAATTTCCAGCACCTCCTGGTTGGCGAGCCGTGCGTATGGGATGAAGCGATCAAATGGAACTTTGTCAGTGGCGAAATGGTCCGACGCTCGCATGAACCTTTCGTCCTGATCGTTGAACCACGCCCGCTCGGTTCTAGTGTCGCTCCCGCTGCCAGCCCAGTCATAGTCCATGGGTGTCGACTGCCACCACTGGAGGTTGCCAGCCTGAACTTGTTGGAGATCCTGGTCATCGCGGCGCTTCGGACCATGCGCGCCAGTGGGCATTGTTCAGCGTCCAGCCGGCCAGGCGGCCAACCGCGCCTGTTCGAGGATGTTCTGACTCGAGGCCCCNGCGCGCCACACTCGATACGCATCTCCCGCTAGCTCCCTCATCCGCAAACGGTCACTCGACGTCATCNCTGCAAGTTGGTCGAGCTGAGTGGTCAGGGCGCGGATTGAAGGGTCATGGAGAGCAACTCCTCCGCCTCCTTTCAAGATCTCAGTCCACGGCGTCATGTCGGAGCAGATCACCGGGCAGGAGGCGGACAGACTCTCGGCAATGATGTGTCCGAAGCTCTCNCCTAGAGTTGGAAATACAAAGGCGTCATATTTGGAGAAGGTCGCACGCACTTCTTCAGCGGCAAGCTCGCCTTTATACGACACCCGGATATGCCCTGGCAAGCCGGCCATGACCTGCTGGCATTTCGCCCAATAACTGGCGTCCTCGACCGGACCGTAAATGTCGAACGTGACGGGATTCGATACTCCCTCGAGCGCAGCCAGCACCGAACGCAGATTTTTGACCTGGGATATCCGGCCGATGAATACCAGCCGAGCCAGGCCCGGGCCGCCGACATCTGGAGCCAGGGGCTCGAGAGGTAGCGACACCGGGTTCTGGGTCACCTCGACGTGAGCCGCCGGGTTGAGGGTCCGGATGTAGGAGGCCTCGTTGTCCGACGATGCGTGCCAAACCGCGTGCATCGTCTTGAGGAAAGACGTCCAACTTCGCAGGAAGATCCGCTTCTTTCGCCCCTTGAGAGATAGCGCGCCGGGGGCAAGCTCGCCGCGAGGAGCCAGGAGGAGGCGATCCGCGTGGATCAGGCCGAGCCTGAGGGCAACCACCGGAAGGGCTGTGAAGGTGGGATCCCAGAGGCTGTTGACATACAGCAGATCAAACTTGACCTTGCGGAGCTGATGCCACAGCTCAAACCATTGACGTGGACGCCGCGTGTTCAGATAAAAGATCCGCGAGCCGCCTCGATCAACCCAACGCCCGGACAGTCCTGGGTATGCGTCTGTAGCGCCGAGGTCCCGATCCCGCGTAACGAGGAAGAGCTTGGTCTGATCAGTAACGGTGTCGACAATCCCTGCTAGCGATCGAATCGGGCCTCCTCCGCGGAATCCTGGCTCGAAGCCGGCGGAAGTGACCAGGACTCGAAAAGGCCGAGCTTCAGCAGTTGCCGACGCAGTCATCTCAAACCCGCCCAAACCGCGCTCTCGAATGCGGTGGACAGGATGAAGTTCCGCACCCGAATGCTGCAGTTCGTGTCCCTGTAATCCTGCGGCGCCTCGGTGTGCGNGTGATCGGCGATGGCCGCATCAANGCCCGCNATAAGGCTCTCGGGCCGAAGGTCGGACATAAGGATCGAACCGCTATCGATTGCCTCGGGTCGCTCGATCGACGAGCGCAGCGTCACGGCCGGAAACCTCAGGATTGACGACTCCTCGCTGATAGTTCCGCTGTCGGAGAGCACGCAATGCGCGTTCATCTGCAGCTTGCCGTAGTCGTAGAACCCAAACGGCTCGCTGAACGTGATGCCGGCGACATCGCCGTTGCCTTGGAACGCTTCAAGGCGCTGCCTGGTCCGCGGATGGGTCGAGACGATCACTGGTTGCGCCCAGCGGTCTCGGACAGCCCGTAGGCAATCTAGGAGGGCCCCAAGACGCTCAGGCGGGTCCACGTTCTCCTCGCGATGCGCGCTGACCAGGAAGTAACCTCCACGCTCGAGCCCCAAACGGCCCANAACGTCGGACTCATCGATCTTTGGCCGGTAATGCTCCAGTACCTCTCGCATGGGCGAACCGGTGAGCATCACCCGGCGCGGATGCAAGCCCTCGGCCAGTAGGTTGCTGCGCGCGCGTTCCGAGTACACGAGGTTGAAGTCCGCGATGTGATCGACCAAACGGCGGTTGGTCTCCTCAGGCACGTTCTCATCGAACGAACGATTGCCCGCCTCCATGTGGTAGACGGGGACACGCATGCGCTTGGCGATGACGCAGGAGATGGAGCTGTTGGTGTCTCCGAGGACAAGGAAGGCGTCCGGCTTCTCCAGCTTCAGAACCGCCTCCGTCTTCCGCAACGTATCCCCCAGCACGGCACCCAAACTGGACGTATCGACTCCGAGCACATGGTCGGGCGCGCGCAGGCCCATCTCGTCAAAAAATATCTCATTGAGCGTGTAGTCCCAGTTCTGACCCGTATGCACCAAAACGTGCGTGAGGCTTTCGTCTAGTCGGGCCATAACGCGCGAGAGGCGGATCACCTCCGGCCGAGTGCCGACGACTGTCATGACCTTCACGCTGATGCTTTCGCTGCCTCGACTCGTTCGGCATAGGTGTCTGACCGCTGCGGGTCGAGCAGCTCATCTGCCCAGAAGAGCGTCAGCAGCTCTTTCGAGCCAACGTTGGTGATGGAGTGGGTCCACATCGTGGGGATGTCAATGATCGCAGGCCGGTCTCCAGAGACCCTGAACTTCACGACCTCGTCCCTGAAAAGCCGCCTTAGTGCGATCACTGCTGATCCATCCAAAACCAGAAACCTCTCGACCTTGCGCAGGTGAAAATGGTTACCGCGTGTCGCTCCGGGATGGGTCGAGGAGAAGAAGACCTGTGTCTGACCGCCCCGACAACGGACTGCCTCGAACAGGCCTCCTCGGTTGTCGGACCGAAGAGGTGGATAGATCGGGTATTGATCAGGAAAGCAGAACGATCGATACGTGTTGAAGAGCGCGCGATCGAAACGGTCGGTCAGGTCCGGAAGCCCGCCTCTGGAATAGTCGTCGCAGAACGCGCGCAGTTGCACCAATAGCTCTGAAACCCTCATTGGTCGGCCCTCCGGTGTAACAGTCCGAGTCGCCGGTCGCGCAACCAGATCTAGCATTAGATCGACGCCATCCTGCGCATGGAGGAGACTCAGCGTCCGATCCTCGATAATCGTCGGCTGGCGTCCGCGCGCGAGCTCGTCGCAGAACGTGGCGACAACAGAATTGTAATGGGGCCGGCCGTGCTCTCCAAAAAGGTTTGGCAGGCGTACATCGGCTACCGATGCTGAGGTCCGCCTCCCCCACGCCAATAAGTGATCGGCTGCCGCCTGCTTTGTCTCTCCAAATCGGGTATCCGATCCCGACTGGATTGAATTTGCATAAACAATGATCGGGCGTGAGCCTGCCGAGTCAAGAGCCTTGGTGAGCTGTTGCGCGAGCCGGATGTTGTAATCGAAGGCCTTGTCGTCCGCCGATCTGTTCACTCCCGCTAGGTGCATCACCGCGTCGACACCCAGCAGCGCCGCCTGAAGTCCCGCTGCATCGGCGGCCAGCTTCCTGTCAATCGGAATAACCTCGTCTACGGCGCGCGCTCGGAGCGCGCATCGCACATGCCATGCGAGGAAGCCATCGGCGCCTGTTACCGCCAGTCTCAGGCGCCGGCCCCCTTCGGCTGAGCCATTTCCGACACTTTGTTCAAAAGCCGAGTAACGCCTACCACGTCAAGTCGCTCAGCGTTGTGAGAGGTGTACTCAGCGGCCTCCGCCTGCTGGCTTTCACCCTGGTCGAAGTACAGGCCGTAATCCAATGAGCGTACGTCCAGCGGGACTCTGAAATACGCGCCGCGGTCCTCGGCCCGGGCCATCTCCTCGCGGCTGATCAGCGTCTCATAGAGCTTCTCGCCGTGTCGCGTTCCAATGGTCGTCAGCCGAGGCTCGTGACCAAATATTGCCGCGACGGCCATTGCGATGTCATGCACGGTCGCTGCAGGTGCTTTGCGCACGAAGGTATCGCCTGGAGCGGCATGGGCAAAGGCATACTCNACGAGGTCGATCGACTCGGCCAGGGACATCAGGAAGCGCGTCATATTTGGATCAGTGATGGTAAGTGGTCGTTTCGCCTGGAGCTGCTCAATAAATAGAGGCACTACCGAGCCACGTGAGAAGAGGACGTTACCGTAACGGACGATCGCGACCGTAGTCCGAGAATTCGGATTGTTACGCGCAAACGCTTGAACCGTTTTCTCCATCAGCGCCTTGGTCATGCCCATGGCGTTGATCGGATATACGGCCTTGTCAGTACTGAGGCAGATCACCGATTGAACCCCAGCCTCGGCCGCCGCCTCAATCACATTTGCGCTTCCGTTGACATTCGTCAAGACCGCCTGGGCCGGGAAGAACTCGCATGAGGGGACTTGCTTGAGCGCTGCAGCGTGGAAGACCAAGTCCACGCCTCGTGCCGCCTCTGCCACACTAGCGTAGTCGCGGACGTCGCCCAAATAGAAGCGGGCACGTAGATCGGCGAGATTGCGTCGCATATCGTCATGTTTTGTTTCATCGCGGCTAAGAATTCGGACTTGGCTCACCTTTTGCGATAGAAGCCGGCGCACCATGACCGAGCCAAACGACCCAGTGCCCCCGGTAACGAGCACCGTCTTTCCGCTAAAGTCAGGCGACATCGGTGTTGTGCACGCCACCTCTCAGCAGGCTCTCAATTCGCTCGACTCCGATCGTCAAGGCAAACTCGGCTTCATAGGCCCGACGCGCACGTTGGCCAATGTCCAACAAATCATTCTTACTCGCGGTAAGAGCCAATCTAATCGCCCGCTCGAGTTGCTCGGCGTCCCCCGGCTCGCACGTCCATCCCGATCCTGNCCGAGAAACAATGTTGCTGGCATCGCCTCGCGCCGCGACGATTACGGGTCGTGCGCAGGCTAGCGTAGCCGGCAGCTTGCTTGGCATGGCGATTTCTGATAATGGGTCGGCCCTGAGGCTAACAAAATGAATATCCCCAATTGACATCAGCCGCGTCATATCGTGCATCGGCCAACGTCGTAGGAACGAGATATTTTTGACGTTGCTTTTCGCAGCTTGCTCACGTAACAGACCCTCAGCGATGCCACTCCCTGCAACGACACAGTGAAAACTGCTCACGTCGCTCAAACGGTTGCATGCATCGACCAGGACGTCGAGACCTTGAGCCTCGCCCAGGCTGCCTGCGTAGAGGAGAACTGTTTTATCCGCGACGCCCAGTTCAACTGCGAGCGCCTCGTCCTTGGGCACGGGATGAAACACCGTCTCGTCAATCCAGATCGGTGCGTACGACAGCTTGTCCCTAGGTATTCCGCGTTGGTTCAACAATTCGACTTGGTTCCGTGACGTGCAGGCGATCAAATCGGCAACCTCGTAAGTCATCGAAAGCCACCGATCCATCCCTTGGTGCAGCCAATGCCATTTGAGCATTGAACGCCCGAAGCCGCTCACGGTGAGACTCTCTGGCCAGAGATCCATGATGTGCATGACAACACGCGGGCGATATCTGGCTTTAGTGATCCAGGTTGGAAGACCTACGGTTGGCGGAGAGTTGAACACCCATAATGCCTCGATATCTCTGAACCACCCTGTCCCCCACAAAGAGGCCGATGCCGCGAACGTCGCGTAGTTCAAGAGCCGGCCCACTCTTGAGTGACTATGACTTGGGAAAAGTGCTACGCGCCTAACGTCGACCCCTGACACAAGCTCGTCTTTTCGCCACGTCAGGCTGTAGCCGTCGAAAATCCGACCGAGCGGATAGTTTGGAAACCCCGTAAGCACTTTCACCATGTGCTGGCGACGCATCAACTCGCGGGCCAGCACTTCCGGGACAGTCTGTGGCTCCGGTTGATACCACTGGGACAGGAGCCCAATCCGCATNGCCTGGCGGACACTGGTGGCATCAGGTGCCGCCTTTGGCTGTGTCTCCGCTAGCACAGGTGAAGGATAACTTGGGCGCAGCAACATGCGACCCGGGCCTCCACAACCGCCTCGCGCCGCTGTTGTCAGCCGAAACTTAGACTNGGGAGTTTGGCTTGGGACGCCTGGCCGGCAGCGATTGTGATTCCACGGGACGAGAAGCTAATCACTCTGTCTTGGCCCAAATCTCCTGCAGCGGTGTAGCTGTGGCCGGTGCTGTCGTTCCATTTCACGGTAACCGCGTCGGGAAGGGTACCCGGTTGCTTCTGCCAGTAGAGCTGGCTCTCGCCCCGGCCATCTGCAGCCCACGGCGTGTCATATGTGAACACCGCTTGAGCCGAATGGCCATATCCGTGGAAGGTTGGCACCCACCCATCGATCATCGCTGTACCGGTTGGCGGCGCCGGGTTCGCGTATCTAGGGCGCCTTAAGTTGGCACCCGCCGACGAAGCATTGGAGCTGACATACAGCCGCAGATAGGCGCTGTAATACTCGCCGGGACGGTAGTCAAACGGCATGTTGTCGGTGAGGTCGATTGTCACCTTGTGATGCAGGACCGAACCGTTGCGCGTCAGTTCCACGGTGAAGTGCCGAACCAGGAAGTAGTTTGCCTTTGTCCCACCCAGGTTGCTTTCGATCTCCATCATGTAGTCCCGCACACTGGTCGGGTTGATGGTGCCAGACCAACCGAATTGCGTCAGTTGCTTCTCGACGGTGGCGTTGTTGAAATACGCCTGGAGGTGACGCGCCGATGACAGGTCGTTCAACGCCCCGATTAGCGCTGGCCACTGGGCCGCCGGTAGTGTCGCCACGCGGTTCATGAGGGTTCCGGCGGTGGCACTGAGGATCGCCTTATGTCTCGGATCAGCTACAAGGTCGTACTGCACGACCAGGTTTACAAAGTTGGTACCAGTCAACGTGATCCCGTAGCCAGGCACGGGAAGCGGCCCAGTGAGCTCGAGCATCTTCGCCACCGTGTAGTAGTCGATTGAGATGACCCCATCGATGTGACCGACATAAGGTTGGGCGAACTGTTCCCCAGCCTGAGCGTTAGAAGGAAAGTCGGGAAAGAAGTTGGAATCGATGAAGCTCCAACTTGTGTTGGGTATGAACTCACGAATAGGCCCAGGTGGCGCTACGTAGCCTGGCTGACCGGGTGCGGCACGGGAGCCAATGAGATCGGTAGCGTTTCCGCTTTTGATCAACTTCAAAGCGCCCTGGTTGGCCTGCAGGACGCTGTAAGTGCCGATGAAGCCGCCTCCCGGACGTAGCTCGGATGGGTTGACCTGCTCGACCAGATAAGTCCGCGCGCCGTTGCCGCCCAGGAGCTCGGTAATGATGGGAACAAGACTCGCGAACTCGTCGGCGGCCGCAATGGCGGTCGTTATCGTTCCTTTGGCTTTTAGGAACGACGCCTGCTGCCCTGCCGGAACAATACGAATATCCACCTTCGCTGCCGCCTTCTGAGCCACGTCTAAGTCTTTTCGAACGAAAACGAGGCTTGTGTTGGTCTGGTTCAGGACTGTGAGGAGGGTTCGGCCTTGCTGGCCCCCGGCGCTAGCCGGTGCGATGAGCTGCCCGTCGAGCTTGGCCAGTTCCAGGCCGGCGTCCGAGATGGCGACCCCCATATCGGCGATTCCATCGACAGCGGTGTGCCGGGATTGCGCCAGGCTCCCGACGGTTGGCAAGCTCTCTAATCGCTGAAGGAGTTGGCTGCTGTCCGCCATCTGGCGGGCCACCATGAATTGCAATTTCGCCGTTGTGAAATGCACGTTGGTCTGGGCGATGAGCTTTTCGTCGTGGGTTGAGTTCGCCGCCTTGAGGCTGGTCTTGGC
>JGI25616J43925_10000156_pt1 | contig 21822 bp, 20 predicted proteins | sample GraSoi2013_100cm_FD_43925 | JGI IMG/M metagenome (IMG submission 43925) | reverse complement strand
GCGGCGCTCAGCCTTTTAAAGAAATCATCATAGATCTTGTCCTGTGCATCATAAGGAATAGATGTACCAGGAATCCCCGCCTTGAAATAAGGAATAGGCCCCCAATAATCAGTCACACGATGAAAGGTGAATACCCACCATACTTCTGCCAGGGCGTGTTCGGCCGATAGGGAATCCGTATTGCCTAATATGCCCTGCAACTGCGGCAGCACATCCGTATACATGGGATTGAAGGCAGCGCCTACCCAGTCCTGCCTGATAACCAACCTGTCTGAAGGGAAGTAGGTCGCATTACAGGCAAAATACTGGGCGTACAGGTCTGCGAAGAGATTCTGGGCAATCTGGTAATTCACCTGGTTGTTGGTTGCTACTGACTGCGCTTTAGAAAAAAGAAAAGGCAGGTCAGCAGGTCCTATCGTCGCGATACTGTTCTTATTGGTATTGATGTTGGTGAAATTTTTGGTGCACGAGAGGAACAATACACTGCTGCCTATAAAAGCAACCAGCAGGCGTCGGTCCAATATCTTTTTTACACTTTTCATAATCATTCTGTTTTAATTTTAAAAGCTCTAGAAAGTAAGGCTCAGGTTAAATCCTAAAGTACGGGTTGCCGGCATGGTGCCATATTCAACACCCTGGTAGTTCCCATTTCCCAGGCTCATATCCGGATCCATCCACATTTTGCGTTTACCCAGGCCCGGGATATCGAGGATCGAACTTCCCCTGTATATCCAAAGCAGGTTCCGGGCAACGGCGGAAAAACGGGCAGCTTTGATCAACAGGCCGGTCCCCACCGGGATGTCGTAACCGATCGAAAGCTCACGCACCCTGATATTAGTTGCATCGTACGTAAAGAATTCACCTCCTCCGTAACGCTTTCCGGATACCGCCGGAGTCGTCCAGAAGTCCTGGGCAGAGATGGTCTTGGTCACCGGGTTACCGCTGGCGTCTACACCACCCAGGCTCCATCCGCCATTCCGGTATTTTTCCGTGGCTTTGGTGATGCCGCTGAAAGCCATGTTCATTTCCGTTCCGGATACCAGTACACCGCCGATACGGCCATCTATCAGGACGCGAAGGTTAAATCTTTTATAAGTGAAGGTATTGGTCAACCCAAAGACTTCCCGTGGATTGAAGTTGCCTAAGTATTGCTCTGACGGCGTGGCGACAGGCATGCCTGATGCGTCCACGACGCGATTACCCTTGGAATCCTTGAGCCAACCGTAACCGAGGAGATCGCCATAGCTGCCGCCTTCCTGGATGACCGGGGTACCGGAACGCATATAGCCCCCTCCCAGGTAAGTGATCTTTAAATCCTGGCTGAGCCTGACAATCTTATTACGATTCAGCGATAAGTTCGCCGCGATATCCCAGGTAAGGTCCTTGCTCTTTATGGGAGTTGCATTCAGGACCAGTTCGAGCCCCTGGTTTTGGATATTGCCCGCGTTGATGTATTGTTGAGCATAACCGCTGGGCGTTGGTAAATTGACAAGGAGCAACTGGTTGATCGAATTGCTCTTATAATACGTGAGGGTGAAACCCAGCCGGTCGTGGAGGAAACGGCTATCGATCCCAAATTCCAGGCTGCGGGTGATCTCCGGCTTCAGGCTGGGTACCGGATTGATGGTGCTCCTGCCTATAAAACCATTTCCGGACCCCTGGGAATAGTTATAAGTACTAGTGAGTATTTGGGGCTGGCCGCCATTACCTACGGAGGCATAGTTGATGCTGGCTTTCAGGAAGGAGATGGCTGAAGGCAAGTGCATCAGGTCCGATAACACCGCAGATGCTCCTATAGAAGGGTATTGGTATGAATAGGGCGCCGGCAGTGGGGAAGCCCAGTCATTGCGAAGGCTGGCATCCAGGAAAATGGCATTCTTGAAAGAAAAAGTTGCCTGCCCGAATACGGAATGGGTCTGCGTTTGAATATAATTTGTATACACGGCCGGATTGCTGGCATAGTTGAGGCTGAATTTATTGACAACATTCAGCCCGTCGGCCGTGTTTTGGGTCACATCGCTGGCGATATCCTGGTAAATGGCCCCGGCATGGTAAGTCACTTTCAGGTCTTGGGTAATCGTGTTACTACCTTCGAAAATAGCGTCAAACCATTTTTGCGTATTGATAACATTGGTCTTCTGGTAATATCCTCCGGCCTGGGTTACCCATTCCACGGTCCCCTGCGAATAGATCTGTTCCAATCCGTCGAAGGTCTTGTCAAGGTTGGCATCTCCCTTCAGGCTTAGCCAGGGGGTGAGCTGATATTTAGCCGAAACGAATCCCATCACGCGGTCCCGGGTATCATTCAGGGAGGTGCGGTTGATCATCCAATAAGGATTCTGATAGATGCCGCTAAGGGTGGTAGGCCAATAGGTCGGCACAGGCACCCCTGTGCTCGTAACCTCCGACTGTTTCGCTTGCCCCAGGCTAACGTTTCGGGGAATCTGGTAAAGATCCATCACCGTCGCATTCTTCTCGCCCGTCCTTGGCATATTCTTTATGTTCTGACTGATATAAGTCACTTTAGCATCCGCCGAGAACTTCTTATTGATCTGCAGGGTCTCTCTCAGGGTAATTATGTGGCGCATCAGGTCATTCTTAGGTATAATGCCCTGAATATCATTATTTGTATAGGACAAATAGGTCTGTGCTTTATCACCGCCGGCGGAAAGGCCTATGTAATTATTCGTGCTGACGCCGGTTCGGAAGAAATCCTTGATATTATTCGGCTGCGCCGAATAACTGGCTGGTTTTCCCAGGTAATCGGTATAGGGCTGACCTGTCATTTTAGCGCCCCAGCTGGATCCCAAGGAATCAAGCTGCACTCCGCCGATGCCCTGGCCATACGTATTCTGAACAGCGGGCAAGGCAAAGGTCTTTTCAAATGCGATGCCGGAATTGACGTTGACAGACACAGCGTTCTTCTTTCCTTTTTTCGTCGTGATGACGATGACCCCATTGGCGGCCTGGCTGCCATATAGGGCAGCCGCGGAAGCGCCACGCAGGACGGTCATGGATTCGATATCGTCCGGGTTAATATTCGAAGCGCCGTCCGGAGTTTGTACCTGGTCGCCGAGATCGCTTTGAAGGGTACTGAAAGTGGTATTATTAATGGGCACCCCATCGACAACCAGGAGGGCATTATTATCGCCCTGGATGGATTTGTTGCCGCGCAGGACGATCCTTGCGCCGGAACCGGGCCCACCCGAACCTTGGGTAACCACCGCATTGGCTACCTTGCCCGCCAAAGAGTTCAGTACGTTATTAGGATCCCTGACTTCCGTCAGTTCTTTGGGTTTCACCGTTTGAGTCGCGTAAACCAGGGTTTTGGCCTGGCGGGTTATTCCCAGGGCGGTCACCACAACCTCCCCCATTTGTTTGGACTCAGCGCCTAATTCTACATTGATGGGGCCTGAAGTAGCTTTTGCGACGATTTCCTTTGTCGCGAAACCGATCGAAGAAACGACCAAGGTGGTTCCGGCTGGCACACTGATGGAAAATACTCCATCAGCATTGGTTGTCACGGCCTTGCGGGAACCTTTGATACTGATGGTTGCTCCTGCAATGGGAGCCTTGTTGGCTTCCTCTGTGATTTTTCCTGTGATCGTCCTATCCTGTCCAAAAACTATGCAGGAGCATATTTGCAGGAACACAAACAGTGTAAATTTTAGTCTCGTCATAAGCATTTTTTTGGGAGATAGAGTTGAATAGTCTTAAAAAATAATATTATACAGCGCAGGATAAGGGGCGAATTATTTAATTGGTTCCGGCCGCCCTTTTGAAAGAATGTCGATTACGTTTTCATCTGTTACAGTCAGTTCCCTCTTTTCATAGAAACCAGATGGCGAGAATCGGTGGAGGTACAAACATTGTTAGAAGCTTCTGTTTTTGTCTACAGTACTAAATTAATAAATAAAACAATTTCTTAACCCGAATACTACCCATTTATCAGCGAGAACGTTATCGGAATTCCTCCCTTTTTACCTTAGGCGACAGTTGCTCTGAAACTATAATTTTACGTAGCTTTCCATGCAATAATTGCCATCGACGATGTCAACTAAACGTAGAGAACTTTTAAAAATGGCGGGTCTGACAAGCATCTACGTTGCTGTAGGTGGTATCTTTAAAGGATATGCTTCAGACAATGCTAAAAATAAAAACCAAAAAAATAGATTAATGAGTACTGCTCCTGCTGTGAATAATAACAACTCCAACGATAAGGACATCAGCATTATTGGCCTTTATGGCGCATGGGCTGCTTCGTTTAATGAAAATAAATTGCCATCTTTTTCTTACAGGAAAAAAGAATGGGCATCAATAGGGCCGTGGCAAAAAGCTGCAAAACAACGTTTGACGGAGCGGTTGGCCATTCCTGATATTGGTGGCCTTCCTAAAGTGGAAGTAAAAAAGCAATACTCCTTTGACGGTTTACATATTGAGGAGCTTACCTGGCAATTACCTTATGGACGACCGACAGAAGCGATCCTGCTGAAACCAGTGAATGCAAAGGGTAAATTACCGGGCATTCTTGCCTTTCATGACCATGGCGCAAACAAATATTTCGGCTGCCGGAAAATTACCCGCACTTCTGATAATCAACATCCGTTGATGGAAGAACACCAACAGGAGTATTATAGCAACTTTGCATGGGCAAATGAAATGGCAAAACGAGGTTATGTTGTTTTGGTCTCTGATGCCTTTACGTTTGCAAGTCGCAGAGTCCTGTTCCAGGATGTGCCCGACGATATGCGGAAGGGGCGAAATGATGATAATCCCGAAAGCCCGGAGAATATAAAAGCTTACAACGACTGGGCAGCCGATCATGAACATGTAATGGCTAAGTCTCTATTTTGCGCAGGAACAACGTGGCCGGGAGTGTTTTTTGCCGAGGATCAAAAAGCGCTGGATATATTGTGTGCCCGTGAAGATGTAGACGCAAATAGAATTGGTTGCGGAGGGCTTTCCGGCGGAGGGTTACGCACCGTATTTATGGCAGGGCTTGATCCGAGGATTAAGTGCGCAGTTGACGTTGGATTTATGAGCACATGGGAAGATTTTCTACTTAATAAATCTTTTACGCATTCATGGATGGCGTATGTTCCTTTACTGCCTAACGAATTGGATTTCCCCGAGATACTTGCATTACGAACACCCCTTCCAACCCTTGTTTTAAATGATAGCGACGATCCATTGTATACGCTGCCTGGAATGAAGAGGGCAGAAGAGATCTTAACCGAAGTTTTTAAAAAAGCAGGAGCAGAGGATCATTTTAAGTGCTCTTATTACCCCGGTCCGCATAAGTTTGATGCCAAGATGCAAGCCGAAGCTTTTAACTGGTTTGACCGCTGGCTAAAGGCTTAATAATTTACTCCTATGTTATGCCATGCCAGAAAAAATAGGGGAAAACAGAAAAAAATAGGTATTTTAGATACATTACATATCTAAAATGCAATACTAAACATGGCAGTGGTCACAATAAAGGATATTGCAAGAATATTAAATATTTCAGTAGCAACCGTTTCAAGAGCACTAAGGGATACCTATGATGTTAATAAGGAAACTAAAGAAAAGGTACTAAATTTAGCATCTAAGTTAAATTACAAGCCAAATTTCAATGCCACGGCCTTGGCCCATGGCCGCACTCATAACATTGGCATCTTACTGCCTTTTATTACAAATTACTATTTTTCAACCGTTATTACCGGAATACAGGAAATAGCATACAAAGCCAACTACAATATCGTCTTATACATCACAAATGATTCTTCAGAAAGAGAATTGTCAATTATTGAGAATTTATCCGTTTCAAGTTTGGATGGCTTGTTGGTTTCAGTTTCTTCAAACTCCGACTCCAGCGATCATTTTCAGCAATTAATTAATAAGGGAATTCCTATCGTTTTTTTTGACAGAGTTGCGAGTAATATAAAAACTTCCAAAGTGATGCAGGACGATTATAATGGAGCGTTTGAAGCGGTAGAGCATTTGATTAAAAAGGGCTATAGTAAAATTGCACATATTGCCGGCCCTAAAGGATTGGACTTCACAGAAAAGAGACTACAGGGATATCTTGATGCGCTTAAAAAAAATAACATAGCAGTATGCGAGGAATGGATTATTTATTCCGGGTTTTCACAAGCGTGCGGGGAAGAAGACACGTATAAACTTTTAGAATGCGACCCAAAACCAGATGCGATTTTTGCAGTAAATGACCGGAAAGCAATCGGGGCTATGCTTGCCTTAAAAAATAAAAATATTGTTATTGGGAAAGAGATAGGAGTTATAGGCTTCACCGATGATCCACTATGCACGATCATTTCTCCCTCTTTAACCACCATAGCAGAACCGGCCTTGCACATTGGCCAGTTGAGTTGCGAACTGCTTTTGAAACACATTAAAAAGAAAAATTTCTCCCCTGAAGAGGTCATATTACCGGGTAAACTGATAGTAAGGGAATCATGTCTGAGAAACTAGTTGCCCCTGCTATAAACCACCTTGCCCTTTATTATTGTAGTTTCTATATTGATATCCTCATCAAAGATAACGATGTCAGCATCTTTCCCCACGACCAGTGACCCTTTCTTATTGGCAACATTCATGATACGAGCGGGTGTACTGCTCATCATCTTAACAGCCTCTGTTAAGGGCACGTCAGCCATCGTAATCATATTCCTTAACAACCTGTCTGCAGTAGCTACGCTTCCTGCAAAAGAACTTCGGTCTGGAAGTTTAGCGACACCGTTCTCAATAATTACTTTTAATCCGGTATGCCGGTGGCCTAATACACTTTCACCTTCGGGCATACCGGCACCTCGCATCGAATCCGTTATCAATGCTATTTTATCCGGCCCTTTTATTTTATAGACCAGTTTTAAAAGGGGCGGAGGAACGTGTATTCCATCAGCAATAATCTCAACATCCATTTCATCGAGGATAAAAGCACTTTCTATTACTCCGGCATATCGGAAAGCATTTCTTCTGGTTACACCCGACATGCCGGAATAAAGATGAGTGGCCAGTGTATAGCCATTCTCAAATGCTTCAACTACCTCTTCATAAATGGCGTCTGTATGTGCTAAAGCAGCCAAAATGCCATTGGATCGCAGGTACCTTCCAAATTGAATAGCGCCTTTTAATTCAGGCGCCGCGCTCCACCGCTTTATAACAGGGTAACGTGAAATGAGATCTTTATATTCCTTCGGATCGGGATCACGGATAAAACGTGGATCCTGCGCACCCCGCTGGTTCATAGCAAAGTAGGGGCCCTCCAGGTGCATTCCGAGAAATTGCGCGCCATTACTATTTTTTTTATCGGCCTCGCTGTACAATTCCAGTATGTTTATAAGATCTTCCTTTTCACTTGTTAGTGTTGTCGGCACCATTGAAGTAGTCCCATATTGTGCATGAGTTTCTGCAATTGTAAGAAAGGCCGTTTCCGTGCCATCCATAAAATCATGCCCCCCACCTCCATGAATATGGAGATCGATAAAACCAGGTGCTACATATTTTCCCCCGGCATCTATTTCAATGGCGCCGGCTACCTCAATATCTCCCTCCTTTACTGCAGTTATGGTCCCTCCCGTAATCAGGACTGTTCCCCTGGGAATGATCCTGTAAGGCATAACGAGTTTCCCGTTAGAGATCTTTAAACTTTGTAAGTTCATGAGATGGAAACTGAAAGATGTTACATCAATTATTGAGAATTAAATCAGCAGAAAGAAGTGCAGAAGAATGTTTATCCAGGTAATAAGAACAATTTGGATGCAGCCGAAGTATACTGGCCGGAAATAAATTGCTTACGGGCCCTTCCAGGCAGTCTTTCAGGGCTTTTGCCTTTCTGGAATCAGGAACAGAACAAATAATATGCTTTGAGTTGCATATTTGACTGATAGACATACTAATGGCCCTTGTTGGTACTTCTGACACTGATTCAAACCATCCTTCGCTATATTGTTGTATACGGCATTGCTCTGCAAGCTCTACGATGATATAAGGCTCTTTTGTATCAAAATCGGCAGGAGGATCGTTAAAGGCAAGGTGTCCGTTTTCCCCGATGCCCACCAGCGCTACATCAATAGGGTGTAATTCAATTATACTATTTAAACGGTTGCATTCATTTACCGGGTCATTTTCTCCATCGACCAAATAACTCGCTTTAAGAGCAGGCACTTTTTCAAGAAATCTTTCCTTCAAATATTTCCTGAAACTGGCTTTTGAGGACTCTTGCAATCCAATATACTCATCCAGGTGAAACATTACCACCTTGCTCCAATCAATATCTTTTTCTATGATTAATTGTTTCAATGTTTCAAACTGGCTTGCTCCGGTAGCCAGAATAATATTTGCTTGCCCATTTTGTTCGATAGCATGTTTTATTGACTCTGCAGCGGCTTTCCCCGCTGATTTACCTAATTGAACAGGATCGTCAGTTAAAATAATTTTCATGTAAGATCTTTGAAAGTTGAATAAATTAATTCCGCAAATTAGCAACGACTTGTTTTCTTTTTAAAGAAGAAAAAGACAAGTGCAATTATACTCAACTTCAAAGAATTCATTGAATAAAAAACCGATAACGTTATCGAAATCGATACCATCCCAAATCACAACTTCCACATCACACATTCCCCTTATCCACTATCGGCAGCAATTCGAGCAGATCATCGATAACATAATCCGGCTTAGCCGACTCAAGCTGCTCCGGCGTATGTGCCCCTGTCGTAATGCCAATGCTTAACCCACATCCGGCATTCCTGCCTTCTTCGATATCAATGATGGAATCGCCTACTTTCACCACTTCTCCCGCATCCCGGATGTCAAACTGGTCCATAGCCAGCAAGATCATGTCAGGCTTGGGACGGTTATGTAATACATCCGTGGCGGTAACCAGACCGTCAAATTCCACCCCTTTCTTCCATCCTAATTTTTCCACCAGCGACTGGGCCGTTTTTTGATTATAGCCGGTATTCAACACTACCAGGATATCTCTTTGCTTTAATGCCTCAAATGTCTCCTTTGCATGATCCTGTGACAGGATTTCCAGGGTATCGTATGCTTTTTCCAGCAACACGATGAAGTTCTGATAAATGCTATCCGCCAGTTTATCGTCATCCCTTTGGGCATAGACCCGTAAAACGTCTTTGATGGCGCTTAATTTTTCCTGGCCCGCGCCTACAGCCAATACCTGTTCCAGGCTGAAATCGAATCCCGCTTCATTGATGGCTTTCTGAAGCGTTTTGTAAACCACCATATTCTCATTTACCGTAGTCCCGGCCATGTCAAAAACCACCATCTTAATCATTTCATTTCATTTTTATTTGATCAATAAATATTCTACCCGCCTATTTTTATCCCAACCCGTACGGGCTTGCTATTGCTGGCAAATGCAAATGCTTCTTCAATATTATCCAATGAATATTCCTTTTCAATCAGCTCTTCAAATGGATATTTTCCGTAATTGTTTTCGATAAAGGAGGTCGCGTTCACAAAATCTTCATAGTTATAATTATGTAAGCCCCGGATCTGCAGTAATTTTCTGACTACCTTCTGCGCATCGATCTCTACCGGCTTTGCAGGGAATACCGCCCCGATCCATACAGCGCATCCCCCGACAGCCAGGGAATCGATACCCGTTTTCATAGCCTGCGGATGCCCGGTCATATCAAAAACGACATCAACCTCCGGCCATGGCAAAGGAAGGGCGGCGTCTGGCCCGGGAGACCCATCAGCAGGTTCAGGAGAAGCATAAGCGGCATTTGCCCCGAATTTTTCACCCCAATGCAGACGCGTAGCCTCCTGATCGATAACACCTATCCAGGCTGCGCCGGCTTCTTTACACATAGCCAGACAAGACAAACCTAACAATCCCGCTCCAAATACCATGATTTTTTTACCGGCGATGTCTCCGGCTACCCTGAGCGCCCCCATGACCGTGGAATGGGCGCAACTGATAGTCGCAGCGACTTTTAGCGGGATGGACTCCGCGATTTTAATGACCGCCGTATTGGAACGTAAGATGCAATAATCAGCCAATCCACCGTTAAAAACATCATCTCCCTCTGCCAGAACATGCCCGTATTTGAAAAGCGAAGGGCTTTTTTGCGGCATATCGGATCTTGGGGCAGCGATGCCTGCCGGTACGGAGAAAATGGACCAGGTAACTCTGTCTCCGGCTTTAATGGGTTCGCCTCTGAAATCTTTGCCGGGATGAGAAGGATCGATCCATAAAATGACGCCCACTATTTCATGCCCCAGCACTACATGGGGCGGTTCCATGCGCCTTCCGCAATAGGTATGTATATCACTTCCACACAGCGTGGTATAAAGTGTTTTTACAAGGATCTCACCGGGTTTAATGAAGGGGATCTGCCGGATGATAAATTCGAACGGCTTGCCCTGCCCGTTAAAAATGACTGCTTTGCCCGGGGGCAAATTGGATAATGGGTCGTTCATTATGTATTAATTTCTTTTTAAAATACCAGTTGCAATATAAAATGATGATCCCCCCGCAAATTCCCAGAAAGATACACGCCCTGAGAAAAAGAAGTAAGATGGAGTCCCCGGCAGGTAGGGCATACCTGAAAAACATAAGTATAATATACCCTGTATAACCGACTGAATCCACCAGGTACATTAAGAACCCTATATTGGCCCTTTCCTTTGTAATGGCGATCAGCCGTTCGAATAGAGTGGTATGGACGGCTACATAGGGAATATAAACGCCCAACCCCACCAGCACCATAAAAGGGAATTTACCCAGGCCATAATGTAAGCCCCAGACAGCAAACGGTAAAATAGCAAAACCGCCCAGACAGGTAAGCAACGAAAAACGAAATGCTTTGTAATGGTTTAATAGGAAGATCGCAAGTCCGTTAATGAGCACCACTCCGAAAGAAACCAATAATTCAGACTGTGTAAATATGGCAGGGGTCTGCGGATAACCGAGGCCTTTCCATAGCTCAGGGGCGAAATCCGCACGAACGCTTCGCAGTAACGTAACAAATAGATACACCATGGTTATACCCGCCAATCCAGGAAAGTATTTCACAAAGAAATCCCATCTTGCCTTTGCCTTCATGGGGGTGCGTACGGACCGGTTAGCTACATCTGCTGCTGACGGCAGTGGCACATAATTCAGCATGGCAATAAAAATAAGGGTAGGTACTAAAAAGATGATCCCGGCAAAGAACGGCATCCAGTTCTCCCTTACACCATGATCAAGCAGCATCGTGCCTACTGATTTGGAAACGCCGTCTGAAACGATAAAACTCGCGCATAACCCTGCAATCAGCGCTTCAGTATTTTTTCTGCCTTCTAAAAATGCCAGCACTAACCCGAAAACGACTCCGAGCGGCAAACCGTTCAGCAGCAAACAAAGAATATTCCATGGACGTGGAATGAAACCAAAAAGCAATAGCATAAATTCTGCAAACAGGATCAGGCCTAACAGCAATTTTATGCGTTGTCCCGGCAGTATCTCCGATACTATTTTTACTCCTAGCCATTTGGCGATAACATACCCGATGGTTTGAGCGATGATCAATAAAGATTTATAATCGATGCCGAATAAGAACACATCGGAATAGGTAGCGGCCGTATAGGGTTTGCGAAAGCCATACATGCAGAAATAGGTACCGAATGCTGCCACCAGCGCCCATACGGGATGGGCGAATAGTCTTTGTATGCCTTTCAGCACTACAGGTCCGGTAGATTTATCCATGTTTTCTCGGACATTTATTTTGTCAGCAATCCCTGTACCTGCAACCAGTCGCCAAAACGTTCGATCCATGTATCGGAAGGCTGGTTCTTTTTATTCATGCCGAATCCATGGCCGCCCTTTGAATAGATATGTATTTCCGCGGAATGGCCTGCAGCTAACCATTTGCTGTACAGGTCTATGCTCATGGGCACCAAATGCAGTTCGTCGTCAGTGGCAGCGGTAATAAAAAGGGGCGGCGCATCCTTTGGTACGATCATCGGTAAGGCAGGAGGTACATAGGCATAAACAGGCGCTACAAAATCGGGGCGGCTTTCAATAGTATAATCAAAAGCGCTTGCGCTGGCNAGNGTTCCGCCNGCTGAGAAGCCCATAATACCTATTTTATCCGGAGCAACACCCAATTCGGCTGCATGTTTACGTACATAGNTAATAGCCTGTCTTGCATCCGCAATAGCTAAGTAGACCACTGTAGTAAGCAGCCGCACATTCCCNGTATCCATCTTTCTTTCATTTTTCTCCCNCATAGGATGGTTGGTTTCACTGTGTACCACCCTGTATTTAAGCAGGAAGGCAGAAACCCCCTTTTTATTCAGCCATCTCGCCACATCGCTTCCTTCCGTCTTGATATGCAGGTAACAAAAAGAGCCGCCAGGACAAATAATCACGGACGTTCCATTTGCAATGGATGGATCAGCCGGAAAATAAGTTATGACAGGCTGTACGATATTATAGGCCAGAGGATCGCCTGAAATAGAGGTGCTGTCTTCCTGTTCCTGCCATTTCCACGCTTCCGAACCTGGGGGAATGCCCGGCCAGATAGGTACTATTTTTTGCCCTTTGCCGGCACTTGCAAGGGCCAGGAAAATAAAGACCAGGATGGAATTTTTCATTTTTATTTCTAATTGCCGGGTAAGGCTTAAAAATATGGTTTAATTCAGGAACTCCTTGCTGTACAAAAGCGGAATTAATAGTATGATAATCTCATATAGGATGAAACCAGGGAAGTTGCTATATTAGAAGTAGAAAGTAGCCGCTGACAGGCATCACTTCAATAAAATACTATGGAAGAGGAAAAAAATCTTTCCCCCGAACAGGTACTGGCCACCATGCTTAAGCAGGACCACTTTACCCATTGGCTGGGACTGGAGATAGACGAGATAAGCATCGGCTATTGCAAACTTCATTACAGCATTCGGGAAGATATGTTAAATGGCTTTGAGAACGTTCATGGAGGTATCTTGTTTTCAGCAGCGGATTCTGCCTTTGCATTTGCCTGCAATTCCCATGGCCGCATCACAGTCGCCCTGGATGTGTCCATCACGTTTACCCGGCCGGTAAAGAAAGGAGATAAGCTGACCGTCGAAGCAAAAGAAGTTTATCTGGGTAACAAGACGGGTGTCTATGATATCCGTACGACCAATGAAGAAGGTAAACTGGTAGCCCTGTTTAAAGGAACGGCTTATCGGACTTCCCGGATGGTAAAGTGATCATTACTTCCCTTTTCCGCCATTTCGGCCACCCCAGCGGGCCTTCACATACGCATAGGCCTTTTTCTCCTCCGGAGACTCCGGATGGGCGATGGCAATATAATGCAGGTAATATTTCCGCGCAAGGATATTATTTTTCAGGCCACTTTCCGCCAGGCGACCGCAATTGTACAACATCGTCGGGTCTTTAAAGAGATAATAGGCCGTGTCATAGTTCGCGATGGCCGCCTTGAAATCCTTCAACCCCTCGTAATTGTCGCCCAGGTCATTATAATACCATTCGGCTGTATGAGAGATCGCCTTTTTCAGGCAGATGGCCAGCATCGAGTTGCTTTGTGCATAATTCCGGAGTTTAGCCCATGCCCTGGACTCATAATAAAGGACGGATTCGACGTCATAACCGCTGTTTTGGAGGAATTCACAGGTACGGATGCAGTCAGGATACCGTTGAAGGTTGTAATAGGAGAGGGCCAGCCAGGATTGGGCGTTGACATCCGGTAGGTTGAGCCGGATGGTCCTTTCCCCCGGCGTCAGGACGGCGGCATAATCCCTGACATTATAGGCCGAACGCATACGCAGCTTTAACAGGGGGAAATTCAGAGAGTCCTTCGCCAATCCCGCATCCAAAATACTATCGGCTTGCCCATAATCTTTCTTTTCGATCAGGAGGTCAGCCAGCGCGCTGATATTTTTGGCATCTCCGGGAGCCAGCCCGTATGCCTGGCAAAGGGAAGACAGGGCGGAATCAGGTTGCTTGAGTCGCCGTTGCAGTTCCCCCTTCGTGCGCCACCAGACTGCTTTGCCGGGTTGGAGCTGCACCAGCCTTTGCGTAAAATCCAACGCCCTTTCCGGATCTTCGTGGTAGTTGAGGACTTCCAGGTAGTAGAGGGCGGATTTATTGACGGAGTCCTGGTCGAATATCTTTTGGTAACAGCTTTCGGCCGCCTTACTCTTGTCCGTCATATAATAAGCATAGCCCAGGTAACCCAGCACAGGCACACTGGCGGAGTCTTCGCCCAGGGCCGGCCCCAGGTAGTCGATGGCCTCGTCGAACTCCTGGTTTTGGAAATAGTCCATTACTTTGGCTTTATCGGCTACGGTGGGCTGTGGCGACCTCCTTACAGGACGGGTGTCCTTGAGGGTAGCGCGTTGCTGGACCAGGGATGGGTCAGAGGGGACTATCGGCCCGGAGGGACCGCTCTGACTCCATGTATTGCAAAAAATACATATGCCTGACAAAAAGCAAATCAGCATTCTTTTCATAGCTCTGGTTTTAGGATCTCTCCGAGATGCAGCAAAAGAAAAAATCCATAAAAAAATAACATAATTTGCCGCCAAATATCTTATCGAATGCAAAATAATATGACAATAAGGATCCTTCTCCTTTCAATGTTGACGGCTGTCGGTCCTATCAGTTTCGGGCAGGCTCCTGTTCCCTCAGACGGCCCCTCCCAAAAGGACTGGACGATCAAGGCGGCAAAGATGTTCCTTCAACTACCCAATGACCAATGGTTTTTAGCGAATCGGTCCGACACGGGATTCATACAGTATGTCTTTAAAAGGAATGCGATAAAGGATACGCAGGGGCATGCCATCGTTCCCGCCATCATGCTGTATGTCGACGATGCAGCGCCTTACAAAGGAGACATAGTCGCCTATTCAACCAATAAGAGAGCCTTATTCAGCGGACGTAACCTGGAAACTCAAAAGACCCTTATTCCTTCGAACAAAGATTTCCCCCTGGCCTATAAGAACTCAATAGAGTTCATCGCCTCCTATTCCAGCAAAGGATTGGAACACATTTTATATATGGTCTATATCATAACCAGGGAGAACAAAGGGATTCAGCTCTATATGGATATGACAAAAGAGATCGCTGGTAAATACGGTCAGGAGTTCCTGTCTACTCTACATTCAATCAGGGAGCTTTGAACGCCGGCGGACTAAGCTCCTCCATCCCCAGAATAGGAGGGCTGCCAATCCTATGAACAGGGCGATCGATTTCCAGGGGACTGTTTTCGTATAATCGATCGGATTGGTCTTCCCCGCTAAAATGGTGGCAGCCCAGTAAAAAGGCAATCGCTTTTCCTTCGAAGCAGTTCGCATAAATTCCATTTTTGCTCTTTGCAAGGCGATATCCTGCGGTATTCCTTCTGCCAGCTGTTTATAAAATAACTCGGTAAGCCGGTAGGTGGCCTTGTCTTCCACCATCCATAAATTGGTAATGGAGCTGGGGATTCCCAATGCCGCAAAACCCCGGTTGAAATTGAATACCCCCTCGCCCTGGTGTAAGGTCCCATTGCCCGTTTCACAGGCAGATAGTACGATAAGCTGGGTGGCTGGCCTGTCTTTCGGAATAAGATCGGATAAATACAGGACGGAATCGGAGAAATAGATCACCGGTTCCCCGTTACTGCCGCTATCCGAGGCATGGGTATATAATTGGATGATCTTATAGCCGGAGAACTGCTGAAAAAAATGATCCTTCGACGCCTGGGCGGCTACCAGGTTATGGGCGCCGGTGAAATAAGTACCTATCCTGTCCAGTGATCGATCGCTCCCATTCAGGGTGGCGAGTTTGAAAGAAGAATGATATTGCACAGGAGCTACCCCCATAAAATTGCCGGTGGGGGGTGTCAGACGGGCGCTATAATGATTCATCAGGTAATAGGCGGAATAGGTATAGCTCGTGGCATGATCTTCCACGAAATAGACAGGAGATGCTGCAGGATTGTCATTCACGACGAGCGCTTCAAAAGGGAAATAACGCCCGTCCTGGGATATAATGACCCGCCCTTTTGGCGGGGGAGCTTCGCGAAAGATCAGTTGATAAAGATGATGAGCAGTTCCTGCATAGCCGGTAAAGTTGCCGTTCAACTTGTCCGGGTTGGAAATATAAGAAAGATAAAGCCCCGTCGTGCTATCGAGATCGGATTTGTCGATCCTGTCCAGGCTGGCATACTCTGCGCTGACCAATAAGGCGTATGCTGCGCTATCGCCGTTAAAAAGTTCCAGTAATGCCTGGTGGTCCTGCAAAAGATCCTTCCGGACATAGCTTAGCCCGCTATCCGGAAAATTTTGATAGGGTAGATGATCGGCTTTTTTTACCAGCTGCTCCAGGCGGTCCAGCTCCTGTTTGCTGCTGAAAAGTTCGTTGACGAGCTGTGCCTGGTTTTTCTCCCTTTCGAGTTGCAGTATTTTCCTCCTTATTTGTGAGAGCTGCTCTATTTTTTCATTGTCCATCGAACTCAGCTCATTCAACTGATCGTTCAGCAGCGCGGAACGGCTTTTTTCAAAAAAGTAAAATGCTTCATGGGTCTTCCGGGCAAACCAGCATGCTTCAATGGCATGTTCATAAAGTCTTCGGCTCTCCTTTCGCCAGAACAACATAGACCCGGTCTCGGAATGCTCGGCCCTGAGCTTGTCGAGAAAGACGTCGGTAAGCTTGTATATACGCAAGGCTTCGGTCAGTGCATTTTTATCTTTACCCGCCAGGAATTTCTGTTGGTAGGCATCCGCCTTATTTATCAATAAACTGATAACCAGGTCGATATTTCTGTCTTCCGTAAATTCGGAGATGGGAAGATGCACCAGGTCAGAATCTTGAATGCCGGGCCGGATCTGGTCAAAAGCGATCTGGAAGTTGACAAAACAGGAATCATAATCTCTTTTCTGGAGATAGACCATCGCGATCTTGTTAAAGGCATCCAACGTTTGTAGAGTATCTACTATTTTCTCTTTAGGCTTCTGGCTGACATAACCGATGGCTTTTTTGTAATAGTGCAAAGCAAGAACGTCATCATGCAAATACCTGGAATAGACTTCTCCCAGGTTATTCAGCGTTATCTTGCAATTCAGCAGATCTCCGGCCCTCCTGTGATAGGGAAATGCTTTCTGATAATAAAAGATAGCTTCTTTATAATCTCCCTTGCCCTGNTACGTATCTGCTATTTGTGAATAGATATCCCCTTCCTCNTTCTTTGCTCCTGCTTTTTCACAGANTCCCGCTTTGCTGAAAAGGAGTTTGGCTGCAACATCATATTGCTTATAGAATATAAGCACATTAACCTCCCAATTCAATAAGAACATGGCGTATACGAGGCTGTCGTGGCCATGAAGATATTGGCTGGCCAGCAACTCCCCCAGATTGGTATATCTCACACACCGTTGATAATCTCCGACATAAAAAAGGAATTTAATTCTGTCCTGGAAGAAATTCAGTATATCAAGGTCGATTAAGTTAAATCTCATGGCAATGGATACACAGCTATCGATGGCGGCATTTTTCTCTTTTATCCTTTTGAGACGCTCGTAATAGGTTTTCAGATTGTAATAATCATAGCAGTAAGTAAGACGATCCTGGTGGGCCAGGGGACTTCCCGCATGGGTTTCGATCATCGAAATGGATTGCAGCGTATACTGAACGGCNTGTGAGTAGTCATCCAGATTAAAGTAAATTTTTCCTATTCGCAGGAGCAGATAAGCATGCGTAGAGTCATTGCGGTAGGAACAGCTTTTTATCCCGGCCTCATAGTTTTTTAATTCCTTCAATTGTTCGACCCACGGCACGGCGCCGGCGGAATTCGTTAAATAGGTCAGTCTTTTCCATAGAGAATCCCTGTCAGGACATTGGCCTGACAGGGATAATGAAAATAAAACTGCATGTGCAATGAGGAGGACAATGCTTCTTCCCATTTGACAGGTAGGATTTTATCCCTTGGTTGGGGGGGTACTTCCGCTTCCTGTATTCTGGGTCGGGGCCGTATCATTGGCCTTTACAGTTATGTTCTGTAAGGTGGGGGTTACGGTAGTAGGGGCGATTTTCTTGGGCCCGCTCTTGCCGTTGTTGCTGTTGTTGGTTTTTGTTTTGACTGGCATATAGGTGATATTTACAGTTTCTGGTGAAAGTTGATTTCTAAATCTCTAAGGGAAGATTAATACGGGAGGATCGAATGATTCGGTCGGAATGTAGGTAGGGGAAGTAAGCTTTACCTGCAGCCTGAACTCCGACGAATCTTTTTCTTTACGTTCCAATGGCTCCTGGCAGAATTCCAGTTCAAAACCGAAAGACTCCAGCTCTTTTTCTCTTTCTTTCAGGAACCGGGCATAGAACTCACCGATCCGGCTTATTACCTCATTTATTTCTTTTTCGTTCAGTACCTTACTGGAAGACAGCTTCCAGGTCGCTTCCGAATAGAAAAGCTTTGGGATCTTCCTTTTGGGAGGCCCCTCTTTTTTATTAACGAGCATTGACCTGGCCGGCCGCGAAGTGGATACTGTACTCATAACGGAAGATTAACGGATGATATAATGGAATTACAATTTCCTCAGCCATTCCTGGGCAGTTTCCTTTTCTTCCAGGTCATTTTTCACTATCTGCTGCAAGATCTGTTTGGCATTTTCGCGGTCACCGGATTGATTGCGTTCCAGGAGGGTAACGGCCTGGTAGAACAGGCCGGGATTTGCATAGAGATGATAATTAGCTAACTGCTTGAAATAGACCAATGCTTTGTCGTAATCTTTCAGTCGTAGGGTAACAATACCGGCATATTTTTTTACCGCTGGCCCCGGATTGCCGGATCGGATGATGGTTTCAAATTGTTGGAGAGCTTCCTGCCACTTTCCTTCATTATATAAGTGTAACCCTGTCTGTATGCTGTCTTCCCTACTACTCATACTCACACCCAGGGTCTGCCAATGCTGCTCTATATACCGGTTTGCCAGTTTCCCGGGAGCTGCCGGCTTCTGATACAGATACCAGCTGAAGAGGAGAGCCCCGAAGACAGCCGCCGCGATCGCTCCCCATCCTGCTCTTCCGATTGTTCGTAATGGACGGGAAGAAGGCGCCTGATGATATAGGTCGAGAAACCGCTGTTTCTTCTCCTCCTCCCCCAGATCCCGGGCAACCTGCCGGGCGCCCAGGTAAAAAGCTACTTCGTCGGCAAAAGCCGGGTCTTCCAGGATATATTGCTCAAATTGCCTGATTTCTTCGGTAGTCGCCTCCTTTCCGAAGTAGTCCTCTATATAATCCATACCATTTTCCATATCGTCCTGTTAATGAGCCTTATACAATTGCCTCAGTTTCTCAAGGCATCGTATCCGGCTGGTCTTTGCCACTGCGGCTGTTTTATAGTCAATCATGGTGGCAATTTCCTGGTCACTGTGGCCATCCGCCCATAATAACAAGGCTGTCCGGCAGTTGTCCCCGAGCTCATCCAGTTTTTGCCTTAGCGCTGCCCAATCTGACTTGTCCACCAGCCGTTGAATGACCGACCTGGCTGCATCGGATATATCGAAAAACGACTCTTTAATAGACAAGGTTTTGTGCACACTATACTTATTAGTCGTTTTCTTTCGTAATAAGTCAACACATTTATTATGGAAAATCTGATAAAGATAGGTTTTCAGAGAAGATCGTGATTCAAAAGATCCGTTCGTGATCCTTTCGATGGCTGACAGAATACTGTCAGAATAGGCATCGAAGGCCTCGTCCTCTTGTAGAGAATATTTTTTTATGCCTTCCTTTATAAAATATACATAACTGGTGAATAATTGCTCTTCTGCCCTTCTTTTATGGATGCCGCCTTGCAACAGCCCGGCTGTTAATTTCCTGTCTGCAGTATGAAGTAATGTTTTGACGCTATTCATAAGTTGCTTCCGGGTCAATTTACCAAAATAATTGGGTTTAAAAAATAGTTGCTCCATTTTGTTACCTGGGACCACCTCATTACGACTAATACTCCGGCGCCTGCTCCACCTCTGTTCCGCATGCCCCGGAACCCATCCGTTGATGAAATCGCGGATTTTTAATTTTTGTCATTTTTCAAAAAAGAGCACAGTAATGCTTACAAAAAAAATAACCCTGCTCGCTGACTCCAAAGAGGTAAGGATGGCAAACTATCGTGCCAGAATAAATTTATTAACAGAAAAATTAGGCAAACTTAACATCCTNGAGCACCCNTGCGAGATCAGATCCATTTGCAGTGAAATAATCAGTGTAAAAAACAGCTTGCTGGCAGAGAGCGCCGGCCTGCAAATAAGCTGAACAAGATCAATAGGTGTTAAGTAGCTATTGATCAGTCGTTTGCGGACACTAATTAATGCCTGAATTTATAAATATAAGACCCCTTCCATAACGATAACAGATGAGCCGCTCACCCAGATCCCTTTATCGGTTACGCTAAATTGAAGGGTAGAAGGCTGCCCCATTTTTACCCCCTGTAACAGAGAATAATCGATATCTGGTTGTATATACCCTTTAGAATGCAGAAAACCTGCTAAAGGTCCGGCTGCACTCCCGGTAGCCGGATCTTCTTCAATCCCGATACCCGGGTTGAAAAATCTGCTTTGTGCAATATAGGCAGGATCCTGGTCGGTCAAAGTAAAACAGTAGCAACCTTCAAAACCATATTTCTTCGATAATTTATTCAACAGCGTTTTACTGCCTGTTGCATTATACAAGCTGTCTGTGTCCTTGACGGGAACCATTAAATGAGTCACTTCTGTACTTACTATGGTAGGCATCCAGTCTCTTAATTGCAGACTTTCCGGGGGTAGGGTGATCGCTGGGGCAATCTCTTCGGCGGGGATCGTATTTACGATAGTGGAAGATTGCTGTAACATGCTTACGAAGGGAGTGTTATCGGAAAGATAGCTTACCGAAAGAGGCATGACTTCATCTTTCATGATGACAAACCGCTCGTCTTTCTGGTGGCTGAAAATATCCCATTTCTTTTCGAGCGCCAGGCAGACGGCCCCTAACAGATTGTGCCCTGCTCCATTCACCTCTATGCCGGCAGGCGTAAAGGACCGGACCCTGAGGGCTTTTTGTCCGGAAGAATAATAGACAAAAGAGGTTTCGGAATAGCCGAATTCCTTCGCGATCTTCTGATAAATGACCGGTTCGAGGTCCAGGTCGATGCATACGACGGCTAAAGGATTACCCTTGTATTTTTCACGGGTGAATACGTCCACGACATAATATTGAACGGTAGTATCCGGCATGTCTAATTTATTTAGTCCCGGTCTCCCGGTAAAAGAAATATTCCGCCGTATAGGCGACGCGAACTTCCTGTCCCTTCTGCGCTCTGTCTGCTATAGTCGTAGGGGCTTTGCCGCCTTTGGTATTTACCCGCTGGATGAAAGTTGCTTTATGGAAGGTGCCGGAACCTGAGCCGGAGGCCGGCCGAAGCAGTAGCCAGGGTATAGCGTCTGGATCCGGCGAATCGGCTTGTTGTAATTTAACTCCCACCACCTTACTCCCGTCGGTACCTTCCCAGGTGGGCCCGCCATAATGCCTGCCCACCCGGTGGCTATAATTGGCGTGGGCGTATAGATCCGCCTCTGGCGCTACAAATACCCAGGAGAAGCGGTTCGTATCGGTCCTATCCTGGATGCATCGATAGATTTGTACGCCTTTGGCAAAGGCATGAAAAAATAGCTTGTTTCCAGCGGGAACTTTCAGATTAGATGGAACGACCGGGTCTTTTCCGACGGTCTTATAACCTGATAGGGCCAGACCAAGCGTCATCAACAAGAATCCTGCCTGGAGCATTCTTCTATTGCGGGCTACTTTCATCATCTAAAAATACAAATTTACCGGAAGGTTTAATATCTTTCACT
>JGI25616J43925_10000153_pt1 | contig 21881 bp, 13 predicted proteins | sample GraSoi2013_100cm_FD_43925 | JGI IMG/M metagenome (IMG submission 43925) | reverse complement strand
CAGAGCCAGCTCAATCACGCGCTCGCACATCGCCAGCCGGGTTCCGTTTTTAAACCCTTCGTTTATGCAGCAGCCTTCGATAACGCCGTCGACGGCGTCCAGCCGATCATCACGCCTGCGACAACCGTTGATGACGAACCTACCACGTTCGAATACGACGGCACGGAATACACGCCCAACAATTTCGGCGAAAAATTCATGGGAAAAGTCACGGTGCGCGACGCGCTGACCAATTCCCTGAACGTGGCCACCGTGAAAGTCGCCGAGCTGATTGGCTACGGCCGCGTAGTGCAAATTGCGCGGCAGATGGGTCTCGGCANGAACATCCGGGCGACGCCCGCTGTCGCGCTGGGCGCCTACGAAATGACGCCGATTGATGTCGCCGCGGGGTACACAACGTTTGCGACAATTGGCACGCGAGCCGAGCCGCAATTTCTCCACAGTCTTGTGGGCGCCGATGGCACGATGCTCGAAAAATTCACGCCGCAAACTCGCACGTCTCTCGATCCGCGGGTCGCGTACCTTGTCGATAGTCTCCTGATGGATGTGCTTAACCGAGGCACAGGCGCGGGTGTCCGCGCACGGGGTTTCACTTTGCCAGCGGCAGGAAAAACGGGCACGTCGCGCGACGGCTGGTTCGCGGGTTTCACCTCTAATCTGCTTTGCGTCATCTGGATCGGCTTCGACGATAATCGCGATCTGGGGCTGCCCGGCGGCGCGGCGGCCGCGCCCATCTGGGCCGACTTCATGCTTCGCGCCACGGCGTTGCCCGCCTATCGCGACGTCAAAGAGTTCAAAATACCCGAAGGAGTGCAGTCCGTCCTCATCGACCCCGAAACACTTGAGCTGGCTACCGCCAACTGTCCAACGACGCGCGAAGAAGTTTATGTGACAGGATCGGCGCCAACGCAGTTTTGCGAGCTCCATGGCGGCCACAATTTCCTCTCCTCGACCGGCTCCTGGCTCTCGCACGTATTTGGCGGGGGCGATCCCAAGCAGCCGCAGACCGGTCCTGACGGCCAGCCTCTGCCGGCCACTTCACAGGATAAGCAGCCTGGAGCCGAGAGCCAACAGCCCGGGGATCCTGCGGGGGAGACTGCCGACAAGAAAAAGAACCCTTTACAGAAGATTTTTGGTATCTTTGGAGGTAAGAAGAAGGACTCCGACAAGGCTAAACCCAAGCCGGAGTAGGGTGACTCGCCATGACGCGAGCTCGTGTGGCCGTTTCAGCGGGTGTTTTTCTCCTGACCCTCGCGGTTCCCTCCATCGGTCAGACTCCCGACGATGGACGCGAACCTCCGTTTGCCCCTCACAACATGCAATCGCCGACGCAAGCGGAAGCGGAGCCCGTTATTGTCGTTCGCCCGGACATTTCTGACGAAAAGATGGCCGATCTTTACATGGCTCGCAAAGATTACCGAGAAGCAGCGAATCTATATAAGCGGCTTTCCGACCAGGAACCGCGTAACCCCGTTTACCTGAACAAGCTGGGTATAGCCTTGCATCAGCAGACGGCACTCGGCGCCGCCCTGAAGTATTACGAGCGCGCTGCGAAGGTTGACCCGCTCTATGCCGATGCGGAAAACAACGTTGGCACGATCTGGTACCAGCGTAAGAAATACGGCAAGGCCATCAAGGCCTATCAAAAAGCGATCGCGATGCGCAGCGACATGGCCGTTCTCCACAGCAACCTGGGNTACGCCTATTTTGCGGACAAGAAATACGAGGAAGCCATCGCGTCGTTCCGCCGGGCGCTGTCCATTGATCCGCAGCTATTTGAGCACGGCACCTCCAGGACAGGCTCGCTGCTCCAGGATCGTTCCGTTAGCGACCGCGGCCGCTTTTACTTCTTGCTCGCGAAGTCTTTCGCCCAGGCCGGCAATGTCGATCGTTGTCTCCTCTATCTCCGCAAAGCGAAGGAGGAGGGTTACAAATCACTATCCGAGGTCCAGACCGATCCCGCCTTCTCTTCCGTTTTGAAACTCCCGGCCATGGAGGAAATCCTGGCGCCGAAGCCTGCTGACTCTCCCCAGCCCTAACTGGNAATCTTCGCTACACCATTCGTAATTTCAATTTCTTTCCATGGCTGCTGAGTTGGCGCGCAGAGTCCCTCGTTGTTTCTCAAGGCCCCGGCTGCCTCTGCTACAATGCCAAGCAGAATGGGGCAGCGTAATTTCAGCAGAACTGTTGCAGCTCTTCTGTGCGCCGTCATTTCTGCTTGTGCATCAAGCCGGGCCGCGCAACAGCCCTCCAGCGACCCTCCAGCGGCCGCGCAAGCAGGATCTCAGCAGGGCATTTATCTGGTCTTTCCATTCGAAAATGCCGGCGCTTCGCCGCGGCTCGATTGGCTCGGCGAAGGACTTGAGGAGCTCACGATCCAGCGGCTTTCCGCAGCCAGCCAACAGGTTTACACTCACGCGGGGCGCGTCAGCGAGCTGGACCGCTACGGCCTGCCGGCGTCGGCGAAATTGAGCCGGGCGGCCATGCTGCATATCGCGGAAGATCTCGATGCAGATTTCGTCATCTTCGGCACATTCACTTCCGATGGAAAGAATCTCGCTGTCGAGTCACGCATTCTTCGCGTCAATGTCGTGACCGGCCGCACCGGGGCCAGCCGAACGGCGCTGCTCGCGCCGGTACGCGAAAGCGGTCCGCTCAATTCCCTGATGGACCTCCACGTCCAGCTCCTGTGGCGGCTGCTCTCCGCCAACGACCACGCGTATTCGCGCAACCTGGCGGAATTTTCGAAAGCGCAGCGGCCGTTGCGCCTGGACGCCTTTGAACATTACATCCGCGGCCTGCTTGCTTCGGAAGATGAAGCGCGTTTGCGCGAATTGCGGGAAGCGGCGCGGCTTGATCCGGATTGGCCAGACCCTGATTTCGCGCTTGGCCAGGCATATTACGTGCGCCGCGACTGCAATTCCGCTCTTCCCTGGTTCACGCGCGTGCCGGCTTCGCATCAGCGGCATCTCGAAGCTGTTTTTGCCAGCGGCGTTTGCCGCTTACTCTTGAGTCAGCCGGACCGCGCCGAAGAGATTTTCGCCGCTCTGCAAGACACTCTACGGAACAAAGGCGGCAGCGGTGCGGAATTGCCGGAGATTCTGAATAACCTCGCGCTCTCGCGCGCACGGCAGGGGAAGACGCCTGCTGCACAGACCGATCTGCGCCGAGCGAGCGAGATTGACCCCGATGAAGACGATTATCCATTCAATTTGGGTGTCTTCGCGCTGCGGGCCAGCGATTTCGCCGCGGCTGCGGGTTATTTCCGCGAAGCATCGCGGCGTGCGCCGGACAATCCGGAAGACCGCGCGCTGCTGATTCAGTCGCTGGAAAAGGCGGGGAAGAAAGAGGAGGCCCAACAGGAACGAGAAGCAGCCAAGGAAGCGCTCGGCACCGACGCACTCCCGGTGACTCGTCTCGAAGCCCGAGTCAAGGCTAGCAGCAAGACACAAAGTGATGTCCAGGGCGACGCTCTCACACGATTGGAGCGCATCAAGACGGAACTCGACGCCATCGCTCTGCAGTTGGAGACCGAAATACCGGAGCCGTCTGCGAGCGCAGCTGCCGGCGATGCAGCATCCGGAACTCCTGCGGCGCATGTTCGCCGTGGCCGGCAGGAGCTTGCTGCCGGCCGCCTCGATGCCGCAGAGAGCGAGTTCCGCGCCGGGCTCCAGGCGGATGCCAGCGACCCCGGGGCGCATCGCGGCCTTGCGGAGGTTGACCGCAGGCACGGCAAGCTGGATGATGCGGTCAAGGAGCTGCAGGCGTCGCTGGAAGCGCGCGACTCCGCGATGGTGCGCACGATGCTTGCGAGGATTTATCTCGAACAGAAGAAACCCGAGATGGCCCGAGCGGAAGCCGAGCGCGCGCTCAAACTGGCTCCCAATTATTCCGGAGCAAAGCAGTTGCTCGAGCATTTGAAGAACACGAAGCCGGGAGGTGCCGCGCAATGAGCGATCGAAGCGGCTCGCCGCCGCGCGCATCTTTGCTTTCACTTTCCGCGCTTTCCTGCGTTCTCTGCGCCGGCTTGTTTGTCATTCTTCTTCCCTCGGCGATTGCCGACGAGCATGCTGGCAGCGCGCTGGTCCTGGAACTCTCGCTCGACCGAGAAGTGGAGCCCGTCCTGGCCACCTACATCGATGAAGGCCTCGCGGATGCGGCGAAGCGCAACGCCGCTCTCGTTCTGATCACCATGGACACGCCGGGGGGACTCAGCGATTCGATGAAAGACATCATCCAGCACATCCTCACGTCTCCGGTACCTGTCGCCGTCTATGTTTTTCCGACCGGGGCGCGCGGCGCCTCCGCAGGCTTCTTCATTCTTCTTTCCGCGGACATCGCTGCGATGGGCCCCGGCACGCACACGGGAGCGGCCTCGCCGCTCATAGCGATCGGAGCTTATCCCGTGGCCATTGATGAAACGCTGCGAAAGAAAATCACAAACGACGCCACGGCGTTTCTCCGCAGCTACGCGGAGAAACGCGGGCGCAATCCCGCGCTTGCGGAAACCGCGGTCACTGATGCCAAGGCGTTTACGGAAAGGGAAGCGCTGGATGGAAAATTGATCGATCTTGTCGCAGCGTCGCCGGAAGATCTGTTGCACCAGCTCGACGGCCGGACAATCGCACGGTTTGACGGCACACATGTTAAGCTTTCGCTCTCCCATCCGAGCCGGGCGACCTTCGAGCTTTCCGCGCGGCAGAAATTTCTTGCGCGCATCGTGGAGCCCGATGTCTTCTTTGTTCTTCTTATCGTCGGAGCTCTTGGCTTGTACACGGAATTTACCCACCCCGGCATGGTTGCGCCCGGGGTAATCGGGGGCATTTGCGCGGTGTTGGCGCTCTATGCCATGCACATCCTGCCGGTGAATTTTGCCGGGCTGCTGCTCATTCTACTGGCGCTCGCGCTTTTCATTTTAGAGGCAAAATTCACAAGTCATGGCGTACTGGCGGTCGGTGGAATCGTGGCCATGATTCTTGGCGCGATGTTTCTTATCCGCTCGCCGCTTACTACCGGAGGCGTCAGCCTTGGGGTTGCCCTTGCTGCGACGCTTCCCTTTGCAGTCATTACCGTTTTTCTGATGCGCCTGGTTCTCCGCTCACGCGATTGGAAAACGACGACGGGCAGGGAGGAGATGATCGGGGCAGAAGGAATTGCCGTTTCCGGATTGTCTGCAGGCACGGAGGGAATGATCCGCGTCCACGGCGAACTCTGGCGGGCCTATTCCCCGCGGTCCGTCCCGGCAGGGGCGGCCGTGCGCGTTCTTCGCGTGGATGGTCTGAAGCTTCAAGTTGAGCCAGCGCAAGCAACGGTCGCGGAAAGCAAGTAGAATTCGTTCACGTTCAGGAGGTAAACATGGAGATCGGAGTTCTGGGGTTCGCGCTGATCATCGGCATCGGATTGATCTGGTTCTGGAATTCGCTTTACATCATCAAGGAGTGGGAACGCGGCGTGGTCCTTCGGCTCGGCCGCCTGCTTCCGCAAGCCAAGGGTGCGGGCTTGCGGCTGGTTTTTTGGCCCATCGAAACGCTGTATCGCGTCAACCTGCGACTGGAGACGCTCGACGTGCCGCCGCAGGACATCATTACGCGGGATAACGTCTCCGTGAAGGTGAACGCGGTGTGCTACTTCCGCGTGGTCGACGCAAACCTTGCGATGTCGCAGGTGCAAAACTATCAATATGCGACGTCGCAGCTCGCGCAGACCACGCTTCGCAGCATCGTCGGCCAGTTCGAGCTCGACGAGATTCTCTCCCAGCGCGAAAAGGTGAACGCGAAACTCCAGGTCATACTCGACCAGGACACNGAACCGTGGGGCATCAAAGTCTCCAAAGTCGAAGTGAAGCANGTAGACATTCCCGAGCAGATGCAGCGCGCCATCGCCAAGCAGGCCGAAGCCGAACGCGAACGCCGCGCCAANATCATTCANGCCGCGGGCGAATTCGAAGCTTCGCAGAAGCTCGCCGANGCAGCAAAGGTTTTGGAGACACAGTCCTCNGCGATCCAGCTTCGCTATCTGCAAACTTTGACAGAGATAGGTGTCGAGAAGAACACAACGATTGTGTTCCCCCTGCCCATCGATATTATTAATACCTGGGTGCAGGCGTTAGGGGGACAGCGAAAATAAGAATGGCTTCCGGGGGAAAAAGAGGAGGCGCCGGGGAACGTGTGCTNGAGGGGCGGCACGTTATCGGTTTATTTTTTTTGATGCTGCTGTTCTCGGGTGTTTTTTTCACGCTCGGTTACGTGATGGGGCGCAACCAATACGACGGCCAGGTTCGCGCCGCAACGAATCCGAGAGCGCCGGCCAGAGTTGACGTCCGCCCTAAATCCGATCTGGCCGCAAAACGTTCGCCGGATACAGGCTCCTCCGCTCCCGCATCGGATACCACCGCGCCGCCGAGCTCTGACTGGGAGTTTTATCACGCACGGGACTCCAATCCAGGCGAAGACCGCTTGAAGCCGGCGCCGGCTGCGAAGACTGTCACGGCCATCACAAAAAAAAATGAGCCCACAAGGCCATCAAACGCTTCGTCGAAGACAGGTGTGAACGCTCCGCTCTTTCCCGGCGGCGCGTATTCGCTCCAGGTTGCTGCGATGACCAAGGAAGCTGACGCGCTCGACCTTGCCACAAGACTGCAGAAGAAAAAGTTTCCGGCGTACGTCCTTTCGCCACGAGCGGACAAGTATTATCGCGTGCAGGTCGGCCCCTACGCCGATCAAAAGGACGCGGACGCCGCGAAGAAAGGCCTCGAGGGCGCCGGCTTCAAAGCCATCGTAAAGCACTGATGCCTGCGCGCGGCTGGCTGGCCTATCTTCGTCCGCAACCTGGAGCGGAATTTCCCGCCGCTTTGCGGGTCGGCATCGGGGGCGTTTCTGGGGCGGCCCTTTCGCTTTCCTATACCGGCTACTACCTCAGCATCTACTCATGGGTCTGCATCGGGGTTCTTCTCGTTGTTCTCTTCGGGGCGCGCCCGCGCGTAGCGTTCTGTTGCGGTTTTCTTCACGCCCTATTGTTCGTGTTTACGTCCGTTCCCTGGATTGCCACTGTTCTTGCGGTGCACGGCGGTCTCTCTCGCGCCGGTGGCTGGGGCGTGCTGTTTCTTATTGCTGCCGTGTGGGGCATTCTCATCGGCAGTTTTGCCTGGATCGTGAATCGGCTCTCGCGGCGTAGCATCCCTGTTGCTTGTATTAGTGCGCCATTCGTCTGGGTATCGTTCGAATTCGTCCGCGCGCACCTGCCGGAGATCAGCTTCCCCTGGAACTTACTTGGATACCCCGCATCTGCAAATCTTGCGCTCGTTCAAATCACGCCGACCACGGGCATCTACGGTCTCTCGTTTGGGGTTGCAGCATTCAATGCGCTGCTTGCTTGGAGCGACTCGGCGGAAGTGCCGTATCCTCGCTGGCGCCTGGCCTTAGTTGCTGCCGCTGCCGCGGCCATTTTGCTGGTCATGGCGGCTGGTCCGCGGTTCGTGCCGAAACCGCAGGCGAGTCACTATGCGCGCGCCGTCCAGCTCAATTTTCCTGAAGCGTCCGAATACCCATCCGATTGGTTCGGGGTACATGCCCGCGAGCTTGACGAAATCGAGAGTCTCAGCCTCGCGCCCTCCGCTCACAAGCCCGATCTTCTCGTTTGGCCGGAAGCTCCGGCGCCATTTTCGTTTCAGGATGCGCGGTTTGCCAAGCGCGCTTCGAGTCTCGCGATTCGTTTCGGGCATCCCTTCATCGCCGGCGTCATCGAATGGAAGAAGCAAGAAGATGCCTCTGGGCGCTCGGGATTCGCCGCCTATAACAGCGCACTGCTGTTCGACGCACAGGGGCAGCGGGTATTTTCCTACGACAAAGTGCATCTAGTGCCTTTTGGCGAATACGAGCCTTTTCCGCTAATCCACCACGTGGTCACCAGCGTGTCCGAAGAAGTGGGCGGCTTTCACAAAGGCTCGAGTTATGCTGTGGGCGGCGGTCTCCCCGATGGTCACTCCTTCGGCGTTTTTATTTGTTACGAAGCCACCTATGCTGGTGAAGTCCGGCGTTTTGTGGCCAACGGCGCGCAACTGCTCATCAATATTTCGAATGACGGATGGTTCGGGCGTTCCGCCGCCCCCGAGCAGCATCTGCGCATGGCGCGCGTCCGGGCGGTGGAAAATCGCCGCTGGCTTGTGCGTTCCACGAATAACGGCTACACCGTTTCGGTCGATCCGTATGGCCGCATCTTTGCTCCGCTTCCTCCAGACGTTTGCGCTGCGGCCGATCTCCCGTACGATTTCCGGACCGACCGGACGATTTACACGCGCTTTGGCGATTGGTTCGCCTGGCTCTGCGTCGTTGTTTCCGTTATTCTGTTAGCGTCAACATTTTGGAAAAGAGAATGATCCTCGAAGACCTGCAATATCGTTACGAAGGACTGAAGCAGCGCATCACGCTTGTGCGGAGCTATCTTTGACGCGCCGCAGCAACGCGAGCGGCTGAAATCGCTTGAAGTGCGCGCCGCCGACCCCAACTTTTGGAGCAATCAGGAAGCAGCGCAGGCCGTCCTGCGCGACCGCAGGCGCGCCGAAGACCAGGTAAACGCCGACGAGAAACTGGCTGCTCTCTCCGGCGACATCGAGACATACATCAACCTTGCGATCGAAGAGAGCAACGCCGAACAACGCAACGATCTGCTGAAAGAGCTGGATCGTGAGTTGACGGCGGCAGAGAATTTTGTCGCGGAACTGGAAACGAAAACACTTCTCTCCGGAGAAAACGATCACCTGAACGCCATCATGACCATCAAGCCCGGAGCGGGAGGCACCGAATCACAGGACTGGGCCTCCATTCTTCTGCGCATGTATCTCCGTTGGGCGGAGCGCAAAGGCATGAGTGCCGCAGTGTTGGACGAAACCCCAGGTGAAGAAGCTGGCATAAAGTCTGCCACGATTGAATTTTCCGGAGAAAACGCGTACGGGCTCCTCGCGGGAGAAACCGGTGTCCACCGCCTCGTGCGCATTTCCCCATTCGACCAGGCGGCGCGGCGTCACACCTCTTTCGCGTCCGTCTTCGTCATTCCGGAAATTGACGATCGCATNGAGATCAACATCCGACCGGAAGACTTGCGCGTTGACACTTTCCGATCCGGCGGCAAGGGCGGACAAAACGTCAATAAGGTGGAGACTGCGGTTCGCATCACCCATGTCCCGACCGGCATCGTCGTAGGATGCCAGGCGGAGCGCAGCCAGCACAAAAACCGCGAACTGGCCATGAAGATGCTTCGCTCGCGGCTTTACGACCTGGAAATTCAGAAGCGTCAGGCGCACACCGACAAACTCGACGAGAGCAAGCTGGATATCTCTTTCGGGAGCCAAATTCGCTCTTACGTCATGCAGCCCTATCGGTTGATCAAGGACCATCGAACCAAATTTGAAGTGGGCGACGTGGATCGAGTCCTGGACGGCGACCTCGACCCCTTTATCCGGTCGTACCTGATGGCGAAGAAAACGCGAGGAAAGCTCGAGGTGCAGCCCGACGATGACAGGAATGCCGCGTAAGAGAGGCGCGAGCGGTAGTATTGTCCCTTTCACCTTTCGAACCCTGAAATCGACCGTTTAACCCGCTTCTAACGCATTTGGATTCAATCGGTTGATTCCGGCAGTAACGGATGTTAACTTTGAAAGGTTAGGGAGAGAGTGGCTCGGGGTGCCTGGCGGGTCGCACAGGTGCGCGGTTTGAAATTCAAGAAGGAGAATTTGTTTTGAGCGAAGCCTTAAAAAACTTTTTGTTTACGTCGGAGTCCGTGACGGAAGGTCATCCGGACAAAATTGCCGACCAGATTTCCGACGCCGTTCTCGACGAAGTGATGAGGCAGGACCCCAAGGGCCGCGTCGCCTGCGAGACGCTTGTCACGACGGGCGTTGCTGTCGTCGCCGGAGAGATCACCACAAGCGCGCACGTCGATTACGACAAGCTTGTGCGAGATACGATACGCGGCGTCGGCTACGACCGCGCGAAGTACGGTTATGACGCCGATACTTGCGCCGTCATGTGCACCGTCAAGCGCCAGTCGCCGGATATCGCCATGGGCGTGGACACCGGCGGCGCGGGCGACCAGGGCCTGATGTTCGGCTTCGCTTGCGACGAAACCGAAGAATTGATGCCCATGCCCATCCAGCTTGCCCACCACCTCACGCAGCGCCTCGCCGAGATTCGCAAATCCAACAAAGTTGATTTCCTCCGGCCCGACGGCAAGTCTCAGGTCACCATCGAGTATCGCGATGGACGGCCGGCGCGTGTCGACTGCGTGGTCATTTCCACGCAGCACTGCGATCGAATCTCGAATTCCGATTTGCGCGATGCCGTTACAGAGCACGTCATTCGGCCGATTATTCCGGCGTCCATGCTCGATGCCCGGACCAAGTATCACATCAATCCCACCGGCCGCTTCGTCATCGGCGGGCCCATGGGCGACGCAGGACTGACAGGCCGTAAAATCATTGTGGACACTTACGGCGGTTACAGCCGGCACGGCGGCGGGGCCTTCTCCGGCAAGGATCCCTCGAAAGTCGATCGCTCGGCCTGCTACATGGCGCGATACATCGCCAAAAACATTGTCGCGGCTGGTCTGGCACGCAAAGCGGAAGTGCAGCTCGCCTACGCCATCGGCGTGGCAGAGCCGGTCTCCGTTATGGCCGATACGTTTGGAACGGCGACGGTCTCACCGGAGAGGATCAACGAGCTGATTCGTGAATATTTTGCGCTGACGCCCAAAGGCATTATCGAGACACTCGATCTTCGCCGCCCGATTTACAAAGCTACCGCTGCGTATGGTCACTTCGGGCGCTCCGGCCCGAGTTTCACCTGGGAGCGTACCGACCGCGCCGACGCACTGCGCAAGGCTGCGGGACTTTCTACCGCGGTCACCGCGGAAGTTGGCGCGCGCCGATAGATTTTCCTTCGACTGCGTAAAGAAACTGAAAAAACAAGGAGCAAGACTTTGGCTACTGCCGAATTGAAAAAAGGCGATGTGAAAGATATGGGGCTCGCGGACGCGGGCAAGCGCAAGATTGAATGGGCATTGCAACAGATGCCCGTTCTGCAATCGATTCGCAAGCGCTTCATCAAGGAGCAGCCGCTCAAGGGGCTGCGCATTTCCGCGTGCTTGCACGTTACCAGCGAAACCGCCAACCTGATGATGACGTTGCGCGATGGAGGCGCCGACGCCGTCCTCTGCGCGTCGAATCCGCTTTCGACGCAGGATGAGGTCGCTGCTTCCTTGAACCGCGACTTCAGTATCCCGACGTACGCGATCAAGGGCGAGGACAATGAGACGTATTATGCGCATCTGAGCGCTGCTCTGGAGCACAAGCCGCAGATGACCATGGATGACGGCGCGGACCTGGTCACCATGCTCCTGACGAAGCGCACCGATCTCGTGCCCAATGTCATCGCCGGAACGGAAGAGACGACCACCGGCGTGATTCGCCTGCGCGCCATGGCCAAGGACGGCACGCTAAAGTTTCCCATCGTGGCTGTGAACGACGCGCAGACCAAACATTTCTTCGACAACCGCTACGGCACCGGGCAATCCACTATCGACGGAGTGATTCGCGCAACGAATATTCTTCTCGCCGGCCAGAAAGTTGTCATCGCCGGCTATGGCTGGTGTGGCCGCGGCGTGGCGATGCGCGCTAAGGGCCTCGGCTCAGATGTAATCGTGACGGAAATTGATCCGGTGAAGGGCATCGAAGCGGTGATGGACGGCTTTCGCGTTCTGCCGATGGCTGAAGCTGCGAGAGAAGGCGACATTTTCATCACCGTGACGGGAAACAAGAACGTCATTCGCGCGGAACATTTTGAAGCGATGAAGTCCGGTGCAGTGGTATGCAACTCCGGGCACTTCAATGTGGAGATTGACCTCCCCGCGCTCGAGCGACTTTCGACCGGCAAGCGGGAAGTGCGGCCGCTCGTGGACGAATTCCTTCTGAAGGACGGCCGCAAAGTTTATCTCATTGCCGAAGGCCGGCTCGTGAATTTGGCCACGGCCGAAGGGCATCCTGCTGCGGTAATGGACATGAGTTTCGCCAATCAAGCGCTCTCGGCGGAGTATTTGCGACAGCACGCCAAGGATATGAAGCCCCAGGTCTACGTGGTGCCCGAGCATCTCGACAAAGAAATCGCTCGCCTGAAGCTTGAATCCATGGGCCACAAGCTCGATAAGCTCACCGCCGAGCAGGAGCGCTACCTGGCCTCCTGGCAAGAAGGCACGTGATCGGGTGAGGCAGACGTTCTTGTCTGTCCCTTGGTCGATCTTTTAGGGGCGCAGCTATCCCTGAATGTTAGGGAGCAAATGCTGCGCCCTCTTTCTTATAAATTTACGTTGATTTGTCCTGGGGAATGATCATGTGGGATCTGTCCACGCACGCAATCGATACGGCGCAACTGCGCGGCGCTTCCTATGCCGATGTGCGCGTGATGCACATCCGGCAGCGCGACCTTACGACCAAGAACGGTCAGGTTGGGACGCTTGCCCAATCCGAATCCATCGGCCTTGGCATCCGAGTCCTGGCGAACGGCGCATGGGGATTCGCGTCGACGGACCGGCTCACGCGCGAGGGCGTTGCGGCATGCGCAGCGCAGGCAGTGTCGATTGCGAAGGCTTCCGCGCTCGCAAAGCGCGGCAATGTCGTGTTGGCGGCGGAGGGCGCTTACATTGACAGCTGGCAAAGCCCTTTTCGCAAAGACCCGTTCGAAATTCCGCTGGAAACGCAGCTGGACCTTCTGCTCGCTGCGGATGCCGCGATGCGCAAAATAAACGGCGTCACGCTTAGCGAAACCGGCATGCAGTTTCGTAAAATTGATTCCTGGTTCGCCTCCAGCATCGGCTCCCGCATTCATCAACGCAAAATCATTTCCGGCTGCGGCATCGCCGCTACCTCTTTTCAAGACGAAGAAATTCAGAAGCGCTCGTATCCCAACAGTTTCGGCGGACAATATGCGCTGCAGGGTTATGAGATGGTGGAATCGCTCGAACTTTTGAAGCACGCACCGCGAATCGCGGAGGAAGCCGCCGCACTGCATTCCGCCGCGCAGTGTCCGGAAAAAACCGGCACCGTCATCCTCGGCGCCAGCCAGCTCGGCTTGCAGATTCACGAATCGATTGGCCATCCCATCGAACTCGACCGCGTTCTCGGCCAGGAAGCAAATTTCGCCGGGACCAGCTTCCTTACGCTCGATAAGCTCAACAAGCTTCGTTACGCCTCGGATATCGTGAATGTCGTCGCCGACGCGCGGCTGGACCACGGTCCGGGCCTTGGCACCTTCGCCTACGACGACGAGGGAGTTCCGGCGCAATGCACCGACATCATTAAAGAGGGGCAGTTCCGCGGCTATCTCTCCAATCGCGAGACAGCGCACCTCGTCGGCCTGCAACGATCCTCCGGCACGATGCGCACGGAAAGCTGGAACCGCCTGCCGATCATTCGCATGACGAATATCAGTTTGCTGCCGGGAAATTGGTCATTCGATGACCTAATCGCGGACACAGATGACGCCATTCTCATGGAGACGAACCGCTCGTGGTCCATCGACGACCGCCGCTATCAGTTTCAGTTTTCGACCGAAATTGGCTGGGAGATCAAGGGCGGCAAGAAGGGGCGCATGTTGAAAAATCCCAGTTACAGCGGCATTACCACCGATTTCTGGAATTCATGCGACGCCATTTGTAAATTCGACGAGTGGACGCTCTGGGGCACGCCCAATTGCGGCAAGGGCCAGCCCATGCAGACGATGGGCACCGGCCACGGCGCTTCTCCCGCGCGCTTCCGCAACGTCCGCATCGGAGCCGCATTCTCGAACCAATGAGCGACTTTTCCACGCATCGTCGAATCATCGATACCGTCCTGCGCCTCGCCAAATCCACCGTGGCGGACGGGACGGAAGTGCACGTCGAGGAGATTTCCGGCGCGCTCACGCGCTTCGCCAACAACGCTATTCATCAGAACGTGGCTGAGCAGGGCCTCACGGTTTCCATTCGAACGGTCGTCGACGACCGCACTGCCCGCGCTACCACCAATCGCATCGACGAAGATTCTCTTCGCGCTGCTATCGAAGCGTCGCTTAGCCTCTCGCGCAGCCAGCCGAAAAATCCGCGCCTTCTGCCGCTTCCTGGCCGGCAGCGATACCGCAAGGTCAACCGCTTCATCAAGCGAACCGCAGAGCTCACGCCTGAGGATCGTGCGCGCGCCGTCCGCCGCGCTTGCGGCCTCGCAGTGAAAAATGGCCAGGTCGCTGCGGGGATTTTCTCCAGCGGGCAAAATCAAATGGCGATGGGCAATTCTCGCGGTCTCTTTGCTGGCTACCGCGAAACCCACGCGGAGTTTTCCATCACCATGCAGGAAGGCGCCGCCGCGAGCTGGGCCAAGGCGAACTCGGCAAACGTTCGTGATTTCGATCCGCAGAAACTCGCTGCGCGGGCAAGCGAAAAAGCGCATCTTGCCTGCAACGCCCGCGAACTCGCGCCTGGCCGCTACAACGTGATCCTCGAGCCCGCCGCGGTTCTCGACCTCGTGGGCTTTCTTTTTTATGATTTTTCTGCGACGGCTCTGGAAGACAAACGCTCCTGCCTGAACGACCGCATGGGCACGCAGCTATTTGGGAAAAACATAAGCATCAGCGATGATGTCTATCATCCGCTGCAGCTGGGCGCGCCGTTTGATGGAGAAGGTATTCCTCGCCAGCGGGTTTTGCTTGTCGATCGCGGCGTCCCGAAAAATCTGGTGTATGCCCGCAGCACCGCAAAGCGCGCCCGCAAACAGCCCACGGGCCACGGCTTCGCGCTCCCCAATGAATACGGCGAAGCCCCGATGAATCTGGTCTTTTCCGGCGGCGAATCTTCGCTCGAAAAGATGATCGCTTCGACGGATCGCGGCCTCCTCGTCACACGCCTTTGGTACATTCGCGAAGTGGATCCGTACGAAAAGGTTATGACCGGCATGACCCGCGACGGACTGTTTCTCGTGGAAAATGGCCGCGTCACCTCGGCAGTCCGCAACTTCCGCTTCAACCAGTCGCTGATCGAGATGCTCCGCAACGTTGAGCTTCTCGGTCCCGCCGTCCGCGCCACAGGGGAGGAGGCTTTCGAAATGGTCGTTCCCGCCATGAAAGTCCGCAATTTCCATTTTTCAGAGGTTACAAAGTTTTAACAATACTTTAACAATCTAGATTCACCCCTGCCGCATAACAAAATCGATTCGGCAAATGCAAATTCTGCGTTGTACTTCGCGGGCCCCCGCAGCCTATACATGGTTATGGTCTGGCAAAGTGTGCGAGCTCGGGCAGATCGAGCCCGGCATCCAAACTGGGGACATCCCGACCGCGACGCCTGTGGCACGGGTTTTGTGGCGCGCCTTGGTGGTGTGGCCAGTCACGACATCATCAACTATGCGCTGACCGCCCTGGAACGCCTGACGCATCGCGGTGGCGTGGATGCCGATGGAGCCAGCGGCGATGGCGCCGGCCTGCTCACTTCGTTGCCGCATTCGTTTTTCCGCGCTCGCGCTCTAGAGCAGGGCATCGACCTGCCGGAAATCTTCGGCTTGGGCTTTGCTTTCTTCCCAAAAGCGGCGGGTGCCGAAGCCCGCGCCGCCATCGAAGCTGCCGCGGACGTGGAGCGTCTGCGCATCCTCGGATGGCGCTGCGTGCCCACGAATTCCGATTCGCTGGGATGCCGCGCGCTGGATACTTTGCCCGAAATCTGGCAGTTCTATGTGGTGCCATTCCACGAGGCGCGGGGCGCTGCGCGCTTTGAGTGGCGTCTCGCGTTTCTCCGGAAACGCGCTGAATCGTGCCTGCCCCCGCGATGTTACCTGTGCTCGCTCTCTTCCCGGACCGTCGTCTACAAGGGGCTTCTCACTCCCTGGCAATTTCCGCAGTTTTACGAAGACTTGCGCGATCCCTCGTTTGCCGCCTCGTTCGCGGTCTTTCACCAGCGCTATTCGACGAACACGCAACCCTCCTGGAATCTCGCGCAGCCGTTTCGCTGCGTCGCGCACAATGGCGAAATCAACACTATTATCTCGAATCGCCGCTGGTTGCGAGCCAAGGAGCACAACATTCGCGCGGACCTAGGAGTCGGTCCGTGGTTCGGTCTCCTCGAAGAAAATGTCAGCGATTCGGCCAGCTTTGATAATGCCTTCGAGCTGCGGCTGCTTCAGGGATTTACACCGGAAGCTGCGATGCTCTCGATGGTGCCTCCGGCTTTTGAGAACGATCCGTTCTTTTCGCGTGACGTGCGCGCCGCGCTCGCGTCACTCTCCCAAGAGAGCGAACCCTGGGATGGACCAGCCGCGCTCATCTTTTCCGATGGCCAATTCGTCGGCGCGAAGCTCGACCGCAATGGGTTGCGCCCCATGCGCTACACCTTGACGCACGACGGTCTGCTGATGGCGGGCTCCGAAACCGGCCTTATTGATCTCGACGAAAGCCGCATCGCCGAACGGCAGCGGCTGGGTCCCGGCGAAATGATCCTTGCCAATCCCGCGACCGGCTCATTCCTTCGCTGGCGCGAAATCCTGAAACGCCTGGCGACACTTGAGGCGAAGAACGCTGTGGTTCCGTCGCGTGCGTTTGCGGCCGGTGTTGCCTTTCCGCGCTGCGGCGTCGCTCAGCCCAAACGTATCGCTGCGGCCGCGGGCTGGACGGAAGATCAATTCAAGATTCTTTTCTCCGCTCTTGTGCGCGGAAAAGAAGCCGATTGGAGCATGGGAGACGACGCGCCTCCCGCTTTTCTTTCCGCGCTCCCTCGCGCGCTGTGGGATTACTGCAAGCAGCGCTTCGCGCAGGTCACGAATCCGCCTATCGATCCGCTGCGCGAAACCCACGTGATGTCCCTCGACGTGCGCCTGAAAGGCGGTTGTTTCCTTTCCAGCCCCGTGATCGGCTCAGGCCAGCTCGCGGAGCTTTCCGTGCTACTTGGACCAGTGCACAAAATAGATTTCACTTTTCCTGCCGCTACGGGAGTCCCGGGCGCGCGCTGCAGTTTTGCTCAGCTTTCCGCTACCCCTCTGAGCAGCGGCGATCGCCCGGGGCTCTTCCTCCTCTCGGATCGCGGCATCAGCAGCGAGCGCGCGGCATTGCCCGCTCTTCTCGCCACAGCTGCTGTTTGGAAATCCATGGTGCGCGAGGGGCTTTGGGACGTGCCGTTCATCGTCGAGTCCGCTCAAGTAATGGACACCCATCATGTGGCGCTGCTCGTCGCCGCGGGCGCCAGCGCCGTCGTGCCCTATCTAGCGGAGCAATTCGCGGAGTCCATCGAACCCAACGGCGCCGCGCACATGCACGCCGCCATCAACGCAGGCCTTCGCAAAGTCCTTGCCCGCATGGGCGTCTCCACGCTTGCGAGTTACAGGAATAGCCACCTTTTTGAGATCATCGGTCTCGATAAGGATCTCTGCGCCGAGTTTTTCGAGGATGCTGCCGATTATCCGGGGCAAAAAAGCTTTGACGATCTGCTTGCAGATTACCTTCGCATGCACACCGCTGCATTCTCCAGCTCGTCGGACGAGCTTGCGGACGCAGGTCTGTATCGCTTCCGCAAGGGCGCCGAGCTGCACGCGAATTCGCCCGAAATGATTCGCCGCCTGCATGCACACGTGCGTGCTCCCGAAGAACAAAAATATTCCGCCTTCGAGGAATTGACAGAATCTCGGGGGCCAGTGTTTCTCCGCGACCTCCTGGAAACGGTTCCGGGCATGCCCATCGGAATTGAAGAAGTCGAGCCGCTCGACTCCATCCTGCGCCGCTTCAGCACGCAGGCGATGTCTCTCGGCGCGCTGAGCCTCGAAGCGCACCGCACCCTCGCGCTGGCCATGAATTCCATTGGTGCGCGCAGCAATACCGGCGAGGGCGGGGAGGATCCTTCGCTCTACCGTCTCGAGCCTCATGCCGCCAACAAGATCAAGCAGGTGGCATCTGCCCGCTTCGGTGTGACCACTGAATATCTCGTCCACGCGGAGGAGCTCGAAATCAAAATGGCTCAGGGTTCCAAGCCCGGAGAAGGTGGCCAGCTTCCCGCGCGCAAAGTCACCGGGTACATTGCGCGCATACGTCACGCCGTGCCCGGCACGCCGCTGATCTCTCCGCCGCCGCACCACGACATTTACAGCATCGAAGACCTGGCGCAGCTCATTCACGATCTTCGCGCGGTAAATCCGCGAGCGCGCATCGGCGTCAAGCTCGTCTCCGGTGTTGGCGTCGGCATCATCGCCGCCGGCGTCGCCAAGGCCGGCGCGGACGTGATTACCATCAGCGGCCACAACGGCGGGACAGGTTCATCGCCGCTTACCTCCATTAAGAACACCGGCTTGCCCTGGGAGATTGGATTGCGCGAAACGCACGATACATTGGTTCGCGCTGGCCTTCGTTCACGCCTCTCTCTCCGCGTGGACGGAGGCCTGAAATTCGCGCGCGACATTCTTGTCGCCGCCATTCTCGGCGCCGATGAATTCGGCTTCGGCACCGCCGCGCTGCTCGCCCTTGGTTGCGTCATGGCGCGGCAGTGTCATCTGAATACTTGCCCCGTCGGCATCGCCACACAGGATGAAACGCTGCGCGCGCGATTCACGGGCAAGCCGGAGATGGTCGTGGCCTATTTCCGCTCCCTTGCCGGAGAGGTGCGTGAGCGGCTTGCACAGCTCGGCGTTGTGTCCCTCAGTGAGTTGCGAGGTTGGTATGACCGGCTGTCAGCGCGTTTTGGAATGGATGCGCTCATGGTGGTGCCCATTTCCGACTCTCTCCGCATTGCGCCCCAGCAATCTCCTGGACTGCATGCGTCGGTGGTAGAAGACGCGCCGCAGTTCGGCAGCATGCCCGTGAATCCCGGTGAATCACAGCGAATTCGAAATTCCGACCGCAGTGTCGGCGCCCATCTCAGCGGCGAGGTCGTGCGACGCAGGGCGCTGCTTGACTCGATGACGCCAGAAATCACGCAGGAATATCACGGCTCGGCAGGCCAAAGTTTTGGCGCCTTCCTCGCGGACGGCATCACCCTCAAGCTCCGCGGGGAAGCCAACGACTATGTCGGAAAAGGCTTGTCCGGCGGAACGATTGCGATTACGGCGGGGCCTGGCAGCTCGCGCCGCGGTGATGTTCTCGCGGGAAACACCGTTCTTTACGGCGCCACATCCGGCCAGCTCTTTATCGCGGGCCGCGCCGGCGAACGCTTCGCTGTTCGCAATAGTGGCGCGCTTGCCGTTGTCGAGGGAGTCGGCCAGCACGGTTGCGAATATATGACGGGCGGCGTGGTCCTGGTCCTCGGTCCGCTCGGCCTCAATTTCGGCTCCGGCATGACCGGAGGTCTCGCCTACGTCCTGCGCGCCGAAGCTGACGAGGTTCTCCACCGTGAGTTCGTCGCGCTCGCGGATCTTGAGTGCAACGAAGAGTCCTGGCTGCGCCGGGTTTTGGAGGAGCATGGCCAATTCACGGCCAGTCCGCGTGCCGCCCGCCTTCTATCGCGCCACGGCGCGCTGCCGCTTGTTCGCGTGCAGCCGATTCATTTTCAAGGCTCCGTTGAGGCGACCTGGGNGCCTGTGCTGGCCCGGCTCTCTCAGCGCGAAACCGCCTTCGCCCCAACGCCCGCGGTGCAAGTTTCCGAAGCGGCGCTCCACGCCTGAAAGGAGCCGCATTCCGTCCGCACTCGGCTGCGAGAATCCGCTATAATTCGCAGCGAGCATTCAGCCCATGGACTTCGACCAACTCGCTACTTTCGTTTACGTCGCAAAATTGAAGAGTTTCTCGCGGGCCGGTCAGAAAGTTTTTCGTTCGCAGTCCGCCGTCAGCGCCCAGATTCGCCAGCTCGAACAAACCTATCGCGCCAAGCTGCTCGACCGCTCCGCGAAATCCGTCGAGCTCACTCCCGCCGGTGAAGTCCTGTTCGAATGCGCCGAGCGCCTTTTGCGTCTGCGCGACGAGTCCATTCAGCTGGTTGCGGACCGCGGAAACGTGGTTCAAGGCCCCGTCGTTTTCGGCGCCAATGAGGCCACTTGCCTCTATCTCCTGCCCGAGATGTTCGCGGAATTTCAACGCCGCTACCCGCTCGTGCACATCAGCATCTACCGCAATTTCAGCCACAAGATCTTGCAGCGCGTCGAAGATGGCTCCGTCGATGTCGGAATCGTAACGCTGCCGGTGAAGTCGCCGAACTTGAAGGTTCACAACATTTACAGAGACCGTCTCCGCTTTATGGTCAGCGCGCGGAACCCGCTTGCCAACCGTTCGCGTGTCACGCTCGCCGAAGTCGCGGCGCAACCGCTCATTTTTCCGCGCACCGGCTATACCCGGCAGGTCCTCGATAAATTGTTCCGTCCCTACCGTTCACGGATGCACGTGACGATGGAGCTGCCCAGCATCGGGATGATCAAGCGCTTTGTGGGTGCTGATGCCGGCGTCTCGTTCATTAGCGAAAGTTTTGCGCGCGACCAGATTAAGGCCGGCGAAGTGAAGCTTTTAAGCGTCGAGGGTGTCGATCTTTGGCGCGAGCTCGGCCTCGTTTACCGGCGCGACCGCAGCCTGCCGCGCGCCGCTCAGGCGCTGATCGGCCTTATCCGCGAGCACCGCAAGTTTCACGATTCCTCGGAAGCGGCATCGGCCTAGTGCCGTTCCAACTTTTTGCGACGAAATTTCGCACAAATTGTTTTCAGCGAGTTGGCAGACACCAAAGTTTACGAAGTTTGTTTCCTTTAGTTGGAACGGCACTAGTGTTGGTAATTCGTGTTTTTACTTTTGGAGAAGTGCTGCCCCGACCCGCTTGCTTCGGGCTTACAGCGCCCCAATGGTGTCATTCTGAGCCCATCCGATGAGGATGGGCGAAGAATCTCAACGTGCGCTGCATGTACAGTGCGCTCGTCGAGTTCCTTCGGCTGACCCGCTGCTTCGCTTGTGGTGAGAAATGCGGATTAGTGCGCGTTGAAGTCCAAACTCGTAATCGCCCGCGCGATTACATTTTCCTGAATCTGAATCAAATCGGAGTCGGCGTAAGTCATGCCGAGCGCAGTGAAAATGTCGCTTCCGCGCGCCACTACCGCGAGCGTTCCCGACCAGATATGATCGTCCGCCAATCCACGGTATTGAATTTCCACCGCCGGCAATCCGCCCACGATGGTCTTCCGCCGGGAAATCTGCTGGTAACTGCTGTAGATCTCGCGCAGCCGCTGCTCCACGGTCGTTGCCGCCGTATCTAGCGGTTCTTTCGTTTTTTCTTGCCCAACTACCATCAGCGTCGATTCGTTCGACGTGCCCATCGCGACAATCGCATTCGGCAGCGCCTTTCGCGCATCATCGAGCAGATTCCAGCTCGGCGCCTTGTACATTCGAAAGCCATGCGTGTAATTGGTGTAGAGGTTTCCCCGAATCTCTTCGCGGACCGCAGGAGCTTCCGGCGGGGCAGGTTGCGTCACAGCTGTCACCAAGGCTGTCGCCGGAGCGGCTCCAGATCCTTTTATGGCTGGCGCTACGGCCTTGTCTGCTACGCTGACAGGCAATTCCGGTTTGACTGCTGAGTCCGTTATTTTCGTTGCGGCCTTCTCGCGTTTTTCCGCTGCGCCAGGAACGGCCGATTTGGCACTGGCATTCGTCGCTGTCGCCTCCGCAGATGACGCGGCCCCGGGTTCCGGCTTCGGCTGCGAATCCTTGGCTGGCTGGGAAGACTCGGCGCCGGCTTCCTTCTTCGGTGACACAGGCGTCGTCGGAATGATCGACGCGATCTTGTCCTTCTCCACGAGAACATAGCCAAAGTCCGTTTTGACTTTGAACATGTTGTCGTCGTACGCCACGATCACGCCGTAGAGCTTCTTACCGTCCTTCAGGCGGATCTCATCCGCCCGCGCGGAAAGCGCCCCCACGCTCATCGCG
>JGI25616J43925_10000151_pt1 | contig 22015 bp, 19 predicted proteins | sample GraSoi2013_100cm_FD_43925 | JGI IMG/M metagenome (IMG submission 43925) | reverse complement strand
GGTGCAGCTCCCACCATCCTCGTCAAATGCAGGGCTCGATGGGGTTCAACCACTTAACCCTGCAAATCTCAACCTCTTTGCACAGCCGTAATCTCTGACCCCTGACTGTTCGATTTTCATGAAGGGAACCGACCAAGAAGCCCGGTAAGGAACGCCGTTTCCTCAAACCTAAGGATAACGTTTTACTCGTGTGAATTACCTTCTTTTGAACGCTTCTTTAAAAAGGCGCATTACAACTCCGAACTGGTTTTTCCTGGTTATCAATCCAGAGAGGACTTCCTCAAAGACTTCGAGCAGAAATTTGGGACCTGTGATGCCTACAAACAAATCGAAACTTTCCATAACTGGGTCTTCAAAACCATGGAAGAAACCCCACAATGATCGGTAAAGATTTCAAAGGCGACCAGGCATCTAGCCTTCCGCGGTTTATAGCCACGACTTGCGCATCAGCCACATTTTCACGATTTGGGTAAGGACAACGTAGCAGAGCAGCGTAACCAGGAGTATTGGCCAATACAGCGGCGGCAGATGCGTGAAACCCAATACACCGGCAAGTGGCGAGTACGGCAGCCACATGCCAATGCAAATGATGACAACCGTCGTGATAGTGAGGGGCCAGCTGGCCCGGCCCTGAAGAAAAGGGATTTTCTTGGTGCGAATCACATGGATTATCAGCGTTTGCGTGATCAGCGATTCGACGAACCAGCCAGTCTGGAAAACCTGAGCACGGGACGGGTCCCAACAACCAAACAGGTACAGCATCACAAAGTAAGTTGTGTAGTCGAAAATCGAACTGATCGGACCGATACAGAGGATAAACTTGGTAATCTGACCAATCTCCCAACGGCGCGGTTTCGCGGTCTCCTGTAGGCCAACGTTATCGGTCGGAATAGGAACCTGCGAAAAGTCGTAGAGAAGATTGTTTGTGAGCACCTGCAAAGGCGCCATCGGCACATACGGCAGGAAGGCACTTGCGCCAAGGACACTGAACATGTTGCCGAAGTTAGAACTTGCTCCCATGCGAATGTATTTGAGGATATTGACGAAAACCTTCCGGCCTTCAATCACGCCTTCCTCGAGTACCATGAGGCTCTTCTCTAGCAGAATCACGGTGGCTAGTTCCTTCGCGATATCGACGCCGGTATCCACGGAAATGCCGACATCCGCTACGCGCAGTGCGGGTGCATCATTAATGCCATCGCCCAAGAATCCTACTACGTGCTGTTTCTGCTGTAGGACGCGAATGATTCGCTGTTTGTGAGCTGGTGAGACGCGCGCGAAGACGTGGACCTGTTCTGCGCTCGCGGCCAGTTCCTCGTCGGTCATAGTTTCGACCTGACTTCCCAGGACTAGTTTATCGACCGGGAGACCGACTTCTTTACAGATCTTCCGCGTTACGAGATCGTTGTCACCGGTCAGCACCTTCACGGTAACCCCGATTTTGCTGAGGGCCGCTAGCGCCATTGGGGCTGTTTCTTTGGGTGGATCGAGGAAAGCCACGTAGCCCTTCAGAATCAACTCCGATTCGTCATCCTTCGAGTAAGCAGAGCGCGGCTCGAGATGTTTATAAGCGACGGCCAGAACGCGAAAACCGTCGCTGCTGAGCTCTTGATATTGATGCATTAAATCACCGACGAGGATAGGCTCCATCGGGTGAATTTTACCCTCCAATTCGTAGAAGCTGCAGCGTGGGAAAACCGATTCTGGTGCGCCTTTCGTCAGCAAGCGATGATCTTTGTCGGGTGTCTCTACGACCACCGACATCATTCGACGAGAGAAATCGAACGGTATCTCATCAATCTTACGGGATTTTTCGATCGGGAATTTTTCATGGACCTCGCGGTACTTCAGCACGGCGCGGTCGAGCACGTTTCTGAGACCGGTCTGAAAATGGGCGATTAGATAGGCGTCGAGTAGAACGTCATCGCTCTCTTTCTGCATTACATCGCAAAAGCGTTCGAGAATCACGCGGTCAAGGGTGAGCGTACCGGTTTTGTCCGTGCAAAGCACGTCCATGGCGCCCAGATTTTGGATAGAGTTGAGACGTTTAACGATTACCTTTTTCTTCGACATCGCTAGCGCGCCATTAGACAAGCACACAGAGACGATCATCGGCAGCATCTCCGGAGTTAGGCCAACAGCGACCGCGATCGAGAAAAAGAAGGCCTCCGCCCAATTATGTTTGGTAAGGCCGTTGATCAGGAAAACCAGTGGCACCATAACCAGGATAAATTGGATCATCAGGACCGTGAACCCCTGCATGCCTTTGTCGAAACTAGTCTTTATTTCGGGTTCGAGAATAGTGCTGGCCATTCGTCCGAAGTAGGTCTGCCCTCCTGTCGCGACCACTACCGCTGTCGCGCTACCGCTCTCGACACTTGTCCCGAGAAAGCAGACATTTGCTAGTTCCAGCGGCGAGACGCCTTCCCTTAACTCTCGAGCGTCGAGTTTTTCTACCGGCAACGACTCGCCGGTGAGTGCCGCTTGAGCAACGAAAAGGTCTCTTGACGCAATCAATCGAATGTCCGCGGGGATCATGTTGCCGGCGCATAGGTTTATGACATCGCCAGGAACCAACTCTTTGAGGGGAATCTCTTCCTCCCGGCCGTCGCGAACGACTGCCGCAGTCACACTGATCATGGCTTTGAGTTTTGCGGCGGCAGCATCCGCTCGTGACTCCTGCACAAACCGCAACGCCACGCCGAGCATCAGCATCAGTGTCATCACAGTGCCCCCGCTAAAATCACCTGTAGCGAAGGACACAGTTGCCAGGATGGCGAGCAGAATGACCAGGAGGTTGCGGGTCGCCTTGAAAAGCCGCCATAACCAACCCCGCTGCTTCTCCATAGCGACAGCGTTGGGCCCGTGTTTAATCAGACGTTCTTCCGCTTCGGTTTTGGTCAGGCCGCCTGGCGAAGTCTTCAACTTGATGAAGACGTCGTCCTTTTCCAAATATGCTGATTCAGTCAGAATTGGCGAAACACCAATAGAGGCAGCCTTTGGTTTCGTCCTGGGCTGATGATCAGGCGGAATCTGGAGATTTGAAATCATTCCCGGTTGCTGCGAGGTCTTCGTCGCTAGTCCTGGTTTGACCGCTCCTTTCGAAGAGTCCGCCTGTAATACGAGTACCTCAGCCTCGCCTCATCTTATCCGGGCCTCCCATATTTTTTTGAACGCCCAACGGGAGCGTTTTGTATATGGCGCAGACCCTGGCGACGCGGCGAAAGGGCGAGTGGGCGTGTGGGCGACAGGGCGAATGAAAGCCCTCGACCGGTAGGGCGAAAAACTCGGCGCGCCGACGATGTGGCTAACCGCTAAACCTGTTCCGCGCCGGTTTTGAGCCGCTCCGTGGATGTACCACCCCGCAGAGTTTGGAGAGGCCGGAGAACGATCATATCCTGGGCGATGCAACCCGCACGCATGGCTCAAATCCGGCGCGATCCAGCCAGCGAAGTGGTTTCCGTTTCCCCGCGCCGAGATTTTCGCCCTACCGGGTCATGGTCCCTTTCATTCGCCGCATCGCCTTGTCGCCGTTTCGCCGTGACATCTGTTATATGCGTTCGAATGCACGCCTCACTGTTCGTGCGGGTTGGCAAAGTTTCGGAAGGTTGCCCCTTCTTCCTGAAGAAAACAACGGATCATAAATAACGTCGATAGTGGGCGACCCTGGACTGAAAATGTGCTAGTCTGCCCCTGTCAGAGTCTCGATTCTACGCGGTTCTCTCAAAAGCTGCTCAAGGTAGCCTAGCGTTAAATCCACGCCGATCGAAGTACCGGGAACCGGAACAGCGCAAATCCGCGAAGGTGTTCGAATTAGTAGAAAGCATCGAATGGCGTTCTTACGCCTGGCAGTCCCTACATATATATGGAAGTCAAAGTAAAACCTCTCGGCGATCGCGTGCTGATTCAGCCGCTCGAAGAGAAGGAAGTAAAGAACGGAGGCATCATCATTCCCGACACGGCGAAAGAGAAGCCTCAGGAAGGCGCGGTCGTCGCTGTCGGTACCGGCAAGCTCGACGACAGCGGCAAGAAGATCGAATTCACCGTCAAAGTCGGCGATAAAGTCCTCATCTCTAAGTACGGCGGTACCGAAATTAAGATCGACGGTGAGAAGTACCTCATTATGCGCGAGGACGATGTTCTCGGAATCATTGGATAACCCCGAACTTTAAAAACGTAATTAGTTAACTTTATGGCAGCAAAACAACTACAATTTGATGAAGGNGCCCGTCACGCGCTGCTCCGCGGCGTGGAAAAGCTCGCGAGAGCGGTGAAAGCGACGCTCGGACCCGCTGGACGCAACGTCATCCTTGACAAGAAATACGGTAGCCCAACGATCACGAAAGACGGCGTCACCGTAGCGAAGGAAATCGAGCTCCAGGACCCGTACGAAAATATGGGAGCCCAGCTGGTCCGCGAGGTCGCTTCCAAGACGTCGGACGTCGCCGGTGATGGCACGACGACTGCGACCGTTCTGGCCGAGTCAATCTTCCGGGAAGGGCTCAAAAACGTAACCGCCGGCGCGAATCCGATCTCGCTTCAGCGCGGTATCCTGAAAGCGGTAGATGTGATCGTCGAGGAGCTCAAGAAGATCTCCAAGAAAGTGTCGGATCGGAAGGAGATCGCTCAGGTCGCAACCGTATCGGCCAACTGGGATACGACGATCGGCGAAATCATCGCCGACGCCATGGACAAAGTTGGCAAAGACGGCACCATCACTGTCGAAGAGGCAAAAGGGATCGAAACCACACTTGAAGTGGTGGAGGGTATGCAGTTCGATCGGGGTTATCTGTCTCCTTACTTCGTGACTAGCGCCGAAAACATGGAAACTGTCTTAGAGAACGTTTACATCCTGATCCATGAGAAGAAGATCACCAGTTTAAAAGATCTTCTTCCGCTTCTCGAGAAGGTCTCGAAGGCTAGCCGCCCATTACTCATTATCGCTGAGGACGTCGAAGGCGAAGCTCTCGCGACGCTCGTGGTAAACAAGCTGCGGGGCACCCTCCAGGTGGCCGCCGTGAAAGCTCCCGGCTTCGGCGACCGGCGCAAAGCGACGCTCGAGGACATCGCGGTGCTCACCGGTGGTCGTTGTCTTTCCGAGGACCTTGGGATCAAGCTTGAAAACGTTTCGCTGGAAGATCTCGGCCGTGCGAAGCGGGTGACGATCGACAAGGAAAATACGACGATCGTTGAGGGCGAGGGACCTACCAAAGATATTCAGGGTCGGGTTAGCCAGATCCGGCGTCAGATCGAGGAAACCACTTCGGATTACGATCGCGAGAAATTGCAAGAGCGTTTAGCCAAGCTCGCCGGTGGTGTTGCCGTTGTCAGTGTCGGCGCGGCGACGGAGACCGAAATGAAGGAGAAGAAGGCTCGCGTGGAAGATGCCTTGCATGCGACTCGCGCAGCCGTCGAAGAGGGTGTCCTTCCCGGCGGCGGTGTAGCTTACCTTCGCACTCAAAAGGCGCTCGATAACCTGAAATTGGAAGGCGATGAGGCCGTTGGTGTTCAGATCGTTCGCCGCGCCCTTGAGTTTCCGATGCGCCAGCTGGCTGACAATGCTGGCCAGGAAGGCGCTTTGATCGTCCAGGAAGTCAAGAAGCGCAACGGCAATGAAGGGTTCAACGTGGCGACTGGCGAATACGAGGACTTGGTGAAGGCCGGTGTCGTCGATCCGACCAAGGTGGTCCGCACGGCGCTACAGAACGCCGCCTCGATCTCGAGTCTCATGCTCACCACAGAAGCATTGGTGACAGAGTTGCCTGAGAAACAAAAACCGGGTCCGGCTAGTCCGGGCGGCATGGGCGAGATGGATTACTAAGCTGCACCATTCCAAGCTCCGTCCCGATTTTCCGACGTACGCTTTTAGACGCTTAGCGCTTCTAAAAGCGTATCGTTTCGTTTTCTCCTTTTGGTAAGAGTTGGGCCAACGATCGGCCCGACGGTGCGGCAGCCCTGCTCTAGGGTTTCAACCACGGCATGTTTCGATCTCTGCGGCTTCGGCTTCGAGGCCTGCCGGCTGCGGAGCGTCCGGTCCGACAACCCCTTTTCCATTCGGCTTGGTAAAACCGGTTCCCTCGGCATGCCGCCTTGTGCGACGTTTGGCGGCAAAGTCACTCTGTATGACCCCGTCCGCTGAAATTGCGCGTGGAAACGTCGCAGGCCAAAAGACCGTCACCACCACGGAGATGGGTAGGATCATCCCTCGAAAAAATAAAACTTGTGCGCTCGGAAAACACAGCGCGACAATACAGCGATAGAAAGGAGATAGATTTAGTGTTCGGACCAAGAACGCTCTTTGAAAAGGTTTGGGAACAGCACATGGTTGCTGAGCCTGAAGGCGAGCCCANCCTCATTTATATCGATTTGCACCTGGTGCATGAAGTCACCAGCCCGCAGGCCTTTGACGGCCTGCGCATGACGGGTCGCAAGCTGCGCCGTCCTGATCGCCACCTTGCAACGGTGGATCACAATGTGCCTACGACCAGCGCGCAAGATCGGCTCTTAATCGCAGACCAGATTTCGGCCGCCCAGGTCAACGCCCTTCGGAAGAACTGTGCTGAGTTCGGCGTGGAGTTCTTCGACGTGCAGGATAGATCCCAAGGGATTGTCCACATGATCGGGCCCGAGTTGGGGGCGACCAAACCCGGTATGACTATTGTGTGCGGCGACTCGCACACCTCCACCCATGGAGCCTTCGGTGCTCTCGCCTTCGGCATCGGCACCAGCGAGGTCGAGCACGTCATGGCCACCCAGACTCTTTCGCAGGATAAGCCGAAGACTTTCCGTATCACTGTCAATGGTGACCTTCCGTTCGGTGTCGCCGCCAAGGACATCATCCTTGAAATCATCGGTCAGATTGGCACCGACGGAGCTGCAGGCTATGTCGTTGAGTATGCAGGCTCAACTATCCGCGCCCTCTCCATGGAAGGTCGCATGACCATCTGCAACATGAGTATCGAGGCCGGTGCTCGCGCCGGCATGATTGCTCCCGACGAGACCACGTTCACCTACCTCCGGGGTCGTCGTTTCTCGCCCAGGGACGCAGCATGGGAGGACGCGCTCGCCTACTGGCGCACGCTCCCTTCCGATCCGGGCGCCACCTACGACCGCGAACTGAATATCGACGCAACCGTGCTCGCACCCCGTGTTACCTGGGGCACTTCCCCGGGCATGGTCACATCCATCGAGGCGAAGGTTCCGTCCATCGAAGACGGAAAGAACGAAGCCGAGCGCAGGTCCTTCGAACGCGCCCTTGAGTACATGGACCTCAAGCCCGGTACGCCCATGGAGGAAATCAAGGTCGACGCCGTTTTCTTGGGCTCCTGTACCAACTCCCGAATCGAAGATCTCCGCGCCGCCGCCGCCGTCGTCCGCGGCAACCACATCGCCACGACGGTGCGCGCCATGGTCGTTCCTGGTTCCCAGGCGGTTAAGCGCCAAGCAGAAGAGGAAGGTCTCGACACCGTCTTCAAATCTGCTGGCTTCGAATGGCGAGAGCCTGGATGCAGTATGTGCCTCGGCATGAACCCNGACATCCTTGCACCTGGCGAGCGTTGCGCGAGCACATCCAATCGCAACTTCGAGGGTCGCCAAGGTCGCGGCGGCAGAACCCATCTCGTCTCTCCAGAAATGGCCGCAGCTGCAGCCATCACCGGTCACCTCACTGACATTCGCAAGTGGAAACGAAACAATCCGCAACCGGAACTTGCGCAAGGAGGACCGCGCTAATGCAGCCTATCAACATCATCCGCTCCAAAGCCGTCCCGCTGTCGCTGCCCAATATCGATACGGACCAGATAATCCCGAAGCAGTTTCTCAAGCGCATCGAGCGCACCGGCTATGGCGACTTTCTTTTCTTCGACTGGCGCCGCATTCAGGAAGGGCCCAACACAGGCGAGCCCAATCCTGACTTCGTTCTCAATCGACCGGAGTACCAGGGCGCCGAGATCCTAGTCACAGAGAAGAACTTCGCCTGCGGGTCCTCTCGCGAGCACGCGGCCTGGGCTCTGCGTCAGTATGGTTTCCTCGTGGTCATCGCGCCGACTTTTGCCGATATCTTCTCCTCCAATGCCGGTAAGAATGGCATTGTCCTGGTCCGCCTCTCGGAAGAACAGGTGCATACACTGATTTCCCGCTCGACCGCTAACCCAGAGCATCAGCTAACTGTTAGTCTCGAGGATCAGACCGTCACCGACACCGATGGGTTTAGCGCCCACTTCGACATTGATCCCTTCCGCAAATATTGCCTGCTGAACGGCCTCGACGACATCGGCCTGACCTTACGGTTCGAGCACGAACTCGACACCTTTGAATCGAAGCACGATAAAGACTTTTGGTTCCTACCGAAAACAGGAACCGCCTAGGCGCTGACGGCCAACCGGTTGCCTTTGACCTTTCTCTAGTTTACGCCGGTTAGCGGCCAGAGTATTGCCAGAAGCGCTCCGCTCAAAACGCCTACTTTTGCACCAATGGCGGTCGCTTAATCGTCCAAAGTGGGAACGGCTTCCCTACTTTGAGGCCGGGATCTCGGTAGTAAAAAAGATCAAGCTGACCTTTGTAACAGGAACCGGTAAACGGTCTGCGTTTTCCAAATACTAAGGTGTGGAATGAACCTACGTATTCCTCGAGTTCGATCTGAACGAGTACTCGGTATTGGCTACTCTGCTTAGCGACGGTAAGGACTTTTGCGGGTATGGGCGTCATGTTGTGTCACTTGCTACGTCAGACTTCGCCCGGATGGATTCCGCCTTAGCAAACTTCAGACGCGGAGAGGCCCGTGGCAGGAGAGAGAGTCGGGGACACTCGCCTCTGACGCCGACGAAGTCGAGCCCGATTCGTAAACCGACACTTCCGACTGATCTTCTGTTTGTCGCCTCAGTCAGCCTCCTCAGATAGTAGGCGACATCTTCACGATAACAGGTTAATGTACGTCAGAATTTCGCACCTCCGCTGTTTCTCTCCGAAGCTGCCCGAGTGAGCTAACCGTCAATTCGACGTAAATCGAAGTTCGGAACGGCTACCGCCGCCCGAGGCTATAACGGCTTGCACGCAATAAAGGGCGTCCTATGCCGAGAAGGTATCAAATGAATGAAACGTTAAATGAAAACGACGCGGCTTTTCTAAACGGTCCTAAGGGAAAGGATAACGCCCGTGATATCGGTAATTTTTTCTATGACGTGAAACCGGCGCGGGACGCTGGTGTCGGTCTAACCGAGGAAACCATCGATTACATTGTCGACGTAAAAGAGGAGCCGGATTGGCTGCGCGAGTTCCGAAAAAATGCTTTCCATGTCTTCAACAGCAAGCCACTGCCCACGCATTGGGCAGGGGACGAGCTCAAGGAGATAAACTTTGACCTGATTCGCTACTACCTCGCTTCCGGCGGTGGAACCAAGCGCACGTGGGACGAGGTTCCAGACAAGATTAAACAAACGTTCGAACGCTTGGGGATTCCTGAGAACGAGCGGAAGTTCCTTGCCGGAGTTGAAGCTCAGTTCGATAGCGAGGCAGTTTATTCGAATATCAAGAAGGCGGTCTCGGACCAAGGAGTTATTTTTATGGGCAGCACCGAAGCTCTCAAGGAACGGCCTGACCTGTTTCGAAAATGGTTCGGGAAGGTCATTCCCACTGGTGATAATAAATTTAGCGCTTTAAACAGTGCGGTGTTCAGCGGCGGCAGTTTCATCTATGTTCCGCCAGGGGTAAAGGTGAAGCATCCGTTGCAAGCCTATTTCCGGATCAATGCTGAGAATTTTGGTCAATTTGAGCGCACGTTAATCATCGCGGACGAAGGTTCAGAGGTGATGTACATGGAAGGCTGCACGGCGCCGAATTTCACCACAGCTACCCTTCACTCTGCGGTGGTGGAGTTGGTTGCCCTTCCACGGGCAAAAATCCAATATGTCACGGTTCAGAACTGGTCAGCAAACGTGTTTAACCTGGTAACTAAGCGGGGATTGGCGATGGAAGAAGCGGAAATCAAGTGGATCGATTGCAACATCGGGTCACGCCTAACGATGAAGTATCCGGGGGTGGTGCTAAAAGGACGTAAAGCCCGCGGCGAGGTGATTAGTATCGCCCTCGCGGGTGATGGTCAGCACCAGGATACGGGCGCGAAAATGATACACGCGGCCGATGAGACGACCAGCAACATTGTTTCCAAAAGCATCAGCGTAGGTAAAGGGCGCGCCACCTATCGCGGCCTGGTTCATATCCCGAAACATCTTAAAGGCTGCAAGAACAATACTGAGTGCGATGCGCTCTTAATCAACTCAACCAGCCGGACCGACACCTATCCAGCCATCACGGTGCGCGGAACCGGCAACACTACTCAGCACGAGGCTTCAGTGAGTCAAATTGGCAACGAGCAGATATTCTATATGCAGCAGCGTGGTCTAACCAAAGGTCAGTCGATGAGTCTCGCGGTAAACGGATTTGTAAACGACTTAGTTAGACAATTTCCCATGGAATATAGTGTTGAGCTAAAGCGGCTGATCGACCTCGAGATGGAGGGTTCGGTCGGTTAGGGGTTCCGACTGGATTTATCGCTTTTTGTTCTCGTCAGCCGTCGTCATACCGCAAAGCGACGGTAACGCTTCGGAAAGAGTATGGTGAGAGGGAATGGAACCAGGCGAGGTTTCCTAGGTTGGCTAGATGGATACTCTACGCTCCAACATTGGCACGACTTCTAAAGTGTGCCCAGGAGTGAGCTAGTGACCGGCCTGAGTAACGGGATAGATCAGCCGCCTGGGCGGTCGGTCGGTGAGAATTGTTAAGGCATTTATGAACNGAAAAAACGATATGGAAGAAACACCAGACTACCTGAATAGCAACGTAACGGCTGGCGTCGCGGACAAAGAAATGGAAACGGAAAAAATTAATCCTGCCGCGGAAAATTTATTACAGGGCGAGCAGGCCGGAGTCGAGAGCGCCGAGATCGAGGCTGAATCGAAAGGACAAACGTTTGGGTCGAGGATTGGAAGACACCGCCAATCGTTATCCGCAATCCTGGCGACGTTGGCCGCGGTCAGCTTAGTGAGTCTATTCTTTTTCGCCGCCAACGTGACATCTTTCATCTCTGGCGGCAGAAAATCAGCAAGTCGCCGGCGGCGCAGATGATCTGATCTAAGCGTTCAAGGGCGACATCGGGTACAGCGTTCGATTGGAGCTCGCTCAGCCTCGAGATTAACCAGCATCTCTCCCGCGGGACGCTTTTTTTAGTAGTGAGGACGGCCGCTTGGGAAAAAGCGATGAGGATTTTTGGTCGGCGGCCCTGTCGTTGCAGCTCTTAGGATACGAAAGAGAGGAAACTATATGATAGCGAAGCAGAGAGGAGAAGGTGCGCATCTGTTAGATGCGTTTTGGCTCCGTACGTTGGGCGATGTTACCAGTCTCAGAAGGCTCGGTTTTCAGTGCCAGAACATCGGCCAGAAGATTGCGGAACACGAGATTTCGGAAATGATTGAGTATTTAGAAGAGAGCGAGACAAAAAGAAAAAAACGACAGGAGATCGAGAGCTAGACCGGTAATTATACCAGCACTTGGCATACTTCCTTGTGGCTCATCGTATGTTCTTACGCTTCGATTTCAGCGACATAGTGAGAAGGACCCCAAGCACGAATCCCGCCGCGGCGGAGATGAAAATCAAAACGGCGTGGGGCATTGCGACGGTTCCAGACAGTAGATGCGTTTCTACCGGCTCCGTGTTTTGGACGACGAGGATTACTACCAAAATGGCCAAGACTGATGCAGCGATGAACTTTAGGTTGCGCATGGGGTTATGATCGATGACTTGAAGCGACCGCGCCAAACGGAAAAATTGTAATCTCGGAATTCTATAGGAACCCTTACTCCCAATTACGCCACCGGCAGTGAAAGTGGTCGCACCTCAAAACTAGCAGGCTGTTGAAAAACCGGTGGTGTTCGGTGAGCCGAAGGATCAGTCCCGGAGGGACAAACGGCTTCGCCGCTAATTCGCAGCCCAGCAAACACCGGGTTCTTCAACAGCCTGCTAGTACGCCGGGAGACATGGATTGATCTCTTCTGTGACAACGCTAAAACTCTCGAGCAGGTGTTGACCGAATACCGTCGTGATCGGAACGTCACCGGCGTCGCGCCCCCGTCCGATCAGGCTCCGACCAATGCGGCGTCGGTTATGCCGCGCGTCGAACGTGTGCCAATGTCCGCCCAGATAGGCTTCGAACCAGGCGCTAAAATCCATCGGACCGGGTACCGCAGGGACGCCAATGTCACCGAGATAGCCCGTGGCGTAGCGCGCCGGAATATTTAGGCAGCGGCACAAGGTGATCGCTAGATGGGTAAAATCGCGACAGACGCCGACCCGCTCGCGAAAAGCATCGAGACCGGTGCGATTAGCGCGAGCCGCCTGGTAGTCGAAGCGGAGATGGGCGTGGACGAAGTCGCAAATGGCCTGCACTCGCGGCCATCCAGTTGGAGTCTGGCCAAACGTGCGCCAGGCGAAATCAAGCAGCTCGGTATCGCCATCGCAGTAGCGGCTGGGCAGGAGAAACGACAGCGTTTCCACCGGCGTCTCGCGAACGTCGAGCTGCGGCGCCTCGGGTGCGTAAGCGTCTAGTTCGCCGGGATCGCGAATGATTGCGTCATTGAGAAAACGAATCACTCCAGCAGGGGCATTGACGCGGCCGCAATGGTTGCCGAAACCATCGAAATAGTCTTCGACGGGAAGTGCCGGTTCGATCCGGAAGTTTTCGGGTCTGAGCAGGTCGCCTTTGCGCGAGGGATGCACGTGCAGTACGTAGAGTACCGCGGTTGGAGAAGCGAGACGTAGCGCAATATTGTAGCCGATCCTGATAAGCATATGATGCGGAGCCCGGATTCATGGTGAAGTAGTCAGACGACCAGTGTCGCCCGGCTCGATCAACTTCTCCCATACTCAAAGGCGGCAGGAACGCATCCATTAGAGTATGGGAGAGGGGAATGAAGCCCAACTAACTTAATGATGTTAGTTAAATCGATTTCTCTTACGACGACAAAACGGCTTGGCCTCTAGCTTGAGGCCANAAATCGGCCAGTGATCCGTCGGAGCAATTAGAGCCGAAGGCATTTATGAGCAGTGATAGCCGTTCTCTTGGTGAGTCTGCTTTTTTTCTCTCAGAGCGTGTTGTCCTTCTTCTCAAGGAAGCAGCATGGAGAAACTCATTAAAACAGAATGAGATTTGTTACATGCCATAGTTATTATCATCGTCCTTTTAATCCTATTTAGTGGTGGGGGCGGATATTGGTTTTCGCGACGCAGGCAAAATGGGAAAGCCTAACAGTTTCGAACTCACACCGATGCACCAAGTCCGTTGCTGTTTGCCGCGGGTAATTTAGAACAAATGTTCCAGGTTTCGGTCCATTCGCCGGCCCTTCCGAGAGAGCCGTGAGACTCAAAGGCAACAGTAACTCGTCGATAACAGTATAGGAGAAGTTGACGCAGCGGGTAGATCCTAGCCATACACTCATGAATGCGGCTCCGTGCCGAGAAACTTCTGTCACCTGGTCCGGGGAAGAATCACGTTGCAGGATAACGGAGCCGGCTTCGGACAGACCACGCGACTCATCTCAACCAATCGAAAGAACTAAAAACTATGCTTTGGACAATAGCCATTATTCTAATTGTGCTCTGGGCTTTAGGCCTATTCACTCACGTCGCAGGTGGACTGATTCACGTACTCCTAGTCGTCGCCATCATTGTGATCGTCGTCAACCTGGTTCGCGGGCGTCGAATATTGTGACTGATTGAACTGCGCGCTTCCATATCTAACCACGGGGCTTGGTTAGAGGGAGAATCGTACGAATATCGGAATCATCGACGAAGGAAAGCGCGACCAGATTGACTCGGGGCTTTCCTATTCTCCAAGCCTGGAGGCGGCAGTGAACCTGATTCTCGCAGATCCGGCATTTGTGGGCGATAGGGCAACGCCTTCGTTCAAGTTTCTCAGAGCGGCGCGATTCCTCAAAAACAATGCTCCTCACGTGTTTCAGATTCACGAGATGGGTACCGTGGAGAATAGCATGGACCGCTGGCTGTGGGACCTGTTGGACTAATAATTTGGTCAATCCCTTGGTGGTGAACGTTGGCTGAAAGTTAGAATCCAGCGTCGATGCCAAANAATTTAGTGTCTGAAAAGCCGGTCGAACTGGGGAGGTTAATCCAGGTAGCATACCTGGTCGTCATTCTCTCGGCCTTTGCTTGGGCAAAGGAGCTTTTGCTGCCCCTAATTCTGGCAATTCTGATCAGCTTTTTGTTAGCGCCCGTNGTGTCTCGCCTGGAACNNTGGAGGTTTCCTCGCGCANTAGCCGTTCTTAGCGTNGTCGCCATTGGCTTCGCCCTGATCGGAGGCCTTTGCTCGACGCTTTCATTGGAGGGTCTGGATCTGGTTAACTCTCTGCCCAAGTACCGCGATAATATTCATGCCAGATGGGCGGCCATTCAGCAGGGGCCGCCTGGCCCGCTCAATCTGGCACTTAGCAACGTGAACGCGCTGATTACCGATCTAGGAAAAGTCACGGCATCTAAAGGCGTTCAACCGCCGGATGCAACCAAGGTCCAGATTGTTAGCGGAGCTAACAATGTCCTTGCAATNGTGAAGAATAGCTTGACGCCGGTGGCGGGTCCGATCGGAGAATTTGCTCTGATCGTCGTGCTCGTGGTNTTTATGCTTTTAGAGCGAAACCGGCTCCGCGTTCGGTTTCTTCGCTTGATTGGACACTCGCGCGTGGCGACGACAAACCTCGCTGTGGACGAGGTGGGATCCAAATTAAGCCGTTTTCTATTGGGGCAGCTGCTGGTGAACACGGGATATGCATTGCTGCTTGGGCTCGGGCTTTTTCTGATCGGTATACCGAACGCACTACTCTGGGCAGTTCTCACCCTGATATTGCGGTTTTTGCCATACGTAGGCCTCTGGATATCTGCCTTTTTCCCGTTGCTACTATCTATTGCCATTTCCACAAGCTGGAAGGAGCCGATACTGACTCTGGCCCTCNACGGGTCACTGGAAGTGTTCACCAACAACGTTGTGGAACCTTTTGTCTTAGGCCGTAGCACTGGAATGTCAGCACTGGCCATAATCGTATCCGCCCTATTCTGGACGTGGCTTTGGGGGCCGATCGGTTTATTGCTCGCGACACCGCTCACCGCTTGCCTGGTAGTGTTAGGTCGCTATTTTCCGGCATTCAATNTCTGCAGTGTTTTGTTAGCTGCAGAGCCACCCTCCTCATCGGAAACACAATTCATTCTCCTCCTCACGGAAAACCGCCTTTCGGAGGCCAAAGCACTCCTNCANGCATTGGGAGGGATGCAACTTTCAGTAGGAATCGCCGAAGAACTCATTTTGCCTACTCTCCGAGCGATTGAAAACGATCTCTATCCGGGAACTAGTGCAACAAAATCTCGGATTTATGCGCAACTGCGCGAACTGATCGAGGAAATGACTGTCGAGGGCTCAACGCAATTGGAGCCACCGCCGGAACCATTAANGCCTAAGCAACCCGGAACGGCGATCGTGCCGTTCATGGGCGAAGGTGACGAAATTGTGGGGAGAGTCATCGCGCGCTTGCTGGCTGCTAAAGGGATCGACTCGGATTTGTTATCCTGGCGAACTCTTCGCGCGGAGAAGGTGGAACGTCTGAAGGAGTTAGGAACCCCCTGGATTTTGCTCTCCGCGATTGAGTCAAGATCGGTACTTACTGTTGGTAGAATGGCGAGTTCCATTAAGCTCGAGGTCCCCGGTGCTCTGATTCTTGTCGGCCTTTGGAGCGTGCCGACTGAGGGCGCCGCGCGATGGGTAAGAAGAATCAAGAAGTCTTCCGGAAGCGCTCTTTACACGAATATCGATCAGGCAGTTGAAGGGATTGCTTCCCGGGCTCTTCGAGCGAGTGATGAGCTCCAGGCAGGCACGGAAAACACCACACAAGCTTGCTGACGCAGCTTAGCCCGGCTCACAATACGTGACCCCGAGGATCTTTTCTCCGGGTTCGTATGCATCGATCTGAATGGTATCGCCGGCGGCAACCTGAGGGTCAGAGAACAGCTCGAATTCAACGAGCCCGTTTAATCCTACCGTGTACTTTTTAGAGGCCAAGCTCCTCAGGGGCTCGCGAAGTTCAACTTCATAGACCACCTCCGGCCCAGGATATGAAACACGCATCCGCCAAAATTTAATGAGAGTGTCTTTGTTTTGGTCGTCCGACTTGTCTCTCATTCGGTAGGGCTGCGATTTCAGGATACTTAGGACCTTGGCGTTGAGAGTTTTCATTGGACTTTATCGATTTGACCTTCGTATCCGATGATCGAATTTCACTCGTTAAGAGATTTTGGATTGGATCAGCGCTTTTTGTCCTCGGGCGATATCTTCGAGCGTGACAATGTCGATCATTCGCTTTTCACGAGTTAACACGGGCGGCTGGCTGAGGTTGCTTAAATGCATCAACCTTTCGGCTTCAGCGAGGGTTTCGTCTTCAAAGCAATATATTGTTTCCTGATTCAGCTCCGTTTGCGTGAGTTCGATCTTTGGGTCGTGGCCGAAACCACCGACTTTGCGGTTAAGCTCACTCTCGGACACCGTTCCGATTAACTGGCCGTTCTGATCGGTCACCGGAGATGAAGTGATCTTTTCGGATCGGAGCTGATCGCAAGCTTCCTGGACTGAAGTCTCGGGGCTCAACGTTTTTGCATCGCGCNGCACAAGGTCTTTAAGCGTCCTTGGCCCAGATTCTTCGGCCTGGTAGACGGGAGATGTGGTTTTCATAATCGAGAGCTTACGAGTTCGCTCTGACCCAAAAGTAACTTCGACCCCTCAGTGCGATCCCAAGAAACCCGCGAAGTCGCGAGCCGAGCCGCCTGGTTTCTATCTTAAGAGCATAACTCCCGATTTGTCGTCGCGAGACAATCGGCAAGCTAACCTAAAGAGTCTCGTTCGGAGCAATGAGTTTCTGCCATACATTGCCCAAAGAGTTACAGTTGCTTTCGGGTATACTCTTTTCGAAGCGTTCCCATTGCTTTCCGTTATTAAGAAAGTATGATCCCTATGAGGATCTTTCTGTTGCTCGGGTGATTCAGGGAATTCTGCACGAAGCGATGGCCTAAGCTCGGGCGGACAGGCCTGAGCTCTAATGAAACTTCGCCACCTGGAATACTTTGTCGCTGCTGCTGAAGAGCTGAATTTTACCCATGCGGCCGGTCGACTACACGTGTCGCAACCTCCGTTCAGCAAACAAATTCAGGACCTGGAGGGCGAGCTCGGAGTCAACCTGTTCCAGCGAGAGCGAAAGGGGGTCGCGCTCACAGCGGCCGGAAAAGCATTTTTGATTGACGCGCGCGGGATCTTGGAAGCCTGCGATGTTGCAGTGAAAAAAGCCCAACGCATCAATCGGGGAGAGCTGGGAGAGTTGACGGTCGGTCATATGGCGGCGCTGACACACGAATTTCTGGGGCAAACACTTGAGCGTTGGCAGAAGGTTTCGCCGGGAGTCGTCGTCGACTGCATAGAGATGGACCCAGAAACACAAGAACGCGCACTACTAGACGGGCGCATCGCCGTGGGCATCTTAGTCCTACTCAGCAATCGGCCGATCCTAGAATTGTTGAGAGTTCAGCTGCTGGTCCGGCATCCGGTCACGGTCGCATTGCCAAAATCCCACCCGCAAGCGGTCCTGCCGGAAATCCGTTTGCCTGTCCTCAAAGAGGAACCTTTCATTGGGTTAAATCGAATGTACCCCGAGTACAGCAATTGGCTGCAGACCGTCTGTGAACAAGGAGGGTTCAAACCGCGTATTGCGAGGGAAGCAGACGGTGCGGCAAGTGCGCTCGCTCTGGTTGCGGCTGGCTTTGGTGTCGCCTTGGTCAGCGAGCCAATCAAAAAGCTTCCCGCTAGGTATGTTGTTTTCAAAGATCTGGTGGCGCCGAAACCTGTAAAGATACCACTCGGGGCTGTTTGGAAGAAAAACGGACTCTATTCCGAAGTCGTCTCTAAGTTCGTGACCACTTTGAGCGAAGTCTGCGCCGCGGCTGTCTGATTGGAACAGGTTCAGGGCGGGCACGGCCGATTCAGTCCCGTTTGCGCGGGTGGGATCTTCCGATTGTCGACGCGTTACCGTTCCCTTTAAGTATAGGAAAGAACCGTTCGCCGACCCGATTGTTAGCATACCAAAGAACAATCAGAACACTTCGAAAAGGGTATAAGAGAAGCTCATAACTCGGGGTAGGTTTGTTGTGCATCTAAGCGAAGATAAGTGGCCTAATGCAAGGCCTGCGCAGAAAAGTCTCCGCTAACAATGGGAAAGATTGTGCTCGTAACGGAGGTTTATCTCGCGCGGAGCAAATCAACAATAGTGCCGCGCAAAACAAACAGCACCATGGAGGAGCAAAACTAGGCAGGTAATTGAAGTGAACCAAAACAGATCGATTACAATATTAATATTTATTGTCATTGTAGGTGTTGGCGCCGCAATGGCAGGTCTACGCATCGGTTAAGGGAGCGGGATCGGACCGTGACTCATGAAAAGCGGCAATAACCTTGGATCGCTGCCGGACCTTGAGAAAGCTCTAACGGCGTGTCCTATGTGCCACTCGCGGGAGATTTGGGTTGAGAACAATCCGAAATCCACGCGCTCTTTCTCGATCATGTGTCGAGAGTGCCGCTTTCAAGTGTCACTACTGCCGCGCGCACAGGCGATCGCAGCGTGGAATAGCATGGGATCAGCAGAATAGTCGGACAATCGAAGAATTGTTGCATGCCACTATGCCGGGCGGATTTCTTATCGAAACCAAGGCGACTCCACTGTCCGAAGTGGAAAAAGCGTGGACGGCCAAGCCAGGTCCGCCGCGTGCTGTTTTGTTGACCCTAAACAACTCGTGAAGTACCGAGCGGCAGCAAAACCAGCAAGCCGAGGTCAATGGTACTTTCGCAGGGCTACTTAGCCCCGTCACGTTCCTCCAAACGTCAGCGGGATCGCAGGGACGGTTTAGTCTTGGACCGGAATTTGATCAGTCCGCGGATCCGGTTCGCATCTTTCGCTGTGGCCGGATTCTGAGTCGATATCTTCAAGGATTCCAGTTAGTGCCTTTGCCTTTGATTTGCCGATCCCGAAAAAGGAGGACCAACGTCGGCGACGTATGTCGCGTAAATCGGCCCGGCGAATGACTTCGCCGATCAGAAGTGGAAAGTCACTTAAAGTGGGATTATCCGAAAAACGATAGGTTTCATTAGCGCGCGCGGTGTGAGTTCTTAAAAACATGATAGTGCTTTCAGCTCGTCTGGGCGGTTTGTCTATTTCTACTAACTTACGCGGATTTATTGAAGCGACGGCGTCAAATCTTGAAACCGAGCAGCAGTACAAGCGGCAAGAGACTGCTCCAATGCGGACTGCTATTTACGGGAATGTTCCACGCGGGAGCCGCAGTCTTGCCGATCAAGATTTTCGACCGAGCCGGGTGTAGTACCTTCCGCCGCCAAGCAAAGTGGCGTGGCTTCGACGCGAACGTAGAACCAACGCCTTATAAACGGCGGATATCCGCTTTATAATTATTTCTTTTAACGGGCTCAATTTTGGCCTCCCGCCTTCGTTCGTGTTGACTGCAAAGCAAAACTCTCACCGGTTTAAGCATCGGACCGCGCGATCAGATTCTCCTATACTGTTCTCGATGCGTTACCGTTCCCATCGGGTATGGGAAACGTAAAAACGATTCCGATGCCGTTAGGCTGGCTGACGCTGGCGCAAGCCCGGCACCCGCAGGGCGCTCGTAGCAACGCGAATTTCGTTACGAAGGCTGGCCAGCATTTCGCGAGTCACTTCGAGCTGCTCGGTTTTGCGCTGGGTCCACTGTTGAGCGGTTTCTAGCAGGGTCTGATAGGCGTTTGCGATGTAAGTCGCNCTGGCTTCGGTGAGACCCGGGCTGGCGAGCGTTGCCTCGAGTCGACGCTTCGCTTCGGCGAGTTCAGCTAGAACGATCTTTTCTGTGGGGACTCGGCGAAGGTTGCTGACGAGGCCGATCTGGGAAAGGATCCAGATGATCCATTTCGTCGGATCGATCTGCCAGGGTTTCACTCCATTCCGGTAGTCATGCTGAAACTCGTGATGATAGTTATGATACCCTTCGCCGAAAGTAACGATCGCCAGGATCCATGAATCGCGGGCACTGCACTTTGATGAATACGGTTGCGCACCGATGTAATGACAGAGCGAATTGATGCAAAAGGTGGCGTGTTGCAGCACCACAACGCGTAACACGCCGGCTATCAAGAAAGCGCCAAGGGCCGCTTTCCCGCCTCCCCATAAAAAGCCGATGCTGGCCGGCAGCACAAAAGCAACCAGCACCGCGAGCAAATGAATATAGCGATCCTGCCACACGAGGATTGGATCCTTTTTCAGATCAGCCACATTGTCGAAACATGGGAGCGGCTTGAGCTTGAACATCAACCAGCCCATGTGGGCGTAAAACAGACCCTTGGTAATACAATACGGATCCTCATCGTGATCCACATGCTTGTGGTGGCTGCGATGTTCGCTCGACCAAAGGAGTACAGAATTCTCAAATGCTCCCGCCCCAAAAATAACGGTGAAAAACCGCACAATCCAGTGAGCTTGGAAAGTCAAATGCGAGAAAAGTCGATGGTATCCAAGCGTGATGGAGAATCCACACGCGCCCAGCATGACGAAGAAAAGTGCGATCTGAAACCAGTCGATGCCAAAAAACCAGAGGTAGACGGGTACGACGGTGACCGAGAGAACCAAGGTCCCGATCAGGAATGAGCTAACGAGCCAATTGACTCGGTGGAATGGAATATGTGGAAACATGGTGCTGGTTGGTTATTCGGCGGACGCGTTTCCAGATCGGCTCAATGAATGATAACTCTCGAGGAGTTCGGCCGTCGCAACCAACGCCTTTAATCTCGCCGCACTCTGTGACAATCTCCCATATCATTTTATNCGTTTAGCTCTTCCAAAAGAGTATTGGTCGAGCTGGGGCTACCCGAATTAGATGCTGTAGCGAGAAGGTCAAGAACGGCGATACCTTCCAGGTAAGCCTGTTAATCAGGTGCCTTACCACGATGACCGATGAATTACGATAGTACGGTAGACACGACTTTGCATATCACCCGGGTACGCTTTCTTCTCGGTCTGTGTGCCATCCGACTTTTGGAGCGCGGATCGAGACACGATGCCTCCAAATTGGAACAACCGGAGAAAGCAATTTTCGACGCGGTTGGTAATCGACTCGCCGTCATTACCTACGAGGGTGAAGAATATAAACAATCGTTGACGGATCTGAAGGTGGCACTTGAACATCACTATGTCCAAAATACCCATCATCCGGAACACTACCCAAACGGGGTTGATGGGATGTCGCTCCTCGATCTCATTGAAATGTTAATGGACTGGAAAGCGGCCAGCGAACGGCATCCAGGTGGGATGAACATTGCTTCTTCTATAGACGCCAGCAGTCAACGGTTTTCGGTAGGTGAACAGCTGAAACAGATTTTATTGAACACGGCCAAGGAGATCGGTTGGATCTGACTAGTGTCATCGTGACGGTGATCTCCTGATGCGATCATCGCGGTTACGGGTCGCGAACATAAGACGACCGCGGAATGCCGCGTGTCACATTGGCGATATCGCAGCGTAGCCGTTTACAAATTTTGCAGAGCACCACGAAAGTCAGATTTCGTTCACCTCGCTCAATTCCCCCAAGGTGACTCCTGTTCAGTCCACAATCCCTGGCAAAGCCGTTTTGGGTAAGCCCGAGAAGTTTGCGTTCCGCTTGGATTCTCCGCCCCAATCGGAGGAGCTCAACGTTGTCATTTGCCATGTTTGGATTCCTACTTGTCACGCAACCTGCCGAGAGCCAAGTCGCCCCGGATGAGCGGGTTTCCCAATACTCTTTTCGACGCGTTCCCCATCGCTTTCCATTATAGCGGAAGTATAATCCTTAAGAGGATCTTCCTTGCTCGGAGGTGTGTAGCAGCTAGGGTCACGTCTTAAGAAA
>JGI25616J43925_10000148_pt1 | contig 22060 bp, 19 predicted proteins | sample GraSoi2013_100cm_FD_43925 | JGI IMG/M metagenome (IMG submission 43925) | reverse complement strand
AGAATTCAACCTATGGCCAGCCTCTATCAGAGATGGATGTACGCGTGGGAGACCCGTCTCACCACCAGGGACAACAATCGGGTTGTCCGTCCGCTGGACTGGGGTCTTGACTGGGCGAAACGCTGGCCGCTGGTCAACGGCGATTGCCCTACTTCGGAAACGGCGCCAGACGCCTGCGAGAGTTATCTGCATGAGTTGAACGACCGCCTGGTTGCGCACAGCGACGAATTCTTTGCCTACGAGACGCCCACAGATTTCAGGCTGGAACGGCGCAAAATTGAACTATTTGCCACGGGCAGCAATGCAGCCGAGAAACTCCCCAAAGGCGAAGGCGAGTTTCTGCGTTTTACCTCGCCCTCACCCACGCCCTATCCGGAGAACGATCTGGTCAACGCGCGGTGGTTTCCGGCGGAGGGAAAGCGGGCGGTAATTGTGTTGCCGCACTGGAACGCCAACGGCATCGCTTACAATGCGCTGGGCCCGATGCTGAAGCGCTTCGGGATCTCCATGCTGCGGCTGAGCAAGCCATATCATGACATTCGCCGTCCGCGGGAGACGGAGCGCTCGGACTATGCGGTCTCGCCAAACATCTGCCGCACCATTGACGCGGCCCGCCAGGCCGTAGTTGATGTTCGCGCTTGCGTGGACTGGCTGGAGTCGCAAGGCAAAGACAGCGTGGGAATTCTTGGGACCAGCCTCGGTTCCTGCTACGCGTTTATTGCCGCCGCGCATGAGCCGCGGCTGAAGGTGAACGTCTTTAACCACGCCTCGACTTACTTTGCCGACGTTGTCTGGACCGGCCAGTCAACACGCCACGTGCGCGAGGGATTGGAGCGCAATGGGCTCACACAGGACCGCTTGCGCCAGTTGTGGCTCAGCGTCAGCCCCATGGCGTACTTCGACAAGTTCGCGCGCCATCCCAAGAAGTGTCTGATGATCTACGCGAAATACGATCTCACGTTCCTGCCGGAATTCTCGCGCCGGGCGGTAGAAGAATTCAGGCGCCACGGCACAGACCTGAAGACCGTGGCCTTACCGTGCGGGCATTACACCACCGGTGAGACGCCCTTCAAGTTCATGGACGCTTATCATATGGTCCGGTTTTTGGTGACGAACCTGTAGCCGGCGGCGAATTCTGCCAAACCCAGCATCATCACGCCGGTGGTTACTGCGTGGCCAATTGGTATTGACTGAACGCGATCTCCACCGCAACGACCTGGTCAGGAAGTGTGACTCGGAACGAAGCATGGCCGGGCAAATTGAAGCCCTGTATGTTCTGGTACGTAATTCCTATCACGATTCTCTGCTTGCCATCGTCGATGGTGGAATCAATATCGGTCAGCAACAGACCTTTGGCCGTCTTTGTGTACTTGGGAAACATGACGACCTTTGAACCTGCTGACATCACCTTCATCTCACTCATGGCGTAATCCTTGTTCAGAACGATTTCAACGTCGGACCCGCCATCTTTGCTTAGAAGGCGGAAATTGTCGCCTTCCTGTCTAAGGGTTATGCTGTCGCTGACTTCATGAAATGGATTTTTTAGCACCAACGCTGTCCAAGTCTGGTAAAAACCGGCGAGCATTTGCTTGAAACCGTCAATCATCTGGGACAGAGCCGGATCAATGTTCCCCCCATTGACCATAAAAGGAGTGATGGTCGATTGCCCTTCTTCATCAATCGCGACGGAGAAACGCAGGTCCTTGAACCGGTTGAGTTGCGGATCGTCGGCTGCGACTGGCTTCTTGGTCACCCCTTCAAGAAACTTCCGCCAGTCAGGCTCCACGTTGCAGTGGAACGTTTTCAGGCCCTGGTCCTTGAGCGCGTAGTACGAGACCCTGGCCTTGTCGATGACTTGTTTGACTTCCGCCGTGGCTGCAAGGACCTGCAGAGATGAACAGAGCAGCAATCCGAGCGTTAGTTTACGGGCAATGGAATTTTTCATGATTACCTCTTCTCTTTCTATAGTTGGTTGCCGCTACTTGTTCTTCCACACCGGCTTGCGTTTCTCGATCACAGCTCGCAGGCCTTCCTGGACGTCTTCCAGATTCATGAGCTCGTTGAGGTAGAGGTCCTGGGATTTCTTCATGGCGTCCTTAAGGGGCAGGCCCATGGCGCCGTCAATCACGCGTTTCGTTACCTCGAGCACCGGGCCACTGAATTCGGCGATCCTGGCCATCAGCGANTCGACTTGNTGTTTGAGTTCAGCTTCCGGCACCACCTTATTGACGAAACCGAAACGGAGGGCCTCCTCAGCGGAAAGCGCTTCCCCGGTGAGGATCAGCTCATAGGTCTTCTTTGACCCAATGATCTGAGGCAGCATGACGGCTGCGAACGGCGGGAATACCCCCAACTTCACTTCCGGCTGCGCGAATTTGGCCTTGGGCGTGGCAATGGCCACATCGCCAAAGCCCACCAGTTCGGATCCGGCGCCGATTGCGGGACCATTCACCACAACGATTACTGGCTTCGAGATGTCGATCATCGCCTGGAAGACGCGGGTAAAGGCATCCAGGGTCTGGAAAACCCGGTCTGGCCGCGAGTCTTCGAGTGAGATGCCGGCACAGAAGGCGGGCTGGGACGACTGGAGCAAAATCGCCTTGACGTCGCCGCGCCCGTTCAGGCTCTCAATAGCTTCCGCCATTTCCTTCATCATGGGGACAACCAGCACGTTGTGTGGCGGATGATTCAGCGTAAGCCGCGCCACAAAATCTGTGCACTCAAAGTTGATGTACTTGTAATTCGCGGCGATAGACTGAGGATCGCTGGACGTCCTGGTAGCCATAGACACCTTTTCCTGGAGAGCTCGACTCTCGCGATTATCCGATGAAAAGAGGCGGGAAACAAGTTACGGAAAGCCAAAGCGCGGGACATTCCTCTATTTCTGCTGACACGCCTTTCGCGTCTTCGTAGAATGGCTGCATGAGAATTGCGCTGGGCGCCGATCATGCCGGTTACGAACTGAAAGACAAAATCAAGCTGCACCTGCAACGTAAAGGCTTTGAAGTGTATGACGACGGCACGAATTCCGGTGAGTCGGTGGACTATCCGGATTATGCCCGCAGGGTGGGCGAAGACGTCAGCCGTGAGCGCGCCGACCTGGGGATTCTCGTTTGTGGCAGCGGAATCGGCATGGCGATTGCCGCAAACAAGGTTCCGGGCATTCGCGCCGCCAATGTGACCAGCGAGTGTGAGGCCCAGATGAGCCGCGAACATAACAACGCTAACGTGCTCGCGTTGGGCGCAAGGATCCTGAAGGAAGACACGGCCTTTCAGATCGTGGACAAATGGCTTTCCACGCAGTTCGCCGGCGGACGTCACGAACGCCGCGTGGAGAAAATCACCGCCCTCGAAAAAGAAGAGGCGCGGCAATCCACCGCGACCGTGAAGAATTCGTGAGCTGCATGTATAGCTTGTGGGCCAATCGCGAATTTGAGATCAGCACCGACCCGGACCGGATCGATCTCTCCGTGGTGCATGGATTCCTGAGCCAGTCGTATTGGTCTCCTGGCCTTCCTGTGGACGTAATCCGGCGAGGAATTGAGAATTCCATTTGCTTCGGCATCTATCGCGGAACACATCAGGTCGGCTTTGCCCGAGTGATTACGGACCGCGCAACCTTCGCCTATCTGGCCGACGTCTTTGTGCTTGAAACGCACCGCGGCCTGGGCCTGTCCAAGTGGTTGATGGAGTGCATCATGGCGCACCCCGATCTCCAGGGCCTGCGCCGGTGGATGCTGGCCACCCGGGACGCACACCAACTCTACAGCAAGTATGGCTTCACGCCTCTGGCCAAGGCGGAGCGGATAATGGAAAAACACGATCCTGAGGTCTATACCAGGAACCAAAGATGACGTTCCGTTGTCAAGTATTTAGTAGAATCACGGCATGGCTGATAGCAACAACCAGAGTTCGTCATCGGCGGACTTCTCGTCCGCGCCGCAGGGGCCGCATACTGCCNGACCTTGGCTGCCCATGGCCATGGGCGCCGCGCTGATTGTCGTGCTGCTGGTGNTGGTTGCCTACTTTGGACGAAGCCGGACTTCCGCGGCCAATCAGATTGATCCCTACACNGCCAANCTNGTGCTTTCCAAACTGCACATGGCCGAAGCAGAGAATTTTGCCGGAGGCAAAGTCACTTATATTGACGGTATCCTCAGCAACACCGGCGACAAGAGGGTGACCGGCGCGCGCGTTGAAGTGATCTTCAAGAATTCAATCGGTGAGGTCACGCAGAAAGAAGTGCTTCCGGTGATGGTATTGCTGCCCAATCTTCCTTACACGGATTACGGCACCATTGATCGCGCGCCGGTCGCTCCAAGACAGGCCCGTGACTTCAGACTCACTCTTGAGCACGTGACCGCCGACTGGGACACCCAGATTCCGGGCGTGCGGGTAGTGGCAGTCAGCTACTAGCCGTCCTCGCGAAAGATGGTCCGCCGCGAGATGCCGTAAAATGTCAATAATGCCTGAGGTAAAGACATACCGTCTCACGGAGCACGTAAAAGCCGCGGGTTGAGCAAGCAAGCTAAGTCCGGCGGTGCTGGACTCAGTGCTTGGGAAATTAGCCCGGCAACATGATCCGAACGTGCTGGTCGGCTTTGATAAAGCTGACGACGCCGGAGTGTATAAAATTTCAGCTGACTTGGCCCTGGTTCAGACGGTGGATTTTTTCACCCCAGTGGTGGATGACCCGTACACTTTCGGCCAGATCGCCGCTACCAACTCGCTAAGTGATATCTATGCCATGGGCGGACGCCCACTGAGCGCGCTGGCTATGGTGTGCTTTCCGGAAAAGGGCGACATTGAAATCCTCGAGCAGATTCTTGCCGGCGGGCTTTCCAAGATGACGGAAGCCGGTTGCGTGGTCATCGGCGGACACAGCGTTCGCGATCCTGAGATCAAATTTGGCTACGCCGTTACTGGAACCGTCCACCCTGATCGTGTGCTCACGAATTCAGGCGCTCAGGTTGGCGATCTCCTTGTTCTGACCAAGCCGCTGGGTACAGGTGTGATTTCAACCGGAATCAAGCGCGGCGAAGCCAAGCCCGCTTGGATCGAAGCCGCAACCAAGGCCATGACCACGCTGAATCGAGCTGCGATTGACGTGGCCAGAGACTTTGAGGTCCACTCCGCAACCGACATCACCGGCTTCGGCCTGATCGGCCACGGGCGCGAGATGGCACTCGGCAGTGGAGTGAGTATCAGGATCGATTCATCCAGCCTTCCCTTTCTGGATGGCGCGCTCGACTGCGTGCGTGCGGGATTCATTCCTGGCGGGCTCAGATCCAACCGTGAGTTTGCCGAGTGCGTGGTGGGTTACGATGATTCGGTTCCGGAAGAGGTTCGCACGATGTTGTTCGATCCTCAGACTGCGGGCGGGTTATTGCTCTCGGTTGCAAAAAGCGATGCCGAAAATCTAATCGCAAAGCTGAAAGCCACGAGCGTGCCCGCNGTCCAGATCGGCGAGGTTCTGCCTCCAGGCAAACCACTGATTTGCGTAACCTGACGCGACTGATCCCTAAAAACTCAGGGCAGCCGAAGCNGCCCTGTAATTATTGAGATTGCTATTTGGTTACGCTGGTGACGGCTTACCTGGCGCCATTCCTGGTGTGCGCCCTGGTTCAGGCTTGAGCACCTGCTGCACGCTTTCCTCTTTGTGAGGAATTACGCGGGCGGGGAGTGGCTTGCCTTCCATCAGCAGCTTGAGCTCGGAGGCATCCAGCACTTCGCGCTCGAGCAGGGCCATGGCAATGCGCACCAGCGTCTCGCGATTGCCTTCGATGATCTTCTTGGCTTCGTCGTAGCCCGTGTTTACGAGACGGCGAACTTCCGAGTCGATCTCCTTGGCGGTCTCTTCGCTGAAGTCGCGGTGTTGGGAGATTTCGCGGCCCAGGAAAATCTGCTCTTCCTTCTTGCCGAAGGTAAGCGGACCCAGGCTGCTCATGCCCCACTCGCAGACCATCTTGCGTGCCATTTCTGTGGCGGTTTCAATATCGTTCCCCGCCCCGGTAGACATCTGGTTCAGGAAAAGCTCTTCCGCGATGCGGCCGCCCATGGAAACTGCGATCCGCGTGCACAAGTACTCTTTCGTGTAGTTATGGCGGTCCGTCTCCGGAAGCTGCATCGTCACGCCCAGGGCCATGCCTCTGGGAATGATGGTCACTTTATGTAGCGGGTCTGCCGTTGGCGTGAGTGCCGCAACCAGGGCATGACCAGCTTCGTGATATGCCGTGACCCTCTTTTCTTCCTCGGTCAACAGCATGCTCTTGCGCTCCGCGCCCATCATGACCTTGTCTTTGGCCAGTTCAAAGTCGTACTGCAGGACGGCTTTGCGGTTGTTGCGCGCGGCGTTCAGCGCAGCTTCGTTGACCATGTTGGAGAGCTCGGCGCCGGAGAAGCCCGGTGATCCGCGAGCCAGGATCGAGAGATCCACGTCGTCCGCCAATGGAATCTTGCGCGTATGTACGCGGAGAATCTCTTCGCGGCCGCGAACGTCAGGAAGCGGCACTACAACGCGGCGATCAAAGCGTCCTGGCCGCAGCAGCGCGGGATCAAGCACGTCTGGGCGGTTCGTGGCAGCAATCAGGATTACGCCTTCGTTCGATTCAAAGCCATCCATCTCCACCAGGAGTTGGTTCAGCGTCTGTTCGCGCTCATCGTGTCCGCCGCCAAGTCCGGCGCCGCGATGGCGTCCGACAGCGTCAATTTCGTCAATGAAGATGATGCAGGGAGCATTTTTCTTGCCCTGTTCAAACAGATCGCGGACACGGCTTGCGCCCACGCCTACGAACATCTCTACGAAGTCGGAACCTGAGATAGAGAAGAAAGGAACATTGGCTTCGCCAGCGACTGCACGGGCTAGCAAGGTTTTGCCTGTGCCTGGATGTCCAACCAGCAGCACACCCTTGGGAATGCGTCCGCCAAGCTTCTGGAATTTTTGCGCTTCGCGCAGGAACTCGATGATCTCGCGCAGTTCTTCCTTGGCTTCGTCCACGCCAGCCACGTCTTTGAACGTGATCTTCTTCTGCTGCATGGAGAGCAGCCTAGCTCGGCTCTTGCCGAAACTCAGGGCCTTATTGCCCCCGCTTTGCATCTGGCGGATCATGATGAAGAAAAGCACACCCACCAGAAGGACCGGCGAGAACTGGAACAGCACCATCAACCAACCCGCTCCCTGATTGTCCTTGAGGATGGTGTTGACGTTGTGCGCCTTCAAGTCCTTCCACATTTCGGGATTGTTGGCCGGAATTACCAGGTGGAATTGGGTCTTCTCGTTGCGTAGCTTGCCGCGGGCTTCTGTGCCCGAAATGGTCACTTCAGAGACGTCATCGTTGCCCACGTACTGCGTGAACTGAGAGTAACTGATCTCCTGGTCTTTGGCGCCGTTCGCCGACTTGGTGATCACGGTCCAAAGGACCACCCCTACCAGGAGCAACGCCACCCACAAGACCACTGTCTTAAATGTCGAATTCACTGAAAAACTCCTAAACTCTNAGCCGATTGTCCTTCGGCTTCAACAACTTCCCAACTGAAAACGGAATCTTGGTCGTAACTACTAAGACTCTGCCGGGACCAAAAAAGTATCAAAAGAATGGCTCTTTGGCCCAGATTGGCTGGAAAGACACACTCCCAGCACCATTAGATGCCAAAACGCCTCATTCGATCTAAACTTCTGCCTGTCAAAATTCTATACCTCTTTGGCACTCTGTGGGGGCCAGCAAAGTACTTAAGCCGGATCAAGCCTTCGGCGCCGCCTCTTTTGGAAGCAGCTCCTTCGGATCCCGCGCTTCCTCTCCGGCTATCGCGATATAGGGCAGGTTCCGGCCCAGGTGCGTGCCACCCAGTCCATAGCCTACGACAAAACTCTCATTCAGGAGAAAACCATAGTAATCGGGCTGCAGGTGCACGCGGCGCGCGGACTGCTTGTCCAGCAGGGCCGCCAATTTCACGCTGCTGGCGCCGCGCCCCATCAGATTACGAATCAGGAACTCACTGGTAACTCCGGACTGTACCAGGGCCTCAACCAGCAATACGTGCTGGCCCGCTACCTGGACTTCCGGGCTATAGAAGATTTCTGTAGTGGTGGCGCTGGCTTCGGAGGGCCATGGCTTCATGAACTGGCAGATTACCGGCACGTCCAGCTCCCGAACCAGATCAGCCACGAAGATAAATGCATTGTCGAGCACGCAGACAACATAGACGGTCTTGCCCTGGAAGTCCCGGTTGATTTCGCGGCCCATCTCCTGCACGCGTTTTCTGATCTGGTCGGCGGACACGAGCGCGTTGGGATACTGCCGGCTTAAGCTGTTGCTGGCCACTCTTTCGCCCCTTACTGCTGCAACTTAGTTTCCAGAATCAATACCGCTTGATCGGACTGCGCGATGAAGGCGGCAGAAGCCGGGAACCCGCGCATCCAGACGATCTCTCCAGCACTCTCAACTACTGGCCACGACTTGCGGTCGGCTGGGGAAATCTGCCGGCCCAAACGCGCTGTCTGGAGCAATTCCTTTACCTTCTTCCGGGATTTAGTGTGCACCGGGAAAAAGGTGTCGCCCGCACGCCAGTTCCGCACAATCAATTCCTGCGCCAGACGCTTCCGATCAAGCATGAAAGAAGAATTATAACTTGACGTCCGGCTGTCAGTGATTAGTTCCGCCCGCACGATGGCCCCAATCTCCGGGACTTCCACCTGCCCCGGGACCGCCAAGGTATAGCGATAGTCGGCCGCCGGCTCGCGTTGGATGCGCGCAAGTTGCAACTCGCGGAATGAACGAGTGCTCACCAACTGATGCGGCAGCTCAATCGTCGTTCCACGTGCATTGTCGGCGCCCAGGTCCAGGAGTTGGTCGACATGCTTGAACTCGAGCGCCACGCCGAAATGCTCGCCCATCGCACGCACCAACCGTCTCCGTGCCGCCAGCGGAATCCCCGTTAGGGCAGCCAGATCCACAGCAAGCGCTTCCGACTGGCCGGCGCTTCTGCCTCCGCCACGCGTGGGTTTGCCCTCGCGCACCAGGCGGGAGAACAGGACCGCAGTCTCCTGCTCCCAATATTCTTCCTCGGCCCGCGCGACTTCCCCGAGATCAGCCAGTGTATGGCGAATGCCTGGGTTGTAATTCTGCTCCAGCAACGGCAGCAGTTCATGTCGCACGCGATTCCGCGTATGGGCCAGGTCGCGATTGGTTGCGTCTTCCCGCCAGGGCTGATTCAGTGAAGCGAGGTAGCTCTCGACTTCACTTCGGCTAACGCCGAGCAGAGGTCGCACCAGGAATTTCTCGCGCTGCCACGGAGCAATGCCGGCTAGACCGCGCGTGCCGGAGCCGCGTACCACACGCATCAGGATGGTTTCCGCCTGATCATCGAGCGTGTGCGCGGTCGCGATTTTGTCCGCCTTGCCGCCAGCGATCAACTCCGCGAACCACCGATGCCGCAGTTCGCGGGCCGCCGTTTCCAGGCTGGACTTGTTTCCCTGCGCATGGGCAGGAGTGCTGCCCGAATCGGCATGGAACTCCAGCCCCAGCGATTCCGCCAGCGCTTTGGTGAAAGACTCGTCAGCATCGGAGTCCGCGCCCCGGATTCCGTGATTAAAATGCGCGACTGAGAGTACGACTCCCAGTTCGCTCCGCAACTCCATCAAAGCCCGCAGAAGTGCTACCGAGTCCGCCCCCCCGGAGACAGCAACGGCAATCCGGTCCCCGGGCTGGAGCAACCGGTGCTCGCGAATGTACCCTTTGACCTTCTCAATCACGAGTCAATACTACTGCTTTAGACACCAAATCGCCCTCAGGCTGGTAGGACCATCTCGTAAAGTTGTTATACTTTTTACCCCTTATGAAAGTCGTAGCTGTCATCCCCGCCGCCGGACTAGGCACTCGAATGGCGCCTCCGGGAAAAAAGGGTCTGCCCACCAAGCAGTTCTTCGAGATCCATGGGACCCCGATCATCATTCATACCTTGCGCATCTTTGCGCGCAACCGGCAGATCACACATATTGTCGTTGCATTGCGCAAGAACGAGATCGAGCCTTTTCGCAAACAACTGGAAAAGGAGGGTATGGCCGATAAAGTCCAGGTCGTGCAAGGTGGCGACCACCGCCAGCAATCCGTGGCCAACGCGCTGGCCAGCCTGAAGGCCGCGCCCGATGATATTGTCCTGGTGCACGATGCAGTTCGGCCGTTCGTGGACGACGAAATCATTGCCAATGTGATCCGCGAAGTGGAAAAACACGGTGCCGCAATCGCGGGTCTGCCGGCGGTCGACACCATCAAACAGGTCGACCGCGCCGCTGAAGGCGCCATCATCACGTCCACCATCCCGCGCGAGCGTGTGGTGCAGGCACAGACGCCGCAGGGCTTCCGCTATGCGCTGATCAAGCGCGCTTTTGATAGCGCAATAGCCGACGGCTTCACCGGCACCGACGAAGCCTCTCTCGTCGAACGCATCGGCGAAAGCGTATGGGTGGTCATGGGCTCGGCAAGAAATTTGAAAATCACAACACCGGGAGACATGAAACTGGCGGAGTTTTTGATGGAGCAAGGTAAGGAAGATACGAACCTGGCAGGATAAATTTCTACCGCGGATGAACGCGGAAGGACGCGGATAATGCAAGAAATCGATTCGGTACTCTTACATCCCGAGCTGACCGAGAAGATTATTGGCGTCTACTACGATGTTTATAACGAAGTCGGTCACGGGTTTCTTGAATCGGTCTACAGTGATTCCATGAAAATAGCCCTGATCGAAGCTGGGCTGTCGGTGCTTCAAGAAGTTTCGATACCCGTCTACTTTCGCGGACAGGACGTCGGAAAGTTCAAAGCTGATCTATTGTCGAAGGCTGCATTTTGCTAGAACTCAAGGCTGCGCAAGCCCTGGATCGTTCACATGAAGCGCAAATCATGAATTATCTTCGCGCCACACAACTTGAAGTCGGCCTGCTCCTGAATTTCGGCGCGATAAGGCCGCAATTTAAGCGCTTTGTCTTTGCAAATTCAAATAAGAAAATCCGCGTTCATCTGCGTTCATCCACGGTAGGTCACTCATGAGAATTGGTTACGGCTGGGATTCACATGAATTCAAACGCGGCGTTCCCTTGAAGATTGGCGGAGTAGAGCTTCCTCACACGCATGGCCTTTTCGGCCATTCCGACGGCGATGTTCTTCTCCATGCTCTGACCGATGCTTTGCTCGGAGCTGTTGCTGCCGGAGATATTGGCAGCTACTTTCCGCCGAGTGATCCTAAATGGAAGGGTGCTGATTCCGTCATTTTTCTGGAAGAAGCGCTCAAACAGGTACGCAAGGCTGGATTTACCATCGCCAACGTGGACTCCACATTGATTCTGGCTGAGCCGAAGATTGGTCCACACAGCGCCAGGATCCAGGCACGTGTGGCGAAGCTGCTGGGCGTAAAGCCCGGACAGGTTGGGATAAAAGCCAAGACACCGGAAGGCATGGGAACCGACAACGCCGCAATTGCGCATGTGGCAGTGTTGCTGGAACCAGCAACAGGTCCGGGTAGGCCAGCGAAGAAGAAACGGGCTCGCTCAAAGAAAGCAACAAGAAGATAGCCTGTGTTGGCCTCGGTCTTTTGTTCCATTGATCCCCTTCAATATTGTTGCTAATCTTAGCCGCTCGATTGTAAGTCCAATTTCCCTTCCGGCGGTTTTTATGAAAAGACTGGTCTGCGCTCTTCTTCTGGTTGGTGCTTTGTCTGTCAGTGTTGTTGCCTGGGCAAGCAGTCCACTTCTGCTGCAAAAGCCAACTCTTTCGAAAACACACATCGCGTTCTCTTATGCAGGCGATCTCTGGCTGGTGCCGCGCGAGGGTGGCGAAGCGCGTCTGCTCACCAGCGGTAGTGGTTTCAAAACTGATCCTGTCTTTTCGCCCGACGGCAGCAAGATCGCTTTCACCGGTGACTACGATGGCAACGTCGATGTCTACGTCATTCCCGCGACGGGTGGCGTGCCACGTCGTCTGACACACCATCCCGCCGTGGATGAGGTAATCGGCTGGTCGGCGGACGGCAAGCAGGTCCTCTTTCGTTCCGTCCGCAACAGTTATTCGCGTTTCGACCGCCTCTTTACCGTGCCTCTGGAAGGCGGGCTGCCTCGCGAACTCCCGCTGCCTATGGCCGAGTTCGGCGCGTTTTCGCCTGACGGCAAACACATCGCATATGTGCCAGTTGACAATAACCGCCGGCTGTCAGCTATTGGATGGAAGCGTTATCGCGGCGGCCGGGCCTCACGCGTGTGGATTGCCAACCTGTCGGACCTGAGTCTCGTCCAGGTTCCGCGCGAAACCTCGAATGATGGCAATCCCATGTGGATGGGCGAAAAGGTCTATTTTCTCTCCGATCGCAATGGACCGTTCAGCCTGTTTTCTTACGATTCCAAAAGCAAGAAAGTCGAACAGGCCCTGCCCGGCAATGGCGCGGACATCAAGTCCGCCGCAGCCGGCCCTGGAGCAATTGTGTACGAGCAATTTGGGTCGTTGAGCCTCTTCGATCCGGTAACCGGCAAGTCTAAGACGGTCTCTGTAACGGTGCCCGCCGATCTGCCCAATGTGCGTCCGCATTTCAAGAAAGTTGAAAGTGAGATCGAAACTGCCCGGCTTTCTCCCAGCGGAGCCCGCGCCGTGTTCGAAGCCCATGGCGAAGTCCTTACGGCGCCAGCCGAAAAAGGCGATATTCGCAACTTAACCAGCACACCGGCAGTAATGGAGCGTGATCCCGCGTGGTCGCCCGATGGCAAGTGGGTGGCGTATTTCTCTGATGAGTCCGGCGAGTACCAGCTCTTCCTCAAGAATCCTGACGGCATGAGCGAGCCCAAAAAAATCAGCCTGGGTGCGCAGCTGTCATTTTTCTACGGTCCCACCTGGTCACCGGACAGCAAGAAGATCGCATTTACTGACAAGCGGTTGAACCTTTGGTATGTGGACTTGGCCAAGGGCGCGCCGGTAAAGATCGATACCGACAATTACGATGCTCCCAACCGCAGCCTGGACCCGGTGTGGTCGCCCGACAGCCGCTGGGTCGCCTACACCAAGCGGCTCGTCAGCCACATGCACGCGGTCTTCGCGTATTCGTTGGAACAGGGAAAGAGTTTGCCACTGACCGACGGCCTCAGCGACGCGCGCTACCCGGCCTTCGATCAGAAAGGCCAGTATCTCTATTTCACCGCCAGCACCGACGCGGGTCCAACGACGGGATGGCTCGATCTTTCGAGCATCAATCGTCCTGTCACGCGTAGCGCGTACTTGATGGTGCTGCGCAAAGACCAGCCTTCGCCTTTGGCGCCTGAGAGTGACGAAGAAAAGGCCGGTGACGAGGTCAAACCTGATGCCGATAAGTCGGCCAAGGCCGACGACAAGCCCGAGGATCCAGCCAATCCTGAGGATCGCGCCATGGCGCAAGATGCTCGCGCAGCAAAATCGGGTAAAGCAGAAGCAGTCACGGTGCGTATCGACGCCGAGAACATCAGTCAGCGAATCCTCGCGTTGCCGATCCCGGCGCGCAGCTATGGCCAGCTTGTTGCGGGAAAGGCTGGGACGATATTTCTCGTGGAGGAACCCGCGGGTCCCGATCCGGAATTGCAGAATACTTTGTGGCGTTTTGATCTGACATCGCGCAAACCGGAAAAGATGATGGAAAACGTGGCTACTTTCAGCATTTCCTTCGACGGCAAGAAGATGCTTTACAGCAAAGGCCGCCGCCGCGCAACCAGGAAATGGTATATCGCTTCCGCCGTAGCGCCGGCCCGTGGCGACTCGCCCGCTGCCGGCAAGCCGGAAACACCGCTGAACCTTGCGCGCATGGAGGTCTTGATCGACCCACGCGGTGAGTGGAAACAAGAGTACAACGAGGTCTGGCGGATTGAACGCGACTTCTTCTACGATCCCGCGCTTCACGGGTTAAATCTGGAAGCCACCAGGAAGCGCTACGAACCTTACCTCGAGAGCATTGGCAGCCGCGCTGAATTCAGCTATCTGCTGTCGGACATGCTGGGCGAAATTACGGTAGGCCACATGTACATCCGCACGCCTGCCGAGCCGCCGTCCGAACAAGGCAAGGTCGGGTTGCTCGGCGCGGACTACTCCATTGCGGATGGCCGCTATCGTTTCTCGCACGTCTATCAAGGGGAAAACTGGAATCCGCAGTTGCGCGCGCCGCTCACCCAGCCCGGCGTGAACGTGCGCGAGGGTGACTATCTGCTGGCCGTCAACGGCAGAGAACTGAGCGGCGCCGACGAAGTATTCGAGCTGTTCGAAGGGACCGCCGACAAATCAACCGTGCTCAAAGTTGGACCAACCCCGGATGGCAAAGGCGCTCACAACGTCACGGTCGTTCCCATTGAATCTGAAACTGCACTGCGCAACCGCGCATGGATTGCCGACAACCTGCGCAAAGTCGACCAACTCAGCGGCCGGCGTATTGCTTACGTCTATCTGCCTGACACCGGGTTCGGCGGCTACACTTCGTTCAACCGCTACTTTTTCGCCCAGGTTGGGCGCGAAGGCGCGGTGATCGACGAGCGCTTCAACGGCGGTGGTTCGGCGGCGGACTATGTGATCGACTATCTGCGCCGTCCGCTGCAAAACTACTGGATGACCCGCGAAGGCCAGGATTTCACCACTCCAGTGGGCGCGATCTTCGGTCCCAAGGCGATGATCATCAACATGTTTGCCGGTTCGGGCGGCGATGCGCTTCCCTGGTACTTCCGCGACGCCAAACTCGGACCGCTGGTCGGCACTCGTACCTGGGGCGGACTCGTTGGCATCTACGATTACCCGGCGTTGATGGACGGCGGCTCCGTTACCGCTCCGCGCGTGGCCTTCTACAATCGCACTGGAGATTGGGACGTAGAGAACCACGGCGTGGCTCCGGATTACGAGGTGGAACAGACGCCGCAAGACTGGATGTCCGGCCGTGATCCACAGCTGGAGAAAGCGGTCTCTCTGGTGATGGATTCACTCAAGAAGAATCCGCTGCCGGTGGCGAAGCGTCCCGCATTTCCCAACTACAACAATGGTCAGCCTGCCGAGGGCACCCCTGCGGCAGCCGGCGGATCTTCATTACACAAACACTAACGTGGATACAAAAAGAACGGCGCCGCTTTTGCGACGCCATTTTCATTCTGTGATGGAACTTTGTCAGCTCCCGTAGGTCAACCAGATCCTTGCTGTCTCCAGCAGACAGATGAAGATGCCAATCCCGAAATAGAGATTGCCCGCACCGCTGTCGCTGAGCGGCTCGGGCAGTCTGATGCCGCGTCTGCGGAAATAGCCATCGAGCACGCGCTCTTGCTCCATCACCTTGATGGCGAGCGGGCGGTGAAATATTGCGATCAGCAGTCCCAGCAGCAAACGTGCGAGTTCCACGGTCATAGTGAATCGAGTCTAATGGTGCCACCGGACGGGGCAAATCGGTAGAAATACCTAGTAAACGGAGGAAAACCGCGCCTGTATGGGCTTAAGTGCGTGTTAAACTTGAAATAGCCCTTCATGAATGCTGATCTCGCCAAGCTGATCGAACTCGAAAAGGTGGACCACGAAATTGCCCGCCTCACGGAAGAAGTGGCCGCGCTGCCCCGCCGCGTCGCGCTGATTGAAGAGCGCCTGGCCGAACACAAGGCCGAAATCGAAAAAGCCAAGGCGGCGATCAAGAGCAACGAAGCCAGCCGGCGGAAGCACGAATCCGATATCCAGGGCTTCCAGCAGAAAATCGTCAAGTATCGGGAGCAGTCCTCGAGCGTCAAGACCAACGACGAGTATCGCGCCCTGATGCACGAAGTGCAGTTCGCCGAGAAAGAAATCAGCGGCTGCGAAGACAAGATCCTGGAGCTCATGATCCTGCTTGAAAGTGAAGAGAAGGCGCTCAAGGCTGCGGAAGCACACTTGAAGACCGAAGCCGCCGAAGTCGAGAAAGAAAAAGCTGAGGCGCATACCCGCACCGCGGACGACGAAAAGTTGCTGGCTGAATTCAGCGAAAAACGAACGCAGTTGCGCTCCGGCGTGAATGACAGCGCCCTCGCACACTATGATCGCGTGCTGCGGCAGCGTAAATCAGTCGTGGTGGAAGCGCGCGGACAAAAATGTATGGCCTGCTTTGTGATGATGCGTCCTCAAACATGGGAAGAAATACGCACCAACGAGCAAATCATTACCTGCAGCTCCTGCGGACGCATGCTCTATTACGATCCGGCGAATGAGCCGGTGGCCGAGCCTCCGAATCCAAAGAAGAGGGCCAAAGCGCGATCGGTCGCAACCGAAGAAGCCGAAGCTCCCGCGGAGACTGAATCCGCTCCCGCTCCTTAACCGTTCCTATATCTTGCTCTCTGATGCCAGACCCAATTTTTCCGGAAGTCACAATCAGCGCTCGCGCGGCAGCACGTTTGCGCGCGGGACACCTTTGGGTCTACACATCCGACGCCAGCAGTGACAGCGGCGCACAGCCCGGCTCATTGGCCTACGTGGTCGATCCGCGCAAGGAGCGGCTGGGCACCGCGCTTTACAGCAGCAGTTCGCAGATCAAACTGCGTTTGCTCACACGCGACCAGCTTAAGTCAGAGGAGCAGTTTCTTCAGTTGGTCCGCGAACGCATTGCAGCCGCTCTCGACTACCGGAAGATGGTGGTGAAGGATTCGGACACGTGCCGGATCGTCTTCAGCGAAGGCGACTTGCTGCCTGGGCTCGTCATTGACCGTTACAACGACATCTACACGCTGCAAGTCCTCACGCAGGCGTGGGACCGGCCCGAGCGCAAAACTACAGTCTTTAAGGCACTACAAGAACTGGCGCATGCAGAGAACATTGCTGAGCGGACCGATGAACGCATCCGCGAGTTGGAGAGTCTTCCGGCGCTGAAAAATGGAATGCTGCTCGGCGCCAAGAACGCCACCGTTGTCACGATGAATGGTGTGCGTTTCCAGTATGACGCCCTGAGCGGACAAAAGACCGGCGCATTCCTCGATCAACGGGAAAATTACGCAGCCGCGGCAGGGTATGCTCGCGGGACCGCACTGGATGTCTGTACATATCAAGGTGGATTTGCCCTGCATCTGGCGCGCGTCTGCGAGCACGTAACGGCACTCGATATCTCGCGCGAAGCGCTGGAAATCGCCGAGCAGAACGAGAAGCTGAACGCGTCCGTCCACAAGAATGAGATTGAATGGATTGAAGCCAATGCCTTCGATCTGCTGAAGGACTATGCGAACGCCGGCCGCCAGTANGACGTCATCGTCCTCGATCCACCGGCCTTTGCCCGCACCAAACGCAATCTGCCCGCTGCTCTGCGGGGGTACAAGGAACTGAATCTGCGCGCACTCAAAATGCTGCGTCCCGGCGGGACACTCGTTACCTGCTCGTGCTCATTCCACATGGACGAGCCGGAGTTCATGCAGATGCTCACGGCGGCAGCACAGGACGCGCGTCGCTACATCACAGTAATGGAGAGCCGCGCACAGGCCAAGGACCACCCGATTCTTCTGGGTGTTCCGGAAACCCATTACCTCAAGTGTGTCATTGCTTCGGTGCGTTGATTTCGTTCGACTGCTTTACTTCGCAGGCGCGCCATCTGAGTTGAAAATGTCCGCCGCCACTTTCCACGATCCATCAGCCTGCTTCTTCCACACGGTGACGTACTTGCCCTTGTCGGTGACCGGCTGGCCTGACGCATCGTTGTAGCTCAGCTGGTAAGTTCCGCGTGTGTAGCCCAGATCGCCCGATTTTGCTGCCTCGGCGACGTCCGGACTCCACGTCAGCTTGAAGCCGGGTAGCGCGAAGAAACTCTCGAAGACCTTACGGATGGCAGCGGGNCCCGTTGCGATCGGCGCATTGGGCGGCAGCATTGAGCCATTGCTGGCGCAGACCGCGACGGACCGATCCAGGTCTTTCGCCGCGACCGCTTTTTCCCATTGCTGATCTGCTGCACGAAGCGCGGCTGCGTCCTTGGATTCAGCCAGCGAACTTCCAAAGGCGAGCAGCACGAACACTGAAATCAAAAACAGCGCACGACCTGTCGACTCTCTCATGCGAATCCCCTCCTTGGATAAACCGCTACAGCCTAACATGCGAACAGAGGACGCAAAAGAACTTTTGCGAGCGAAATTATCGATGTAAACATATGAAAATAAATGAAATAATATTAATTGACAATATATCACTCATATTTTATGCTTCTGTTGAAGCAAGTTAAGCATCAAAGCAACTGAAGGCCATTAAACTAAGAAACTTCATTGGAGGAATAAACCATGACTTTGATTACCCGTTACGATCCCTTCCGCGAGTTGGTGACCCTGCAGGACCGCGTGAACAGCCTGTTTGAGGGCTTTTCTGACGTTAGCGGCAAGGAGCAGCTGGCTGCGGGAACCTTCGTTCCGCCGGTGGATATCTATGAAGACGAGCAGAACCTCGTGCTCAAGCTGGAAATCCCGGGCGTGAATGAGGAAGACCTTCAAGTCAGCCTGGAGAACAACCTGCTCACCGTGAAAGGCGAGCGCAAGTTCGAAAAAGAGGAGAATGAAGAGAACTTCCACCGCATTGAGCGCCGGTTCGGCACGTTTACCCGCACCTTCCGGATGCCCAACACCGTGGACAGCGACCACACCTCCGCCAGCTACGACAAAGGAATTCTGAAGATCACGCTGGCCAAGCGCGCAGAAGCCAAGCCAAAGCAGATCAAGATCGGCGCCGGCCAGCAGACCCTGCAACAGTAAGGCCGGCAAGAATTATCCAGCGGGAGATGGCGTTTTCATCTTCCGCTTTTGTCTTTGAGACAATATCGGCGTGCGATAGGCTGGCGTCTTCTTTCTGAAACCCCGAAGCGTAGCGAGGGGTCCATACCTTCATAGACGCTTTATGGGACGCAAAGAAACAGAACTTTCCAGGCCAATCGACTTTTGCCCGGGGATATAGACTCCTCGCTGCGCTTCGGGGTTTCAGAAAAGCATCAAATCCTTCGTCTTGCGGGGCATGAACTAGGGAGAGAAGCACATGGCAATTCGTTGGGACAAACTCACAACCAAGTCACAGGAAGCGATTCAGCAGGCGGGTGAAATCGCCGCGCAGAACGGCAATCCTGAATTGCTGCCTGTCCACCTGTTGGCAGCGCTGTTGCAGGACCGCGAAGGGATCGTGAACGCAGTGCTCTCGAAGCTGGGTGCGAATCCGGCCAGTGTGGAGACGCAGGCCATGGAGCGCATCAATCGCCTGCCCAAAGTCTCGGGCGGAAGCGCGCAGCCACAGCTCTCCAACTCCATGCAGCGCATCCTCGACCAGGCATTCAAAGAAGCCGACAAATTCAAGGACGAATATGTCTCTACCGAGCACCTCTTGCTGGCCATGGCGCAGGACAAAGACAAAGCCAACGAAGCCCGCCAGATCCTCACTGCTGCCGGCGTGCAATACGACGCCATTCTCAAAGCGCTGACTGCTGTCCGCGGGTCGCAGCGCGTGACCGACCAGAATCCTGAAGGCAAATACCAGGCGCTGGAGCGCTATGCCAAAGACCTGACGGAGCTGGCGCGCCGCGGCAAGCTTGATCCCGTGATCGGCCGTGACGAAGAGATCCGCCGCGTAGTGCAAGTGCTTTCGCGCAGGACCAAGAACAATCCTGTATTGATCGGCGAGCCTGGAGTCGGTAAGACAGCGATCGTAGAAGGTCTGGCCCAGCGCATCATCTCCGGCGATGTGCCGGAGCTCCTCAAAAACAAGCGTGTGGTGGCGCTCGACCTTGGTTCTATGCTGGCCGGAGCGAAATACCGTGGTGAGTTTGAAGACCGCCTCAAAGCTGTGCTCAAGGAGATTGAAGATTCCAACGGCCAGATCATCCTGTTCATTGACGAGTTGCATACGCTCGTTGGCGCGGGCGCGGCGGAAGGAGCCATTGACGCCAGCAACATGCTGAAACCGGCGCTGGCCCGCGGTGAGCTTCGTGCCATTGGCGCGACCACGCTGAACGAATATCGCAAATACATCGAAAAGGACGCGGCGCTGGAGCGCCGCTTCCAGATCGTGTTTGTGGGCGAACCCACGGTTGAAGACACCATCTCCATTCTGCGCGGCCTGAAAGAGCGTTATGAAGTCCATCATGGCGTGCGCATTAAGGATTCCGCGATCGTGGCCGCGGCCACGCTTTCGCACCGCTACATCACCGACCGCTTCCTGCCCGATAAGGCCATTGACCTGATCGACGAAGCGGCGGCTTCTTTGCGCATACAGATCGACTCCATGCCTACGGAAATCGATCAACTTGAGCGCCGAGCGACGCAGTTGGAAATCGAGCGCCAGGCGCTCAAGAAAGAAGACGATCCCAACTCGCGCGAGCGGCTTTCCGCGGTTGAACGTGAGCTGGCGCAGATTCGCGAGCAGGCCAACACTCTGAAAGTCCGCTGGAAACAAGAGAAGGAGCTCATCACCAAGATCCGCCAGCTCAAAGAGCGTATCGAGCAGTTGAAGATTGAAGAGCAGCAGGCGGAGCGCACTGGGAACCTCGAGCGCGTGGCCGCGATCCGTTATGGCGAACTGCGCCAGGCAGAGACGGAGCTGGCCAAGCTGAGCGCCGAAGCCGACAAGCACCAGTCCCGCATGCTGAAAGAAGAAGTAGACGAAGAGGACGTAGCCAAGATTGTCTCGAAATGGACCCGAATTCCCGTCTCCAAGATGCTGGAAGGCGAGGTCAAGAAGCTGGTCAGCATGGAAGACCGGCTGCGTCAGCGGGTGGTGGGACAAGACCAGGCACTGGAGCGGGTTGCGAATGCCATACGGCGCTCCCGTGCGGGACTTGGCGATCCCAACAAGCCCATTGGGTCGTTCATCTTCCTGGGTCCCACGGGTGTAGGAAAAACTGAATTGGCGCGCGCCCTTGCGGAGTTTCTCTTCGACGATGAACACGCCATGGTGCGGATTGACATGTCCGAGTACATGGAAAAGCACGCAGTGGCGCGGCTGATAGGCGCGCCTCCGGGATACGTCGGCTACGACGAGGGTGGACAGCTCACCGAAGCGGTACGCCGCCGTCCNTACAGCGTGATTCTGTTCGACGAAATCGAAAAAGCGCATCCGGACGTATTTAACATCCTGCTGCAAATTCTCGACGACGGCCGTCTGACCGACTCCAAGGGCCGCACCGTGGACTTCAAGAACACTGTGATCATCATGACCTCGAACATCGGCGCCAGCTACCTTCAGGCGGAAGGCGTGAGTTCGGCCGAAGCGTTTGCCGAGGCCACGGAGCACGTGATGGAAGCCCTGCGCCAGCACTTCCGTCCTGAGTTCCTCAACCGCGTTGACGACATCATCGTCTTCAGCCCGCTGGGAGAAGAGCAGCTCACGCATATTGTTGAGTTGCGGCTGGACGATCTGCGCAAATTGCTGGCCGATCGCAAGATCACGATTGAACTCACACAGCCGGCCAAGGAATTGCTCTTCCTTGAGGGCTATGATCGGGCCTATGGTGCGCGCCCGTTGAAGCGTGCAATCCAGCGACTGATCCAGGACCCCTTGGCGCTCAAGATACTTGAGGGTGAAATCCATCATGGCGATCACGTGATTGTGGATGCTGATGTCCACAATCGCAAGATGATCTTCACCATAAGCGGACGCTCTGAGGAAGTACCGGCTGGGCAGCCGCGAAAGTCCAGAAAGTAAACGCTGACGAAACCAGCTTGAGGACGCCCCAGTCTCCTAGCCATGGCAAGAGGAATGCCCAATAGAGCGCGATTTCCTCGCGCTATTGGTCCTTTGAGCTATCGATTTGCAGACGGATTGGAGCTTTTGGCTAACTTCCGTGGAACACCATCAGTGCTCCTGACCGCGATTTCAGGGGCTCTGGCCCAGGCTGCCGGACCCGCATTTTTACTATGCGGAAGCTTAGTTGCCGTGTATCTGCTATGATTGGAATTGAGTTTTTGAGTGTCCACGCATCGGATAGACACGACGCTGCTTCAACCGCCTGCCTATTTCTGCCTGAGAACAATCCATGCCTAAACTCGCATTTGAGAAGGAAAGAAAATGAAGAAGATCTTTGTCGGCAACTTCGCTTTTAGCATGACGGAAGCGGAGCTTCG
>JGI25616J43925_10000146_pt1 | contig 22106 bp, 19 predicted proteins | sample GraSoi2013_100cm_FD_43925 | JGI IMG/M metagenome (IMG submission 43925) | reverse complement strand
TCCTTTGTATATAAAACTCAAACCGGGCTAAAAGTTGTCGTTGCGACAACAGACTCGTCGCGCTCCGGATGTAGTCTCATCTATTCTGTTTCTGACTACAATATATATACGGAGATTAGACCCAATTAGTTGGAAGAAAGAATATTTGCCGCTCTTATGCTACATTTCCTTGTTTCTTTAGCTGCAATTGATATGATAACGTGATATGCTATAACTTGCATTTAATCGGCAAATGCGCATAATTTATTGCACAGGCATGTAACACAATTGAGACAGAAGGAAATAACTACATGGCATATTTCCTGGCTAAGACAGACCCCAAAACCTATTCCATTGAGAATTTAGAACATGATAAAGAAACCACCTGGGACGGAGTACGTAATGCCCAGGCGCTACGCATAATCCAGGCTATGCGACCCGGCGACGAAGTATTAATCTATCACAGTACGAGTGACGCTGCCATTGTTGGCCTGGCGCGCGTTAGTTCAGAGCCACGTCCAGATCCCAAAAATAGCAAGAGTTGGGTAGTGGATATGGCTTTTGTACGCCGTTTCACGCAACCGGTGACCTTGCGTGAAATCAAAGATAGCCATCTCTTTGATGACTGGAGCCTGGTTCGTCAGAGTCGCCTTTCGACCATGACGGTTCCCGAGAGCGTAGTGGTATGGCTCAGAGAGAAAAGGCTTCTTTAAGCACACGTTGAGCCGCTGCAAATACTACCTGATTGAAGAGGGTGTGCTATGAGACGTCACTTGTCTCATAGCACACCCTCTTTTCGTCTGCAGAGAGAGCCAGGCTTCAGAAAGAAGCAACGATGGATTGGAAACTACGGTTCAAAAATGCTATGATGGCTGTGAGATTGGTACGGCTTACAAACTTGTAAAAGAGGAAGATCACACTATGGACAACACTGCGTGGTGGTATATTAATGGGCGCTGGGTGCATCCTCAAAAAGCTGCCCTTTCGATCAACGATGTCGCCGTTCTACGTGGCTACAGCGCATTTGAATCNTTGCGTACCTATGATCGCCGTCCGTTTCACCTGGATGAGCACTTGCAGCGCCTCTACCATTCGGCGGAACTAATCGAGTTAGAGATTCCCTGGTCACGCGAACATATAACGGCTATCATTCAGGAGATCATTGCGCGTAATCCATATAGACATGCCGCTATTCGTCTGCTTGTTACTGGTGGGGCGACTGAGGATAGTATCCTGCCCATTGGCAAGCCCGTGCTGGCCGTTCTGATAACACCACTGGGTGAACGGGATATGCAGCGATTTGCCCAGGGTTATAAGCTGATCACGACAAGCTTACAGCGTATTACNCCTGAAGCAAAGACGACCAGTTACCTGGCAGCGATTCGCGCCTTGAAGGAGGCGACGCGACGCGACGCTATTGATGCCTTGTTTGTGAATGAACAAGGACATGTCTTAGAGGCCACTCGCAGCAACTTTTTTATTTTTCGTGGTGATACGCTGATCACCCCTCACTCGGGTGTATTGATTGGTATTACGCGAAACGTTGTACTTGCCTTAGCTCAAGCGCGCTTCTCAATAGAGGAGCGCTCTATTCTGCTTGCGGAGTTAGCATATGCAGACGAAGCCTTTATCACGTCTTCATCCAAAGAGATTGTGCCCGTCGTTCAGATTGATGACCTTGTCATTGCTGATGGGAAACCGGGGCCACGAACATATGAATTGGAACAGCGTTTTATCNCGATGATTGAGCANGGAACATTCTAAANTTGCTTTCACTTATGGACAAAAGTTTCTCCGACTGTTGAGAAACAGTCGGAGAAACTTTTGTCAGGAACGTATTACCTATGATGCAAGAGCCGCAGTTCTGGCATCATATTTCAACTGACAGATGATTGAGCTGCCTGTGAGGCGGAAGCAACAGTAGTGAAAGCATCCTCGAAGATATTCAGGCCTTGTTCCAACTGTTCATCAGTAACACACAGCGGTACGAGCACGCGTACAACATTATCGTACATTCCAGCCTTAATCAGCACAAGGCCGCGGCGATGAGCGGCGGCCAATACATCGGTGGCTGCCTGGGCATCTGGCTCCTTGGTGGTGCGATCTTTGACCAATTCCATTGCGACCATACCACCCAGTCCGCGCACATCACCGATAATTGAGAACTGATCTTGTAGTTTCAAGAAGCGTTCGGTAACAAGTCTTCCCACCTCGCGTGAACGGGCCGCGTAATCCTCTTGCTCGTAAAGATCAAGTACGGCCAGGGCTGCCGCACAAGCTACGGGGTTGCCGCTGTAGGTCCCTCCCAGCGTTCCTGGCGGGGGAGCATCCATGATTTCAGCGCGTCCCACTACTCCACTAATGGGCATGCCCGCACCCATGGATTTGGCGATAATCATTATATCAGGTGCAATGCCGTCATGCTGAACTGCGAACATCTCTCCTGTGCGGCAGAACCCGGATTGAATTTCATCCGCAATCAGCAGAATACCATGCTGCTCACAGATTGCCTTGAGTCTTCGCAGGAAGCCTGGAGGGGCAAACATAAAACCGCCCTCGCCTTGCACCGGTTCAATAACAATCGCAGCAACTTGATCTGGGGCAACTTCTCCTACAAACATTCTCTCAAGTTCCTGCAGACAGAACTCGGAAGCTTCTTGCGGACTCATATTCATGCGGTATGGATAGGGAAATGGTGCCCTGTAGACTTCTGGCGCATAAGGACCAAAGCGGTACTTATAAGGTTTGACTTTAGAAGTCATGGTCATGGTCATTAAGGTACGCCCGTGATAGGCGTTATCAAAGGTGATAATGCCCTGTCGTCCGGTAGCAAAACGAGCGATCTTGACGGCATTTTCAACAGCTTCCGCACCACTGTTGAAGAAAATGGCTTTCTTGGTGAAATCACCTGGTACGATGTTCACAACNCGTTCAGCGAGCGCAACATATGGTTCGTACATCATGACGCTAAAACACGTATGCGTAAAGTTAGCTGCCTGATCCGCAATGGCTTTTGTGACTTCTGGGCGAGCATGCCCAATGTTCATGGCACCAATGCCACCAGCGAAGTCGATATAGCGATTACCATCTACATCTTCGATAATAGCTCCATCAGCTTTAGCCGCAAATACATTCATCGTAGATGAAACGCCGCGTGCCACAAATTGCTGGCGCCGGGCCAACAATTCACGCGATTTCGCTCCTGGAAGATCGAAATGAGAGATGCTGTCAGACATAGATAGCCTCCTGAAAAAGAAAAACGAAAAATATATAGAGGTTATATTTATACCCTCTTGCCTCATTCTACCATATTCAAGAGATGAGAAGAACGACCAATCCAGTCCATATCAACCGGCCATAGTCAGATGGCCCTGCCTTTCGATGCAAAGAAATGCTGTAATATGCTATTGCTCTGTATGCCCTGGAAGGAATATATTATATTGGTGGAAAGAAGCAGAGGGTACGGAAAGCAGATTGAATAGGCAAAATAGAAAAGAGTTTCCTTATGGAGCAATCAGTTGTTGATACGGGTGTAAATGGCTCTGCTTATGAGAGTCCTGTACAAGCATACCGAGAAGAACGCAGACTTCGCCAGGCGGGGGCATGGATAATTCTCTACTTACTATTGCAAGCACAGCTTGGTCTGGCATGGGATCGTGAGTGGCATGACCTGGTTGGACGTGATCAGTTCTGGATCCCACCGCACATCATGATGTACTCAGGATTAGGTGGAGTAGGAATCGTGGCTCTGGTGCTTATATTGGCCGATACCCTCCGCTACCGGAGAAGAAAACCAGGTGTCGATGATGGTTCGACGGTTCACATTTTCTGGGTGTTTCATGCGCCGCTCGGTTTTTTAATGGTTGGCTTTGGTGCATTCACCGATCTCCTTGCTGCTCCGTTTGATAACTACTGGCACCAGCTGTACGGCATCGACGTCACTCTGTGGTCTCCCTTTCACCTCATGGGATCGATCGGCGGGGTACTCGCCGGCTTAGGATCTGTCTATATCTTCGCGTCTGAAGCAAGCATTGAACGTCAAACCCCAGGTTCACACGATCACTTCCTGGGTCTTAAGGGATCAGAGTGGGGTGTGGTCATATTGCTTGCGGCATTCATTGAACTCACCTTGCCGTCCTTGACTGCTTTTATTCCTGTTCCTCTTGGTTCTGTGCAGCTTTTAACCTACCCTCTTATCCTTACAATTGCCGTATGCGGCAGTCTCTTTGGGGTAGTTCAAACTATACGTAAGCCAGGCATCGCCAGTATTACTATTACCATTCTCTGTGTAGAGGCATTATTCACCCAACTCTTTGTTCCCTGGGCGCTTGACTATATTGTCCCACGTTTTGGATATACCTTTCGTTTCGCAGGGCGTGATCCTAGCTTTAATACCACCCTGATAATCCTTCCACTGATTTTCTTTTTATCGGCTTTTCTGGTAGATGGATTGAGCTATTGGCAGCGCCTTAGAAAGGGGACAGTACAAGACTCGTTGCGAGGAGTCATGATCATAGGCATGTTGATGACCCTGCCTTTGCTGGTGTTCCCATCACTGATCGTCCAAATGCTGCTGCAAGGAATACATGCCTCCGTTCCACCAGATGTTATCCATGTGCTCGGACCAGACTGGCTGGATACCCTGGTAACTCTTCCGGTCACGCTTCTCCTGGGTGCGATAATTGCGATGTTGGCATCCTCATTAGGAGATATCTGGCACCTGAGTCGACAGTAATTCGGAAAGAAGAGAGAGAATCTTATGCATTTGCGATGGATAGCCATATTCGGAAGTGGTATTGTTGTTCTACTGCTCCTGGTACTTCTATTGGTCCTGGGAAAACTACCAGGGAGTGGACAGGCACAACAAAAGCCAGCGCGCAGCGAAACACTTACGGTTGGTCCCTATACAACCGTAGTAAATCTCTTTGAGAACCCACCTCAGGTTGGGAAGCCACTCGAGATCAGCATTGTTCCCCGTGAGCCCATACATCTTTCGGGGCAAATACAAGCGTTGCCCCGCGCAGGAACAAATTCCACGCCAACTCATGCCTCTCTTGTCGCTGACACGAATCAACCTGACACGCTGGTGGGTTCTCTTCAACTGCCAGTGCGTGGAGGCTGGCAGGTTGTGATCGAACTAGATGGGCCAAAGGGTCATGGCACAGCAAGCTTTGACGTAGATGCTATCGTTCCAAATGCACTTCCAGCCTGGTTAGGATGGTTTATTGGGCTTTCACCATTGGTTGGCTTCGCCTGGTTTATCTGGCACCAATGGCGTTATCGTCGCCGGTTGCTTTCCGCAGCACAGTCCTCCTGATGTTTGGAAGTAGTTATGTGAATAGCTACTTCTAGGCTGCTCCATTGAGCGGGACTGTATTATTATTACTACGGCGCAGACGTGCCACAGCTTCTTTNAAACGAGCTTCACTACGCACACCAAAACCGTGCAGGCCACGAATACGCTGCTGGTGGGCGGCCCACCAAAGCTTTTCAGGTGTATCGATGCCTAGCTCTTCATAGAGACGTATAGCGGTACGAGGACCGATATGCTCAATTGCCATGAGACGGCGCACAGCGGGCGGTAGGGATTGCATCCAGAGATCATTGTAAAAGGTCATCGTGCCCGTTTGCACAAGTTCCTTGATACGACCCCGTAAACGTTGCCCCAGTCCTGCTACAGGTAATTCCTCGCCACGGGCCAGGATTGTGGCTGCCGCTTCCGTCAAATCAAGCACACCTCGTGCTGCATTACGGTAAGCCTGAATGCGATACGGATTACTATTTTGAAATTCCAGCAGATCCGCGATACCGGAAAGAACCTCGGCAATCTGGCGGTTTGTTACTATTGGGCGCGCCTGCTCTTCAGGCTCCAAGCCTGGCAACGCTGGCTGCTCTACGTATTTGCTGCGCATATCCGGCAGCGTAGGGAGAATCTGTATTGTCTGGGTGAGCTGCATAATACTCATTATTGTCCAGCTCCTTTTCTTCAGGCTCCTTGCCTGACGAGATGGATAGGGTACAGTTAAGTGCTTCTATATCAAACAACGTGACGTCAAAAATGTCTATTAGTGTACAAATTACATTGAAATCATGTTCTAATTGTAACACAAGCTGCATGGAATGTCAAATTGCTGACAAGCAGGGCACCTTAAAAAGCTCTTGCGTACGACGTTACGTTATAGTTTGCAATCTTCAGATTCTAAACAAGCTAACAGTAATTATCTTCAAAATGTCGGAAGACCCAACATCATACAACGAACAGTCGTTGTGAGATACGTTATGGGGTACAAATGCAGTGCCGCGTGCATTCCCGGTCACGAGCGCCAGCGACTTGATGTTGTGAGCATGAAAGTGGCTGTAGCACGGATATCTTGTGACGATGAGCCAACCAGAACCTCAAATTCCCCGGCTTCGGCGACCCACTCGCGTGTCAGATCATCATAATAGGCTAACGCTTCACGGGCGATGGTGAATGTCACTGTTGTTTGCTCATTAGGCTCTAAAGGCACCTGCTTTGACGATCATGTTTAACAGGCGACGCATGCTCTCGTTGATGGTGGCTTCATCGACATCTTATATCCTCAGATGCTTGTCTTGAAAATGTTTATGCAGACTGGGCGATAGAGGATGGTAAGACAAGCTTACCACTGTTCTTGACCGGGGAGTTCGTTCATCCAGCGGATGTTTCTGCGGTATTTATTCCAGCGAGTCTTATCTTGCTCGTTCACCACCTTTTGCAAATCTAGGAGTTCGTCTCCCGAGAGCAGTTCTTCTGCCAGGACCATCAACTTTGCAACCTCATCTGCGATCTCTGCCCAGCGGTAAATCAAGCGCATCTGTTCCTGGTTTTCATCCAGCGTATCAATATGTGTAGCCAGACTTTCGGCTTCCTGAATCATCGTTTGCAATTCCTCACGTGAAAAGTCGCGGCTGTTTCTCATATTTTTATCTCTAGATATCTCAAGTCGGGAGTTTTAATGCTTACAGTATACACGATTGTATTGCTGGTTGCTCACTGCACCTTGTGAGCAAACTTGCATGGAGCTTACATTCATTTATATTGAAGCAAAGAGAGCTGTAGTTTAGCCTTGCTTGGTTCCGGTTACAGTCTTTGCAATCCCGTTATGCACGAACTAGCTAGACTGCTAGATCGCAATTTTACTGATGCAACATTTAAAAAGCTGTTTTCTACTAGATGGTCGATTAACTAAAATGTTTCCTATAGTCATATACTACCAAAAAAGAGGGGAAACTGACCCGTGACGACACGACGACACACATAACGCTTTCATGACACTTCCGGGGGTGAAAAAGAGGGAAAATAGGTAAGCTGTGTTTATCTGGATTGGCTATCTCGGCGGTCAGATCATGCATCCCGGAATTCGTCAACAATCGTTTCTCGCAGCTCCCATTATAGCATCTCACATTCGCGGCATCATACTGAGCAGGTAACCGTTTAGGTGGGCTTTAAGGAGAGTGACAAAGCTATCTACTTCTCGTCGGGAACAACATACCATGGCAGCCGTCTACCAACTTTTGCGCGCAGTTTCCAGGCAAGGGATTTAGGTGCCTCCTCCATAGCCTGGCGCAGCAAGTTAACCCCTGCCTCGACAAGATCTATCTCTGACTGGGAAAGGAGTGGCTGGGCTAAATCTACCAGTTTCTGTAAGTTATCGGATACAGTTGTGTACCAACCCCAGTCCTGACTTGTGATGCTCCTGATGACGTTAAGATCAATGATATCATGCCCCTCGCCAGTTCCCAGAGGATATTGTAATAAGAGACCTAGCACATCGGTAAGATCTTTATGATTGATATACACAACTTGCAGTTTTGTGAGAAGAAGATCTGCCAATGACAGGGTGAGAGGATCATGTGTAATTCGCTCTTCCAGGTCCAGGTTGTGGCACTGTTCAAATAGATGGATAAAAATGTCAACCTCTACATTATCTTTCTGAAAGACCATCCGTTTGTGCCCATGAAGTGCATTGAAATGGCGATCTCCCACGAAGCCCTGGGATGTCATTATCTCGGTTAAAGCCTTTTTAGCGCGCCGCGACACCGCCACGTCTATATCATGGTAAGTGCGAGCCAGTGGATCTATACGTACGCGAGGACTACGTAGGTAGATGGCAATGCCTCCTAGAAGACGGGCATCCACCTTCTTTTGCTCTACCTCTTCCATTAATTTGCGTGCCAACAGGACGGGCGGTTGTTCCTGCCCATCTAGCACTGTCTGTTCAGGTGTTTCTACGTCCATATTTTTAATTCCTGCTATCAGTTGATACGTCTCTACACCCTTTTCTCCCAATTCCAGGTGTAGTTACTTTAAGATTGTATCATAATAAGTTAGCGATGTATCATATTTGTAGGGGTGATGCGCATCCTCATGCTCTTACTTAAGAACTCAAGCCATGGCATAATCTCATTATGATATACAATGAGCACTGTTACTNCGTGATACGGAAAAGGGGTATAAAATCATGAATGTCGAAGAAGTAATGACAAGGAATGTTATTACGGTCGGAGTTGACCAGACCAAGCAAGAGGCCGCGCGCCTTTTGTCTCAACATCGCATCAGCGGTTTACCTGTCATCGACAATAACAACGTTCTCCTTGGTATTGTGACCGAGTACGATATCATCAGCAAAGAGGGACAAACAGTTGGTGACATCATGACTCATGGTATCATTAGCGTCACTGCCAATACGGACTTAGAGGAGGTACGCCATATCCTTGTTCACGAGCGCATCAAACGCTTACCTGTTATCGATCAAGGTCATTTGATAGGTATCGTGAGTCGAGGTGACCTGGTAAGAGAGGTAGCGACACGCTGGATCTGTCAGGTTTGTGGTGAAGTGTCGCATAGCGATGAGCAACCTACCAACTGCCCCCGTTGTGGCGCAAAAGGACTCGCTGAATCCCCTGAACCAGTACCTCCAGGTTCATAATACGCCATATGTATTGATGTCCCATAACGAAGTTAATGTGTGACGAAAAGAAAGGATCAGGAAGCATCTTGGACACGAGAAAGAAAAGGCAACAGACCGAGCGAACTGCTGTGTCCAATCACGACCAAAATCAGAAACCAATACCCCCGGGCGAAGACCAGAATACACTGCTTCAGTACTACTACCAGATGTTGCTTATTCGCCACTTTGAGGAAAAAGCGGGGGAGATGTATACCAAAGCCAAGATCGGTGGCTACTGTCATCTCAATCTAGGTGAAGAGGCGACAGTGGTCGGGTTCTGTACAGGTTTGGATGCGCAGGATTATGTGTACACGAACTATCGTGAACATGGCTATGCCATCGGGCGTGGTATCTCTGCTAACGCGGTCATGGCGGAGTTGTTCGGTAAGGAAACGGGCTGTTCACATGGTCGTGGTGGTTCCATGCATCTTTTTGACCTTGAGCGTCGCTTTATGGGAGGCTATGCTATTGTGGGGGGACAGTTGCCACTAGCTACAGGTGCAGCCTTTGCTGTAACCTATCGTGGTTCGCAAGAGGTCGTTGCCTGTCAGATGGGTGACGGTACGACTAACACAGGCGCATTTCATGAGTCACTTAACCTGGCCAAGATCTATCGCTTACCCATTATTTACTTCGTCGTCAATAACCAGTATGGAATGGGTTTGCGAGTGGAGCAAGGCTCTGCGGTAAGTGAACTATATCGCAAAGCCTGTGCCTACGATATGCGCAGTGAGCGCGTAGATGGCAATGATGTGCTAGCTGTACGTGACGCGGTGCGTAATGCAGCGCAGATCGCGCGTACACAACACGAACCTAGCTTGATTGAAGCTATCAGCTATCGTTTTCGTGGTCATTCTGTGGTTGATCCTGATCGCTATCGTGATCCGGCGGAAGTGCAAGAGGGACGTGGAAATGATCCTATTGCAGCCTTTGCTGCTCGTCTTATGGCCGCTGGTTTGCTAAATGAGGATAAAGCCCGTGAGATCGATGAACAGGCCCGCAAGGACGTCGATGCCGCGGTGCAGTTCGCCGATGAAAGTAATAATCCTTCGGTAGATGGACTGTTCGATTTCATCTATGCATCTGATGACGCTGGAGGGAAAGAGCAATAACTATGGCCGAGATAACATACCGTCAAGCACTNCACGACACGCTACGCGAAGAGCTCTTGCGCGATGAAAATGTCTTCCTAATCGGTGAGGAAATAGGTATTTTCGAGGGATCATATAAAATCACTGCTGGCCTCTTGAAGGAATTTGGCTCCAAACGGGTTGTGGATACACCCATTTGTGAGAACGGTTTTGTGGGTATGGCCACNGGTGCAGCTATGCTAGGTCTACGTCCCGTGGTGGAGATTATGACCATCAACTTCATTGTTCTCGCCATGGACGAAATCGTTAATCATGCCGCCAAGATTCACTACATGTTTGGTGGGCAGTGCCCTGTTCCTATGGTAATTCGTACACCAGGTGGAGGTGGTCAGCAGCTATCAGCTACTCATTCGCAGAGTCTTGAGGTTTGGTTCGCGCACGTACCAGGCTTGAAAGTTGTTGCTCCATCCAATCCGGCTGATGCCAAGGGGTTATTGCGAGCCGCTATACGTGATAATAACCCGGTAATCTTTCTTGAGAATCTAGCTCTCTATAATACGAAAGGTGAGGTACCTGCTGGAGAGTACGTAGAACCTATCGGTAAGGCAAAGGTAGCCAAAGAAGGTACTGATTTAACTGTGGTTAGCTACTCACGTATGGCAGCTATTGCTCTGGATGTAGCACGTCGCCTGGAACAAGAAAAGAAGCTGAACGTCGAAGTTGTAGATCTGTGTTCGCTGCGGCCCCTGGATCATACAACCATCATTAATTCAGTCAAAAAAACAAATCGTGCAATTATCTTTGAAGAGGATTGGCGTTCTTTTGGTGTAGGAGCTGAGGTCGCAGCAACCCTACAAGAGGAAGCCTTTGACTACCTGGATGCGCCCATCAAGCGTGTTGCGAGCCTTGAGGTACCACTACCATACTCTAAACCTCTGGAGATTGCGGCATTGACCGGCGCTAAGCAGTTAATAGAAGCAATCGACCAACTCACTCCGCGCAGGAGAAGGTAAGTTGTCCATTGTGAAGTGTTTCTGTTAAAATGATGCCATGATACAAAAGCGAAAAGATAATGAGGAAGACAAAATACGTTTAGATGGCCGTTCAGTACGTGAGAATGTGCTGGCAGCCGCTGTCCAACTGTTTGCTGAATTCGGATATCATGCAGCGCCACTGCGCGATATCGCACGTATAGCTGGTATTCAAGCAGCAAGCATTTACTATCACTATGCCAATAAAGAGGCTTTGTTGGTCGAAATCATGGAAACCCATATGCATCAATTGAATGCTAATCTGGAACGTATTCTACGCGAACAAAAAGATCCACATACACGTCTCTACGAGGCCATTGCCAATCATATCCACTTGCATACTCGCTACAAATCTGAGTTTTTTATTATTGACACCGAGATTCGGGCCCTCGATGGGAATAATCGCACCTATATTCTTTCCCTACGTGACCGCTATGAATCCCTTCTGCAAGAACTGCTACACGATGGTATGGAGCAAGGCGTCTTTCGTTCGAGTGATGTGAAGGTCTTATCCTATGCGATCATTGCCATGTGCACAGAGGTATCTACCTGGTTTCGTCCGAATGGTCGTCTGAGCGTCCAACAAGTCATCGATCTCTACAGTCAGATGATTGCCCAGGGAGTGCTGGTACAGTCAGCTTTTACTCTAACGCGGGAGGAAGCATAGTACCTCAGCGCCTTTCTTGTACAGAATAGCCCTCCATTGGGTATAATTGGCATGTTGTCCGCACGTTTGGAAAAGAGTATAATAGCCGGACTATTTTGCAACCAGCGTATTGCAGTGCTACTATCCTCTCTTAAAAGCATGCCAGTTTCTAATGAAGCTAATCCATGAGCGATAATGAGGAGAACCTTGTAATGGCAACATCGAACCGTATTTGCTTGCAATGCGGTACATCACTTGCTCCCAACGAGACAACTTGTAGCAAGTGCGGCGCACGTTACCCGAAGCCTTCTAACATAGATATCATGCAGCCTATGACAATACCAGGCCAGAGTACATTTTACCCTGGAACATCCCAGGTCGGATCAAGCCCATCAGCATTTAGTAATGCTCTTTACAATAATTCGCCATTCGGTATGGGAGAACAATCTTTGCCTCCCCTTACGCTGCCTAATGCTGAAGGTAGACCATCCTCACCAGACCCGGGTACGGTCATGACCATAGGTGACGCGGTACAGCAACCACTACCAACAGCAAATCCAAAACGCAAAGTGCCCAAAATCTGGCTTTTCCTGGTTGTGTTGCTGCTCATTTTAGGAGTAGTTGGGAGTAGTTTGTATTTCGTATTGAATAGAGGCAAGAGTAGCCCCACAACAAGTACAACTACCGGTCGTATAACCGCAACAAGTAGCGCTGGACCATCCCTATTCTCGGATAACTTTGCGGATAACAGTAAAGGTTGGAGTACTGGGAGTGGTAAAGGTTTTAGTAGTACTATTGGGAATAATACGATGGCGCTATCAGAAGCCAATCATAAAATCATAGATGAACCTATACCAGGAAGCGCTAATGCACCGGCTACTTTTACTGATTTCTCAGTGACAACAACGTTTACGGTCCTAAAGGCTGATCAAAATGATAGTGTAGGGCTCTACCTGCGTGGCGATGGAAACCTGAACCAGGGATATTTTATTGATATCTTTGGTGATAATTCCTATGATATCGTTAAGGTGTTTCCAGACGCCAGTCGGGATAGCTTTCTGGTCAGTCCCACCTCTTCACCAGATATCAACTCAGTAGGGCAACAAAATAAGCTCACTGTAATGATGAAAGGATCGAAGATGGTGTTGTTAATGAATGACAAGGTTATTAACTCAGTTAGCGATAGTGGCTATGTCAGTGGTCAGATAGCTCTTTTTGCGGAGAATGGCAATACGTCAAATGGTATCAATGTGACGTTCACCAGTGTGGTAGTTTACCCCGCTCCCAATCAATTACCAGGCTAAATTTATCTCTGTTATCGCTTTCCTGTCCACATAGAACCATAGCTAGCAGGGACTCTTGCTGGCATTAGCATGTGTATTGGGAGAATGAAAGTTCAAAGCTGGATCTCGCTATGGCAAATGCAAACAATGGGAAAAGGACAAAGATACGCTTTATCGTTGCCTGTCTATTATTCCTGGTACTCGTGATCAGCGGTGGAAGTTTTATGTACATTCAGGCAAAGGACAACGGTGCAAGCAACACCAGAAATACTACTGGAACTCCTCTGACAAAAAGCCCTACTCNAACCCCAACTTTGACAAATCAGCCACCCTTTTTTGATAATTTTTCGGACTCAAGTAAGGGCTGGTACGTGGGAAGCGTCCCTGGCTATTCGCGTGTGATCGCAAATAATACATTGACATTGGCTGATACCAATCACAAAATACTACCCGAGAGCTTGCCAACGACCACATTATTCAGTGATTTCACAGCTACTATATCCTTTACGATTATCCAGACGAGCGCGGATGATAGCGTGGGGCTCTACTTGCGCGGCGATAGCTATCTCGACCATGATTATCGTGTTGATATTTATGGCAATAATACATATACGATTGGCAAAGAATTTTTAGATACCAGCAAGCACTCCCAGGTGCAATACCTGGTTGGGCCAACCAAGACAAGCTCGCTTAAACCAATTGGACAGCTAAATACCATCAACGTCATGATGAAAAGTTCCAGACTAGTCTTACAAGTGAATGGAACAGCAGTGAATGCTGTGACCGATACTGATTATGCCAGTGGACAGATCGCACTTTTTGTGCAAAATAGTGATACATCGAACGGGATAGCAGTTGCCTTTAGTAGCGTGGCAGTTTATCCTGCATTGTAACCATTATCTAGAGGTTTGTGTGATCGTACTAGACGTATACTCAGAAGGACGTTGAAGCGAATATGAGGTGTTTGAAATAGTGAGTAAGCTAATAACATAATAACATCATAATCTCGTCATCTATAGTGTTTCATGCTATACTAGACAGGCTGGAATAAGCTCAGGATCAACTTATATATAGAGGTATAGAAAAAGAGAATGTCAATGAGTCGCAACAACAATAGCAACGGCAAATCGAATGGTTCAAATAACCGCGAGAAAAAGGCGGCTGACCGCTATCGTTCATTACGTAGCAAAGGCGGTGCGATAACAGAAGATGAGCGATTGCTCACTCGTCCCGCGCAGCCGTTAATTAGTCCAACAGAACCTGTACCTAATGAGCGCGTCAGGGAAGAGGAACATGCATTTGAGCGCGCCCTAAATCTTGATTTTACCCTGACCGATCCCTGGCGCGTGTTGCGGATCATGAGTGAATTTGTTAATGGCTTTGATGCTCTTGCCCATATACCGCCGTCAGTGACCATATTCGGCTCTGCACGTACACGACCCGATGATCCTACCTATGCCGCAGCAGTTGAAACGGCACGCCTATTGGCAAGAGCAGGCTTCGGTATCATTACCGGTGGTGGACCTGGCATTATGGAGGCTGCGAATAAAGGGGCGCAAGAAGGAGGTAACCTCTCGATTGGGTGTAATATCGAGTTACCTTTTGAACAAGGTGCGAATCCATACCTGGACATTTCTCTGGACTTCCGCTACTTTTTTGTGCGCAAGACGATGTTCATTAAGTATTCAAACGCCTTTATCATTTTTCCAGGCGGATTTGGTACCATGGATGAACTTTTCGAGGCCTTGACGCTTATCCAGACAAAGAAGGTAAGCCATTTTCCGGTCATCCTGTATGATTCAAAATACTGGAGTGGATTATTAAACTGGATCCGTGAGACTATGCTCACCGAAGACAAAATCTCTGCTCATGATCTGGACTTGCTGCGTATCTCTGACGATGCAAAAGAAATTTGTCAGATTGTGCGTGAGTCGTATCACGAAAGCTACCTGTTAGAGAAAAAGAATCCTCACCGCGAGAAATCTATTCGATAACATGCTAGAGTTGGGTAGTGTTCCCTTTCTTAACGCTTAGATTGATCTTACTCAATTTCACTCTTGCTGCCTATTATAGCTCGTCCTCAGCCGTTGTTTCTTCTTCCTCCAGTACAGTCGGCCGCCGTTTTAAGATAATCGTACTCAGAGGGGGAAGGGTTAAGAGGATTGAGTGAGGGCACGATTGCCAGAATACCGGTCCACTTGGCATGGATTGCAGGTTCTCCAGACCACTACCACCATAGCGATCAGCATCGCTGTTAATAAGTTCATAGTACTCACCTGGATCAGGCACGCCAACACGATAGCCGTGTCTCGGTACTGGTGTAAAGTTACAGATAAACAGGAGGGTGTCTGCTGGATCTTTGCTACGTCGCATAAAAGAGATAACGCTATTGTCAGAATCGTGGGGGTCAATCCACGAAAAACCTTCAGGAGCATAATCTAGGATGCTGAGCGCAGGCTCGCGTCGATAAAGCGTGTTTAAATCACGGAGAAAGTCGCGTAGCTGTGCGTGATGGGGATCACTGGGCGGCTCGAGTAAGTGCCAATCCAGGCTCTCTGCAAAGTTCCACTCGCGCCATTGACCAAACTCGCCCCCCATAAATAGCAGATTTTTGCCAGGGTGTCCCCACATATAGCCATACAAGGTGCGTAAGTTGGCAAAGCGCTGCCAGAGGTCGCCGGGCATTTTGTTAATCAGCGAGCCCTTCATATGGACTACCTCGTCATGTGAGAGCGGCAAGATAAAATTCTCAGAATAGGCGTACATCAAAGAGAAGGTGATATTATTGTGATGATAGCGCCGGTGGATAGGGTCCATGTGCATGTACTCTAGCATGTCATGCATCCAGCCCATATTCCACTTCAAGCTAAAACCCAGCCCTCCCACATATGTAGGGCGTGAGACTAAAGGCCACGCTGATGATTCTTCAGCGATAGTCAGCGTACCAGCTTCTTCTGCATAGACTGCCTCATTAAGCTGGCGCAAGAAATCTACCGCTTCAAGATGTTCACGTCCACCATACTGATTAGGTACCCATTCGCCAGGTTCCCGTAAGTAGTCCAGGTAGATCATCGAAGCAACGGCATCTACGCGCAGGCCATCGATATGATACTCCCTTAACCAGAACAGGGCGTTGGCGAGCAGAAAGTTTTTTACTTCGCTCCGACCATAGTTGAAGACCAGGGTGCCCCATTGTTTATGTTCTCCCTTACGGGTATCGGCATACTCGTAGAGATAAGTACCATCGAAATAACTGAGAGCTGTTCCATCTTTGGGGAAATGAGCAGGCACCCAATCCAATAAGACCCCGATACCATGCTGATGCATATAATCGACAAAATATTGAAAGTCTGTGGGAGTACCAAAGCGGCTGGTTGGAGCATAGTAGCCGGTAACCTGGTATCCCCACGAGCCATCATAGGGAAATTCGGTAATGGGCAGAATCTCAATATGTGTAAAGCCCAGCTCTTTGACGTAGGGAGCGAGGGCATGGGCTAATTCACGATATGTCAGGAAGCGGTCCTCTTCGGGATTGCCTGCTACATGTCGTTCAGGCGCGTGTCTCCATGAGCTAAGGTGAACTTCATAGATCGACATAGGCTCGGTCAATTGTTGATGTTGTGGGCGCTGCTCCATCCAGCTTGTATCGTTCCACGCATGTTGATGTATGTTAGCAACGATACTGGCAGTCAAGGGGCGTAGTTCGCAAGCAAAACCATAAGGGTCGGTCTTTTCTACCGCATAATTATTATAGCGCGAGTAGATCGCATATTTATAAAGGGCTCCCACTTGTAGTCTGGGCACAAAGCATTCCCAAACTCCCAGCTCTTGGTGGCTTAACGTCATTAGGGTGGCACCTCGTTGCCAGCCGTTAAAATCTCCTATAACAGAGACTGATAGAGCGTTAGGTGCCCATACAGCAAAATGCACGCCAGCTACACCGTTGAAGGTACGTAGGTGTGCTCCCATTTTCTCATAGATACGATAATTCTTGCCCTGACCAAACAGGTAGAGATCGAAATCACTGAAAAGTGATAATGCTTCTGGTTCTGTTGATGTTTGATTTATGGAAGGCGTGTCATTGCCCAGGTTATCATGCTGCGATATAGTCATAGCTATGTCCTCACACAAGTCTCTTAAAAATCATTCCTTCATTAGGATAGCACATCTAGGAAGATAGCGGATAAAAGCGCCAGAAATGAGCTTACATGTATCTTCTAGGGGTTGAGGCAGGAGTGCTTTACCTTTATGATGGCATATGATACGCTTGAGCAACAAAACAACTGGGAGAGCTTATCTTATGTCATCTTCATCAGAACAAGATTTTGCGCGTTACCTNGGTATCCATCGTGTGATTGAACCACGCGGAACTTTACCTCAACCGGCCTGGAAGCTGGATAACACACCGAGCGCTTATCCCACCGAGACCTTAATTTATGTACAGAAGTTGCACATTGACTCTGCCAGTTTCACCCAGATAGCCAGGATGTGTGAACTTGACACCGAACGTATGGGTCAACATATTATGGATATTGTGACACAACGGGGGAAAATGCACAATCCCGTGACCGGTTCGGGGGGCGTATTGCTGGGAACGGTAGAGCAACTTGATGCAGACTTTGGTCGGGAGCATCATTTGACTATAGGAGATACTATTGTTAGTCTGACATCCTTAAGCTGGCTGCCTCTTTCTTTGCAGCGCATTCATAAGATTCACCTGGAGCGTGCGGAGGTTGAGGTAGAAGGCAAGGCTATCTTTTTTCGCAGCAATCCCCTGGCTAAGCTGCCGGGAGATTTACCGCAAGCCCTGGTTGTTGCTGCCCTGGATGTGGCTGGTGCCCCGGCGCGGGTGGCAGCACTAGCGCAGGCAGGACAAAAGGTGACCGTACTGGGTGCTGGAGGAACAGCGGGACTTCTGACATTATGTGCTTTGCGCCAGAAATTGGGCTCAAATGGTGTAATTATTGCGATTGAGTACAGTGAGAGGGCGTTGCAAGATATTGTTGATCTTCATGTTGCCGATGTAATTGTGCAAGCAGATGCAACACACCCATTGGATACAATTGAACAAGTACGTCATGCCTGCTTCAATGATGGTTACCAGGCTGATCTAACAATTAATGTTGTAAATGTGCCTGACACGGAGTTTGCGACGATTCTTCTAACGAAGCCTGATGGACGTATTCTCTTCTTTAGCATGGCAACAAGCTTTACGACTGCCGCCCTGGGTGCGGAGGGGATGGCGCGCCAGGTTGAAATGCACATTGGTAATGGCTATATGCCTGATTGTGGGGCAGTCGCCTTACAATTACTACGTGACTATCCTACGCTGCGTACCATCTTCACAAAACGCTTTGGAGCCTCGATATGACAACACCCCTGGCGCAAATTGTTGCCCGTGCCAGGATTTCACGTCTAGCACTGATTGGACTGGCGAAAAATGTTGGCAAGACGACAACGACGAACCATTTATTAGCAGCACTCTTGAACGAAGGATTTTATAGTGCCGGAGAACTGGCTTTGACCTCGCTAGGACTTGATGGAGAAGCAACGGATGCCATGACGGGCTTGCCTAAGCCACGTTATGTACCGCAAGCTGGTTTACTGGTAGCAACTACTATTGACCTACTACGCCAGGCGGAAAGCGATGGGGTTGAGGTTGAGTACCTGGAGCAACTCAAGGGAAGAACGGCGCTAGGTCCTGTTATGCTTGCGCGAGTGGTAGAGTCTGGACATATTATCATCGCTGGACCAACGCTCCTACGCGATATACGCAGTGCTCTTGATCGGCTACAAGAGTATGGCGTCCACCTGGGTATCGTTGATGGAGCTATTAATCGCCTGGGAGCGGCATCTCCGGGTGTTACCGATGCTTGCATTGTTTGTACAGGTGCAAGCGTAGGTAGTACACCAGAACTGGTGGCGCGCCGGACAACTGATGTGTTAACCCGCCTGCTGGTACCTCAAACACAATGGATGGATGCCTATAAGAAGCTTTTGCCCCAGGCAGGCCTGCTGGCATTCTCACCTGGAACTACTGAAGAGCAGGTGCTTTGCTTTAGTGGTCTTTCCGAACCCATAACTGAAGCTAAGTGGATTGTAGAACAAATGCAGACGGCTTCACAAACAGTCTTTTTGCTACGTGGAGCTTTTAATGAAGAACTCTCCCGTGAACTCCTTACACAGTTATCCCACCGAGGCACTGACGCCCATGCTGAGATCGTCGTTGATGATGCGACCAGGATTTTTTGTCATGCAGTTGTATTGCAGCGACTGGCTGCGAGGGGTTTGCAGGTAGGTGTCGCGCATCCTATACGTATCCTGGCCCTGACGATTAACCCCTATACTCCTGAATACAGCTGTACCCCCCAGCGTTTCATCGATGCTTTGCTCAAGGAGCTACCAATGAAACATCCTCCCATCATCGACGTTGTATCGGGCTTAATAGCGTAAGCTGTAACCGGAAAACTGATACGGCTACCCCGGTCTGCTCAATAGGATGATCTGAAATACAGGATATTCTGTACAACAAAAGAGACAAACTGGCAGTCCGGTTAACAATGAGGTAGAATCATAAAGATGAGGCCGCGTAGCTTGAGGTTACGTATGCTTTTTAACAGTGGAAAATCGCGACTTCCATACAGACCAATGGTATACAAGACGTGAGCATCACGATTATGAGGATTGGTGTGATGCGGTTTATAGAATAGAATGGGAGATGTAAGAGACGATGAGTATTAATTTGAAGGATGCAAGACAGCGGCTTGAGGCAAAACGGAAAGAGCTCCAGGAGAGTATTGCAGGTTTGACCGAAGCCCATCCAACACCTGTAGGGGCTATTGAGGCCGGCGAGGGTCCACAAGATTTTGAAGAGATAGCAGTGGACTTTCTGGAGACGCAGCAGGAACAATCCCTGTTGGTCAACGAGCAAGCACTTCTGGCCGAAGTAGAGAGTGCTCTAAAGCGTATCGACCAGGGAACGTATGGGAAATGTACCAATTGCGGACAGCCTATTCCAGAGAAACGCCTGGAGGCTTTGCCGTGGGCTTCCCGAGATATTAAATGCGAGGAGCAGTTGGAGCAGAGAAATCTTAGCATAACTGAGACATACGACGCGGACCTCAATTGAGGGTTTTAGTGCCTCCATTCAAACACTACCAGATCGAAGAACGGCAAAGAATCAAGCCCTGTGAAGGTACTTTATTCCTTCCACAGGGCTTGAGTTTGTTAAGCGAGACCATATTTCTATGAGGGATCGGACAGTTTTTGTATGCGCGGCTCTAAGGACTGGGGTTGGCGGCAAGCATAATAGCATCACTTCCAGCTGCTGTATGAAGAGTGATAGTCCTACCTTGCATATTATAGGCCTCAAAATTCAATGGTCCCATAGTAATGGTATGTGGGGCCACAGTCAGAAATTGCGCAGTGACCTCAAAGGATGGGACNGTTCGACTTGATTTTGGCAAACGGAAGGCAGTCACTAGCTGGTCCCCGGCATGTATGGAGGTAAGCAAGCAGTCACTACGTATAGCAAGCGTATCAGGTACATTGGGCTTCGCACGCAAGATATAGGTGTAGGAGATGAAGGAGCCTGGTTGCTCATTGTTAAGCATGGTCCAACTCATTAATAGGAACGAGGAGTTATCAATAGTTACCTGTTGTGCTTGCATCGCAGGTCGTAGATGGCCGATAAATCCGCTGTTGGTAGAAGATGGTTGCAACCTGGGGGTCACAATATAGAGTTGGAAGGGGGAAGTGCCTAGTAGAGGAGGTCGATCGATGAGCGTAGTTGTGGCGAAACGGCTAAGGAGAGTTAAGGCCATGTTATTGGATGACTTGACAAGCAGGACGGCTGGTCCTTCACTTGGAGTTGGGAGGATAAGGCAGCTAGCTGCATCAAAAAGCGTGCTGGGAGTATGCATTTGTTGGGCTAAAAAAGGTAACGACGTCGAGGTACTGTCATAGCCGGACGTAGAGACGGTGATATAGACTCTACTGAGATGGTGTTGCTGTGCCACCTGATCAGCCTCGTGAAGCGCGGATTGGAGAGAGCCGAGATCATTGTAACCAAATATATGGTTATCTATACCATGCATGATATCGATTAACGAGGCCGTACTTCCTACTAACTGAAGAATAAGCACAAATGACGTTAAAGTGTACATTCCGTAGCGCAGGCCTTGCACTATGCGAGTAGGTTTCCATTGCTGCAACCATGATAGCAGTCGGCTAATAAAAAATCCAATGAGAATAAACGGTCCTGGTAGAAGCATCAGCAGGTAGTGTAGGTGCATTGTTGCTGTGTGGCGTGAGAGTACCACCAGGGGTACGACTTGCCAGGCCAGAAGAATGATGAGGCCGCATCTGAAAGGATCGGCGCGTAGGCCGTTCCACCAATTAGAAAGGTGAGTGAAGAGACGAGAGCCTGGTTTTTTAGTTGTTCCGTTCTCCGTTGTATTCTGTCCGCCACTATGCTGAGGTTGGACTACCAATATACCCATCGTGGCCAGACTTGCCAATAGGAGCAGAAGGAGAACAAGACGCGTTAAGACCAGGATAGGTAGGATTTTGAAGACCAGGGATGCTGTACTGCCGACAGGATCGTAGAAAGAGGAACCGACAAAGCGGTCGTCATAATAATAAGCATTAAGGAAGCGCTGATAATAGGCGAGGGCTTTCGTATCAATTTGTGCATGTGCATGGGTCAGGCTAAGAACTGTGTGAATATCGGCAAATTTTGAGGAGAACTCCCATGCGAGGTAAGGGGCGAAGATAAGTATCAGGGAAATGCCACCCCATATAATATCGCGCAGACGTACGGTTTGGGGTGCCAGGAGCAGTGCCAGAAGAAGCGGAACGGCTAAAATAATGGTAATTTCATGTAGCTGGTAGCATATACCAAGCAGGAGAAGGGCAGGAAACAGCCAGCCTTTGCGCCGGTCCACTACGCCCCAAAAGAGCGCAAAGAAAAAGAGCATGACAAATGGGGCTAACAACGTTGGCTGCCAGATGAAACGACTGAAGACAATAGCTGTTGCGGCGGTCGCGAAAAGGAGAGATGCGATGGTTGCGGCGAGGCGTCCAAAGTAGCGGCGAGTAAAGAT